>Ga0056128_1007303_pt1 | contig 13950 bp, 9 predicted proteins | sample WorMetLIZISLAND2_FD_71113 | JGI IMG/M metagenome (GOLD analysis project Ga0056128, IMG submission 71113) | Marine gutless worms symbiont microbial communities from Max Planck institute for Marine Microbiology, Germany - Olavius geniculatus... ... | reverse complement strand
GCACATCCTTGCGCGAGACCGCGTCGTTTGAGCCATTGCACGCAAAAATCCGCCGAAGGGTCTGACCTGTAGGTGAGTTTCTGAATAAAAGGTATATGGCTATAAAAATTTTTGCGTATATTTCACCCATTTGCCGGAAAGCCCCCCTTGGGGGGATTTGCATAAAATTTTGCATGACGGGTTCCCTCGCCATCATAATCAACCATGCCAAATTTTATTTTAATCGGGTCAGGGATTTTGATTCTGTGGGGGGTCGAATATTTGGCTTTCCCATAAGAAAGCGAAGTCGCCGTTAACACAGAGCTTGAACTACCGTTCAGCCTGTGATATACACCGTGTCTCAATAAAAAACGTGCCACTTTTATTTTTTGAATAACTCCGCGAAACATTAGCCGATTTTAATAATTTTTGGCAAGCTACATCACGAAGAAACTTGGCGTAAATGACTGCAGTTTAGCCCACATCACCTTACAACTGTCTTTACACTACCTTGTAAAATAAAGAAGTCGTAATTTGGCCATCTACAACAATGAATTCGCACTGTGTAGCGCATGCGTCGGCTCAGAAAATCACTGCGATCACAGAATCAATGAAAATGTGTTACGTGTTTAACATTAATGATATTGGTTTTAATATTGTACGTCGATTAAAGAAAGGGTCACACTAGCGGTCCGGACTGCCGTCGGAACGGTTGGTGTTTTTGACGACCGTTTTGACGGCCGGCCGGACCGCCAGTGTGATCCGTCCTTAACTGAAATGACGCATTAACAGTGAGTAAGCTGCTCTGGGTCGCGCGTTATTGAGCGTGTTGTTAGCGAGTCGCGTCAACGTCCACGGCTTGCATTCATGCTGGAAGAGAACATTTTGAGCACATGCTGTAATGATGATGCGATGTAACACGTAAGACTTTCTGAAAGATAATAACTGTTAGTCGTGTTTGTCGCTATTCAATTAATCATTTCTGACCCGACGCATGCGCTACCCAGTATGAATTCATTGTTGTAAGCGGCCAAACTACGGCTTATGAATTTCTTAAGGTAGTGTAGCAACAGAATTAATGTGAGATGGGCTATACTAAAATCATGTATGTCAAGTTTTTTTCACGATGTTGCATGCCAAAAATTATCGAAATCGGCTAATGTTTCACGGAGCTATTCAAAAAATAAAAGTGGCATGTTTTTTATTGAGACACGGTGTAAAAAAAAACAATTTTTTCGAGTCGAGAAGCTCCAATTTGAGAAAAATACGACAGATTTTAGGACAAGATAAAACCGTAAAATTATAGTTTGCCACAATTTAATATAGAGCATAAAAATGAACTGTATGTTGGTAGTAGACGACGACTTTTACGAGGCATTTGCTGATTCTGCAACTGTTGCATGGAAAAGTTATAAGTTCTCTCCACTTCAGTGGCACACGACTTGTAATTGACGACTTGCCGCAGTCTTGACCGTTACCAGGAATGTAGGCCTAAACGACACACTGTATTCGTAACAGATGTTGAAAACATTAATTTGCAAATAAAAAGCATAAAAAACATGTTTTTCACTTTTATAAAACATGTAAAAACATACATAAAACAGTGAACTATATTTAACACAATAACTTGTTAAAAATAAAAATTTAAAGACCAAAGACCGGAATGTACTGAATGTTATTATGTAACCGTGATTGCGGTACAAATCGAAAACAGGACTAAACGCAATTTGCTTGTGAAAAATGCATCATATTTGTAATTTTGTACGTTATGTTTTAATAAGAAAAAAACGCAACATTAAAAATAGAACAAAAAACATAACAAAATTTAAAAAACCTTAAAAACATGTTTATAAATCTTTATAGAAAATATAAAAATGTTTTTGTTACATTTATGGTATTCGTATGTTACATATTTTGTCGATTTTTTTGTGTCTGTTTGTATATTTAGAAATAGTTAAAATTACGATGATGATGATAATGATGATTTGGTGAAATTGTGTAAATATTTCTGGTTGCAGAACTACGTTTATTCTTTTGTCGACGACTTCAGCAGAAGATACTTTAGCATCGACGCGTCTACGTTAGTTTGCTTGCTGTTCTCAATTACTGATGCTTTTTAGCAACATGAAAAGCCAAAATAGGCCAACTGTTACGTATAAATTTTGTATAAAACATTTGTAAAATAATGTTTTGCAAACGTTTTATGCTATAAATGACATGCTATAAATAAAATGAGTGTTTTTTTTCACTTGTAGCCACACCTAAGACAGTTGCAAAAGTGTTTTGCGCTAAAAATTTTGCAAAAATTTTGCAAACTACTGCAACGCATTTTAACAGTATATTGCTTGAACATAGATAATAATAGTAACATGCATGATAAAATATAAAAAGTATTGTGTACCTGCAAACATTTTTTGAGATGCGGTTAAATGCAAATTATTTTGTTGGATAAACTGTGATCCGACATTTAGCAGCTTTGCACTGACAGGAAAGTCGGAGAAGTTTGTTAATAAAATGAATAGGAAAATAAATATGGAAAACCAACTACACATAATAACTCATAATAGACACAATGTACAAATGTGATTCTATCCACATTGTGCTCGTCTGTTGTTTGTTAGAGGTGAAATTCGCACGGCGGCCAGTCTGCTGAGCAGCACACTGTCACGGCACACTGTTCTTGTTCAAGTCACCGACGGAGTCCTGGTGAGTGGTATTTAGCGTTTATTAACGAGTAAAACCCAGCTAACGCAAAGAAGAACGTGCAACAGCGGTGCATGTTTTAAAACCCAGTAAAACAATTTTCTATAGTGTTTACTTGTACTCACCAGACGACGTGACCTGTCTCGCTCTGCCAACGCCATATCGGCTGGAAATCGCAAATTTCCCCTACCCCATCTCATTTATTGTCTTCGTTCTGGGTACCCCCTTTGAATTTATGGAACAGTTTTACGGTTTCTGAAACTAGAGTCTTCCTGGCACCCAATGGTGAAGATTTGCTGATCCTAGCTTGCGCCGTTTTTGACTGATCCACCCGTGTGACGGACAGACGGACAGACATACAGACAGAATTGCGATGGCTAGCACGCACTGAAAGCAGTAGCTGCTTTCGCGCGTAAAACGAGAGAAGACCTAGCGTCCTAATCACCCACACTAAACCTTTACCCGGCAGCACGCCGAGGGTGACCTGACTGCAGAAACTGAATGTACTGCAATTTGCACTTAAAATTGCGGCCAAACCGCTGCAGATAGAGATGTGGTTACTATTAATAATCTATAGAGACTTGCCATCGCCCTATCCAACGGCACCATTGCCGACCTTATACGACGTACGGTTTAGCTACAATACTTGCATTACAGACAGACAAACAAACAGATAGATGGTACTTAAGGTTCGATAAAAAAGTCGGCCAAAAACTGTGGCTATCTATAGCCGAGCTCTAGAATGTGATTTTATTATCAACGCAATACTCCATTTACACAATCAAGCAATCATCAAGCAAACATCGAGCAAACATCGAGCAAACATCGAGCAAACATCGAGCAATTAGAGCACACGTCGTGCACGTGTATTTTGAATGCATTTGCTGTATGTTTGCTCGATGATTGCTCGATATTTGCTTGATGATGTAAACGGGGTATAATGCGCGTAATCATGTATCTGTGTTTGTAGAGCAACTTGAGCAGCGTGTTTGTTGAAGTGACGCGCGGCGCTAGTTATAGCGCACAGTTCTTCAGCAAAAGCGTGTACGTCTTTAACGTCGTATCAGCAGCCAGACTTATTGGACAGCTATCGCCTGTAAGTTTCGACGGCTAGCAATGCGCAAAATTATAAACATCCGGTTATAATGTACAAAAAATATTCTGGGTTTCAGTTTATTTATTCTATTTAGAAAGCTTAGCAAAAATAGTGAACAAACACATAGCATAAATGGGACAGGACTAAGAAACACTTAAGTGCGCTAACACTTTACAGTAGCTTTATAGATAAGCTTAGCTAAAACAGTTAAATATCTCTACAAAAGAATTAGCCTACATTAAAATTATTACGCTCGATGTTTCGTTTAAAAGCATGCATACTGGTATAATTGACAATGTCACATGGTGAAAAGTTCCAAACATGAATAATTCGTTCACTAAAACAACTGATCTGGATAGTTGCTGCCATGTCTTAATCTTGTGAACAGTTAGTAGTACGGATGACTGTTCGAAGAGTTCCTCGTTGTGTTACACATCAGAGCATATGCTAAATCATTCGTGAAAACAAAGAGCAGTAAGTACGTGTATCTATTAAATCGGTTTGTATGTAAAACTGTCGATAATGCTATAGGTCTATTTGTTTGCAGGCGAATACTATCGGCAGGCGAGAAAACGTTACCTACTCTTTACTGATTAACCCAGAGTAAGTGCGCTAAATTTTACATTATACTGTAGCCAAAAGTGATTTATTTTATGACTGATTTATGTTATCATTAGGTTACTGGTTAAGTTCTTTGACAATATGACAAGTTACCAAAGCTGCTGTGTACGCTTACATGAACGGCCCAATAAAAAGTAAACCCCGAGTTCTGTGTCATAACTGAGTCAAATATTTTAAGATTTTTTTATCGATATTCTTTATGGTTGCAATACTAAATGATCGTTAAAGCTCTCCAATTCCTAACGTGTCGCTACATTACCTTGTAAAATATAGGCCTAGTCAGCTGTAGGCCTACTATAAAATATAAGTATCAGTGTAAATTTTTATTCTAAAAAACTGCATTTCACGACACTTTATGTGCTGGGATTTTTAATAATTATTGATTTATTTTAATTTCTTCGCTACTTAGCTATGCTGAAAATTTTTTCGAAAATAGTTAACATTTTGATGAAGTTGTGAATGTACGCATGCATGTTATAGGGGCCTACTTTTATGAACGACCAGTGCCTGTGGGTATTTTGTATTTATAATTACGTGTAGAGCTTATAATTGCGTCTGTCTACAGAATACGGCCTGCAGAGCTGTTTCTGGTCGACGGCGAAGGTTGGCTGTCAGCGCATGAGACGTTGGTTGATGCCCGCTACACGCTGGCGGTCGTCGCACGGCACGGATCTACGACGGACGTGGCATTGGTCGTAGTTGACGTACGAGATGCTGCCGGGCCTCTTGTAGCGGTGTCTCAAACTGATCGTACGGCAATGGTCGTGGTGGCCGCTGTCTGCGGCGTTCTGCTGCTGTTACTGCTTGTTGTCGTTGTAGTGTTCATCGTCAAGTACCGCAGGTTAGTTCTACAGTCACTGGCCTCGTGTCCGGGCACTGGCAGGGCACGGACTGCCAACTAGGGGGGACAAAATTATTGCCTTTCTCTTGGAAAAGTTTCTTGTCCAAAATTTTCTCTTAAAAATACAAAATTTAAGATTAAAAATTTGCCGTTTCGCCATTTCGGGAAAATTAAGGGTTTTTATTAAACTTTAAAGCACTTCCTATGATCTTTTGTAACAAAAATTAGCAGCTTTCAGTCGAAAAAATGCAACTACCTACCTGTTTCTGCCCCAAACGTTCTTGTGATCTTCGATGTCGCTGTAGCCCAGTTAGCCTGTTTTTTACTTCTCGCGCGCTACGTTTCTAACGTAGCGAAGAGGAGTAGGCCCTATATGAGATCAGTATAATATTGAGGACCGACCGACCGACGACCGATCGACGAACGACCGACCTCTGTTTCTGGAAGAGCTTTCCTGGAAGAACTTCACGCGGCCATATCTTCATAACGGTGCTAGATAGACGCATGATCACTATGGATTACCTATAGGAAGTCGACTCCCGGGAGTCGAATGGTCACGTGACCGATGACGTCACGTGATTTCAAACAGTCAAGGTCCCTACCCCCATTATTTTTGAGACGCCATATTTTGATAACGGTGCCAGATAGACGGGGAGACAATTTCCAATAAAGACCTCAACGCCAATCGCCATTAGCATAATATTAAACCGGTCTCAAATTGACACCGAGTCTCTAATACAAGTTGAAACAAACGAAAAAGCACTTAGAAGAATACATGAGAAAATAGTGCGCGCGAGGAGTACATTAGATTGGTTACAATCCACTAATATTTCTGTATATTCTTGAAGTCCTGTAAAAACTGTTGTAGTGTATTTTATTAACATTTCATGTGGTTCTTGTAAGCGGTTATGTGTTCAATGTATGTCGTATTGAATTAGCTTATTTGACGCTATTAAAGGCGTGTACAGAGCGACGTAACTAAACTGAACTGAGCTGACATGAGTTAGTTTTTGACGAATTGACAAATGGACAAGCAATAATGCATTACAGTGGGCACTGTCTAATGGCGTTGGTGGCCTACGTAATTACGCTCATGTACTGGTCAATTAATAACCAATGGGCTCGTTCTGTTTGCTCATTGGTCATGCAGTTCATCAGAAACTAAACCTTGTCAGTTCAGTTCATTTACGTCACTCTGTACGCGCCTTTAGACGCTCGACCGTTGCACGGTTGCAGTTTTCTCTTGACAGTAATAAAAGTGAATGATTATGAAAACATTTTACGGCAACTAGATTTTATGTAAGTAGTGGGCCTAATACTGCAAACGCAGTGTGGACTTTTTTTAAGATCTCATTTACTGTATTTGTCACAGTCTTCTAATCTTCGTAGAGTTCACGGCCAGTATCTTCTAGCTTCACTTATTCTTAGTAGGCTTGTGTTGAAAAGTATATATTTTAACTTTAAAGTTTTGTACGTTACTAGTTCGATTATTGTGTTGTTTTGTTCAGACTGGCTGACCGCGGTGTTTTTCAGCGACGTGATGATGACGATGCATTAGCCGCTAGGGGGCGCTGCAACCTGCCGCCAATTACCAGTATGACAACGCTGCTAATATTTGAAAAAAATTCATATTTCTGACGTGGATCATCACTGTGCGTTCTTTGCAGTATAAATTTTCATTGCTTAATATTTCCGGCGTAGATTTGTAATAATATTATGGATGCAGGCCTAATTCTTGTTTCTTGCTGGCACTCATACTGAACTGTTTATGTCTACCAAATTGTGCAGTAACCCCGTTTACACAATGAAGCAAACATAAAGCAAACGTATTCAATATTTACATGCACGACGTGTGCTCTAAGGTTGCTTCATGTTTGCTTCGTTGTGTAAAAGGGGTATAAGATAACGTGTCGATAACTCCACGGGTGCACCCAAACATGACCAAACGAACGACATTGTAGGCCACACGACCGACTGTCGGCCAGCGTGGAATAATTAGTGTCTGTTAAACCACTGTCTGGAGTGGTATGTAAGTTCTTTAACACTCACTTATCCCATTTCGGACCGTGGTTTAACATACGCACATTGCACACATGTTGAACGCAACGCAACGCGCGCAACAGACACAGCGACCGCGATCCGGTCCTTGCGTTTTGGCCGGTACGTCGGATGCGTTCGTTAAGCATTTTTCGTGCGTGCGTTGCGTCTGTTGCGTACGTTGCGTTGCGTAGCGTGCGTTGCATCGGATGAAAACCCCACTTTGCGCTGTTATAACAATTAATTGCACTGTACTTATGTAGTGTTATAACGTTCACGTGTTTCATTGGTAGTAATCTTCGTATTTTCTGTCTTCTTTTTCGAACACTGCACTGTAATTTCTGCAGTTATCTGCAAATGAAAGTAAGCTAAGCTTGTTTAATCATTTGTAACAGACGAGTCGCCGAGCAAGAGCAATAAGGCATCGGTGACACCGGTGGAGGTTGACAGCGATCTAAACCGAGCGACTAACGTCAGTTATGCTAAAACGATGTCATCCGTCAATTCTGCCGCGTCTTCGGTCAACGCGGCAGCGGCCAGCAGGGACAGCTTCGACACGGACACCGTGACTGACGAGAGAATTAATCATCGAACAGCTTCCGGTTCAGCACTAGCCCCGCATGACCTACCACCGCCACCGGCAGTTCTCATACAGCCGTCGCAACATTTGGTTTACCAGATCGATCAGCTGTCGTCGAAATCGCGCTCCACTCTTACGTCACAGCCGTCCAACGTCGCCGACAAGTACGATGATTTGTATTTGCTGCACTGCTGCTATAGTTTAGACACGCGCGTCTACTGTTTTCACGTTTTTTTGCACATATTTTGTTGTTTTTCTGTCTGCAGTGTTACAGTTTTGCTTAATCAAGGTGTTATATACGCCGTGTTTTAGTTAGGATCAAGCAATCATCAAACAAACATCGAGCAAACATCGAGCAGACGTCAAGCGAACGTCGAGCAAACATCAAGCAAATATGAAGCATGTATAAAACGTAGACATCGAACAATTAGAACACACGTCGTGCACGTGTATTTTGAGTGCATTTGCTGGATGTTTGCTCGATGATTGTTCGATGTTTGCTTGATCGTGTAAACGGGGTATAAAGCATATCATATACACGAAGCAAACATTAAGCAGACGTCGAGCAAACGTCGAGCAATTAAAGCACACGTTTTGCACGTGTATTTTGAATACATTTGCAAGGTGTTTGCTTGATCGTGTACACGGGGTATAAGTTGCAACGCTAGCAACGATGAGCGTTTAACTCGTATTCTTCTGGCAAACCGCTTTTATATTTTGTATTAATAGGTTAGGTCTAATTATGTGTATGTCTGACCTGTACAGAAACTACTTAAGCATGCTTCGTTTTTTCTTTCTCGATTTTTTCTGCTACTTTTATCGCCTTATTTGTACTTGACCTAGATTTAACGATAGTTTCAAATTATATTATATGGAAGACAATAGGTATCGTATTATGCGCACTGCGCAGTATTTTGGACGTATCACTCTTACGGTGGACAGATCATTGCGTATAATAATGTTGCAGATGCGAGTACGAGGAAAGTATTGTTAACGAGATGGATGACCCGAGTGTGATCGGTAGCACGGTGACTCTGATGGGAGAGGCGAACCCTCCGGCGTACGACGAGAGTTTGCAGAGTATTAGCAACATGCACACCCCGGTATCACTATTGTACATCTCTGTGTGGTTATTTTATCTGTGCGATTATCTGGTTGTGGCTTGGTGGTGTAACGGTATAGGGTGTCGAACTTACTATCAAAAGGTCGTGGGTTCTATTCCCGGTCGATGACACTATCAAGTGGTTACTAGTTGGATGAGTGACTGTCTGCGGTCAGGTAAATCATTTTGGTATATAACCAACACCAAGGTAAACTCAGCTTTTCATCCCTCCTGGGTAGGTAAATCGAGTATACCGGCCTGTCTGTTTGGGGCGGGGCGTGTTCACTTCTGTCGGGTGGCAGATAACACCGAGTGATCCCATATGGCAGGTGACGCTCTGTAGCTCGGTGAATGGTATTCTATTAAGAGCTACACGCCAATTTTTCCTTTTTGCCTTTTGTGGCAGAGAAAAGGAGGGCAATCACCTACCCAAAATTTTCGGCTGTCATAAAAATCTTTTTCGGAAAATTGTCGTGCAAAAATGCAAAATTGGGGGCTGAGAATTCTCTGAAAATTTAGACTGTAAATATTTTGAGCACCCGTAATCTTTTCTTTCTGAAATGTGCAGCTTCGTGCCACTCCTACTTTCTTAACCCACGACGGCGCTAGTTAGGAAAGTCGGATGCTTTCAGGACTGTTTGGTTTAACGATGCACGTTGGCTCTGCACGTAGCCTACGTCGACCGTAAGCGATTCAATTCGCTGTTAATGACTGCCAGAGCGGCTGGCTTCCAAACCATAAGTCGTTCCGGTTATATTTTAGCTTCACTGTCTTCAGTATAATGCTATATGAACAAAAAAGGAAAAGAGCTGGTAAGAAATAAGTAGGCCTAAGTTACTGTACGAACGAAAGCCGGTATTTACGCTTACATATAGGCCCCTATAGCTTGATTATCAGTGTTGTGTCCTAGAGGACTTGGCTTCGTCTTCCAGCGCGCTTCGAGAACAAAGAACAGTGGTCTTGATCTTGGCCTTGATGACAAAGTCCTTGGCCTTGCTTTTTTGTAAGTCCTTGGCTTTGGCCTTGGTTTTGAACGCCATGTCCTTGGCCTTGAGCACAAAGTCATTGATAACTCGCTGGTAAATTACAGATTATTGTAATGGATGTGACGTATGTTAGGACGGTTCGCTGATGAGTTTCGGAGCGCGACGAACTGACGACTCACCCGGTATAACCGTCTACTACTGACCGTTCGACCTGCACTGACTGCACTGATCGACACTGTGTACTATAGATGTCAAAAAGCGTTTCGAAAAAAATGTTAAAAAACGTTAAAATGTTTAAAAAACGTGGCAAAAATTTTGAAAACGTATTAAAACGTTGATAAAAACGTTAGCCCTAATTTGTTCAACTTCTTGCCTAAAATCTAATGCTGTAGATGCAGTATAGCTACAAGTAGAGAAATAGGCCAGAGAGAACATTGTTCAATTCTAATAACCTTGTGGTCGTCAGACTAAGTATCATTAGACTAACTAAGTAAACTACCATCATTATGGTCTGTTAATTCGATTTTGTCGCTTTAAAAGTGCTTCTCGGCGTTTTTGATGGAATTTAATAAACGTTTTTTTCATAAGAATAAAAAAACGTTGAAAAAGTAAATAACGTTAAAAACGTAAAAACGTGGCAAGAAGAAAAAAACGTTAAAAAACGTTTTTTACATACTGATGACATTTGCTATGTTGATAAGCTGTATCATAATGATGACATGGTTACATGCAGTGGGGTCGTGGCAGGGGAAACAGCGGGGAAATTTGCCTCCCCCCATCTAAATTCCTGGCTGTTGAAAAATTCTCTTCTTGTCGGCAAAATGTTCTTCCAAAAATGCAACATACTGGCTGAAAAGCCCCATATCTTGGGAAATATAGGGGTGGAATTGATATTTCAAGCACCATTGTCTCACTTGTAGGAAACTTGGAACAAACTGGATTTAGCGCTGGACGTCTATTGCTTCATTGGAAGCAACTGCGCCATACAGAACGTTGTCTATTTTTGCATTTTTACTGTTTTTGTGAACGTTGTCTAATCTCTTAACATTCCGTTGAGTTGTTGTTTCTCGTTGCATGTTCAGATGGCGAGTATAGTGCAAATTTTACGAGCATTCTGTTATTTAATAGGCCTACTTATAATAGAACTCAGTGGACTCAAACCATGACTCGGAATATAATTAAGCAGACGTGCCCTGGAACCTATGCATACGGCAAGGACGGTAGGTTCTGTGCCGCTTTAAAAAGTGGAATGAAATAGCATCGATTTGCGTTAAAATTAGTTGACTTTTTCACACACAATTACAGTAAAATTATTCGACCTTTGCTTTTATTTTTGCTTTAAGCCAGAGAATTCACTTGGTTTTACTTTTCCTTTTATCAGTGGGTCCTATGTTTGAGACTCCGGTGTAGTGGAAAATTTGACGCACCGGAAAATTATTCCCACACGCAGCAGTACGGGTTAGTGTTAAGATTAAGGATAGGGTTAAATTTAGGGTAAGGGTTAGGAGTAGGGTTAAGATTAGGGTTAGGATTACGGCTAGGGTTGAGGTTAGGGTTAGGGTTAAGGTTAGGGTTAGCGTTAGTTACATTATGACAATATGGAGGTGGGGAGAATTTTCCAGGTGCGACAAATTTCCCACGACACCGGCACGGTATGGTAGACACGTGATGGTAGACTAGTGCAGTCGTGGGATAAAAATAAGTGTTTCTGCATGTTAAAAGGAGCTGTGAATCTGTGACAACTCCAGGCTACCAATCTGTCACACACTGACTGAAAAATTTCAAAAAGTAGCAGACTATAATGAAACTCATAATTATTTTCCACTGAATGTGCCAGTGAAAAAAAACATTAGGCCTATGAATATCCGCTGTGAATTAACAACCATAGCAGCTTGGCGTACCACTTTTTTGAAACAGAGTGAACATATACGTGCAAAAACAGCAAAAGTGCTATGAAAACATGCGAAATATATATGAGGGTCGTTTTATAAATAAGTTTTAAAAATGACGCCATTTCATTAATTCTTAAAACGGGAAAAATCCGAAGTATGCGTTTTGTAGGGAATTTAATTCTGAATACTAGCTGTGGGTTTTATTACGATGACGTCACCGTGCCGTCATTTATAACATTAAATACGGCGACGTTGCCACTGAAATTGTCCCGCAACGCACAGCGTGCCGTTATTGTTTTTTTTTGTGGGTAATGCAGATCAGATTCGCTACCAAAGCCAGCAGTACTCGTTTAGTGTAAGAAAATGGTAGGTTGGCAGAAATTTGCATCAGATATTGAGATACAATTAGTCGTTTAATTTTTAATGGCTAGGGCAGCAGCCAACATCGAGCATTCGAAGCTTGTTGACAGATGGGACAAATGTTTGTACGAACTCGGACGATGTGTTGAAAAAAGAAACTCTAATGTTTAACATTAGTAAGAGGTGACATTAACTCGTTAAGCTTATTCGTTTAAAAAAAATTCAACATAAATCTATATTCAGAATTAAATTCCTTACGAAACGTATATTTTAAATTTTTCCTAAACTGAAAAATAACGGAATGGTGCCAGTTTGTAAACTTATTTATGGAACGACTCTCGTACAAATTAAAGGCACAGCAAAAATGCAAAGCACGTAACGTAACAGTAATGTCAAACTTTCCTGGTCAGGGGCGCTAATTTCCTTCAGAGACAAAAAGCAACCTACCCCAATGTCGCAACAAAACCTTCCCTTTTCCTTTTTTCTCCCCTTTTTATCTATCTGCGGTTTGCAACTGCTCTTTTTCCCGCCAAAACACCCAACTAGAAAACCGGGGGGTATTGCTTCGAGCTCCCACAAACCCCGTCGCAAACGCATCTTCGACGCATCTTGCCATCATTTCGGCAGCATTTTAGTCGTAGAATGCAAACAACTGTGTTTTGCTGATTTGTCTAGTTAACCCCGCCCACGGTTTAACTTTTTCCAACTTTTTCTAGGAAGCATCCTGCTTCCAACTGTCAACGGAGTGGACGCCCCTGTCCATGGCTGCAAAAAACGCGTCAAAATATTGCTCAAAAACACAACGACGACAACGACGTACACGTGAGGCATAAACACACCAAATTTTTTTCATTATAACCTAAAGAAAAAGTGATCCAATTGCAATACGTTTTGGTAGAATATTCCTGAGTTGACCTAGGTGACTGGTTAAGTACCGAGATGGTTTACCTGCCCACAGGCAGTCACCCATCGCAGTACTAACCCGGCCCGGCGTAAAGTAACTTCGTTGATCGAATCAAACGCGTTACCGCTAACCAACCACTAGGTGGTAATATGACATCAATCAATCAATCATTTGATCCGATCGATAAATCGATAAATCAACCAATCTATCTATCTATCAATCAATTACAAACCACAGGCCTAGAAGTGTCAGTCAGATAGACTCACAAGCATAAAGCACGCGTATGTGAAACCTCACGTACACACCGTGTCCGGAAAAAAAACATCCCGAAAATTATCGATTGTCACTTGAAGAAAGGATATCTATTTTCAATAATTTTTGGTACGAATATTTCCGGCATAACTGGCCATCAAATGATCGTTCAATATTCTACCTCACCCAATGTCTGTTTCTGCACTACCTGGGGAAAACAGAACCAACGAAATATGAGTTGAAATGAACGAAAATACGTCAAAAAGCATCCCCAACATTATCGATTGTGACGTGAAGAAGGATTGACAGATTTTAATAATTTTTGGTGCAAACATTTTTGACACTACGTGCCATTAAATGACCGTTCTAATTCGAACCTCACCAAATGTCTGTTTCTGCACTACCTGGGAAAAAACGAACAGGCGAAATAGGATAAAATGCGATATTTTGTTGATTTTGTTTCCCCAGGTAGTGCAGAAGATGGCGAAGAAGGAATATCGGTACATGGAATAAGAATAAACAACCTGCGATTTGCGGATGACATAGACATAATCGAGGAGGATGAAAGCACGTTGGAAAGGACAGTTCATTCACTAC
>Ga0056128_1007302_pt1 | contig 13950 bp, 6 predicted proteins | sample WorMetLIZISLAND2_FD_71113 | JGI IMG/M metagenome (GOLD analysis project Ga0056128, IMG submission 71113) | Marine gutless worms symbiont microbial communities from Max Planck institute for Marine Microbiology, Germany - Olavius geniculatus... ... | reverse complement strand
TACTAACCGGGCCCGGCGTAGAGTAACTTCGTTTCAGTCGAAACGCGTTACCAACTACGCCACGCCACCAACGCCAGTACCGTGGCGCCACCTTGTGAATGATATAGACTTGCGCAGCCCAAAATCTTTGAAGTCTTTGACGCCCGCGTGCTCCAGGCTCCATGAATCTAGGAGATCGGGACCTAGACTGCTGAAATCTACGTTCAATGCTGAAAATTTCATACGCAGGTTGTCTTGGTCTAACTCCAGCCATTTTGTCGCAATTCAGTATTGAAATGTGAGCAGCATCCAAATATTGCGAAAAATTCACTAAAAACCCCTTTTGGGAAGGTTCAAGGTCATTCAAGGTCATCGACGTTGATAATTCAAAAAAGCCTGTCACCAGTGCTTGTTATGATAAGCCGCATGTCTGTGCCTATCTGCAACCATGTTCACGCTACACGTGATAACTGCGGTAAAATAACCACTTTTTAGGGGGGTAGCTGTCTTTGACGCCCGCCTGCGCCGGCCTCTTTGAACCTAGGGGGTCGGGACTTAAACTGCTAAAATCTACGTTTCACACGCAGGTTGTCTTGGTCTATCTCCAGCCATTTAGTCGCAATTCAGTGTTGAAATGTGCGCTGCATCCAAAAAGTGCGAAAAATTCATTAAAAACTTCTCTTTGAGGGGTTCAAGGTCATCGATGTTCATGAATCCAAAAAGCCTGTCACCAGTGCTTGTTATGTTAAGCAGCATGTATGTACCTATCTGCAACCGTTTTCACATTATTCGAGCCAATAACGGCAAAATGATGTCTTTTTAAGGGGGTACCCCTCTTCGACGCCCTCGTTTGAAAGGAACCTTTGCACCCAGTGGCACGAAATTTTGTCACGGCAAACTAGAGACCTTGGGGCAGCCCACAGTGAAGATTTTGTGATCCTAGCTTGCACCGTTTTGATACAGCTCATGAGTGTGACAGACAGACAGATGGACAGACAGACAGACAGACGCCCAGACGATGGCTAAGATGCGCGAAGCATTCTGCTTTTGCGCGTAAAAATTCATGAAATGCCTGAAAGTGAGTTTAAAGTTTAAAACACATGTTTTAAAAGTATGCTATACATTTAGTCTTGGCCTCAGCTTTCAATGCTGTGGCCTTGGAAATACTGTGCGACCTTGGCCTTGAATGCTTTGACCTTGACCTTGCACCCGTTAACATCCCTGTATTCTGTACAAAAGTTATGAAAACATCGCTCCTTTATTGCAACATATCTGAAGGAAATTAGTCTGAACTGCAATTATATATGTATACCCACCGGTGGCTTCTTTCTTGTGGCCTCGGAACGCAATGACTTCGTCCTTCATGTTGCGCACATCAAACAGCTTGATGAGGTGATCCCTCGATGCAGTCAGCAGCCAATTGCCATTACGATTCCACTTCACGTCCATCACGGTGTGCTTGTGTGCATGACTGTCAACCGTACAATGGCTACGGATCAGAGATCTCAACCCTCCACCGTAAACGGTGACTTAATAGCATGCATGAGTTACCATAGCAATCTGTTTGTGTATCTACTGTATCTAGACTAATGCTGCCACCTAACAAATACAACTGATACAAAAAAAATTCCTGGATCAGCACCAGAATCCATATAAACAGCAAGGTCTTGATCAATTATTCCTGGGCTATGCCCTATCCCACCAAGTTTCATCAAAATCCATTCATAACATTGCAAGTAAACTGACTGACAAAAAGACAAAAAGGCAGACCAAAAAAAGATACTGCGATTCTTCAATATTGTGAATCAGGTGTGCGTAAAATTTTGTACAATACATAACAGCATGGTTCCTACTACTCTGCAGAATTCATTTTCCCCGACTTTTCCCCAACTTTCCAAGAGAAAATAAATCGTTTTCCCTGACTAATTTGTTCACGCGAAATATAAATGTTAGCTTTCAATCGCACTAGAAACAAAGGCAGCGGAACAAATTTAAAATTGGGAGATACACGTAATTTTCAAAAAAATTTTTGAACTGTTTTATGCAGTCTGCGTAAAACAGTTCAAAATTTGTTCTGCATCATTGTTAACTTTTGCACCTTGGTACCTTAATTTTTCCCTGACCATCTCATTTTTCCCTGACTTTGAAACGTAAAATCCCCTGACTTTTTCAGATTTTTCCCTGACTTTCCCTCACTTGCTTAAAATTCTCTGACTTTCCCTGACCGTAGGAACCATGTAATAATGAAAAAAAGGTTAAAAAATTATTACTGCATTTGATCTTCCTTTGGCAAAGGTAATTATTTGAACTGATATTGCTGACGGGTCCGGAGTGTAAATATTCAGCCTGCAAATATCCTGCTACATCAGCCTCCAAAAGCTCTTTGTAAGATCATTAGTTGACCGAAACAATACCTTATAATTGACTATTTAAATGGTTCTGCAATGTATGCATTACGTAAATTCTAACTAAGTACAAAAGTCAGTGACACAATATATGAGAACATGGTTTATTCAACTGAACAAAAGAACCGGCAAATGTAAAACAATGCTAATTCTTATCAGCGGCGTACATAGTAGCTAGACTGGCTCCAGATCGTGGGTCCCACAACTTGACAGGCTGCTGCGTGTCCTTACTGCCGGAAGCCACAAGACTTTTATGTGGATGCCAGTCAACACACTTGACATCAGCTCCATGGCCTAAAACAGCAGTCATAACACAAAACTACTGACACTTCAAGATATACGGTAAAGCCAGTAACACACTATGAAAAAAAATTATTAATTAGAAGTGCTGCATTAACCATTCTGATTCTTACAAACATGTATACATTCTTCTGTTAGCTAGCGGTTAGGATTAGTATGTCACCATCTCTGTCGGATATAATGAGCAGTATACAGCTTATCACATTACAATACATGCCTCCATCTCTTTGACTGCACTCCACTGCTTTACAACACTGTGACATAGCAGTCCACTGTTCTTTCTGATAGTCACGATACGGTCAAATCACAAATCTGACATGCAGACACTCCGCGTATCATCTGACATTTTTGGCAAACATAAACTAAGAAACTATCGACTACTGTGTGTGACTGGCCTCAAACCTAACAGACTCCACTGGTGTACTTCTAGACTCTAAAAGTCGGAGTTCCAGCACAAGTTCAGTGCCGAGTGATTATTCTTACACGCAATTCACACAGAAGACTGACAGAACAGGCAAAATGTCACTTTTTCACCTAAAAAGCTCGAATCAAATTCATTTCATGGAGATTTAACGAACACTAACTGTACACAAGAGTAGTACGACTTACCACTAGTTACACTGTGCACATCAATAGCTACTCTTAGGTCAAGCTAGGTTAGTACAGAGATGGAAGACTGTTCAAAGGTGTATCACCTTGCTATTTAACCAGAGCTGTCAAATTAACGTGTTAATTAATGCATTAATGCATCAATAAATTCAATGCACGTTAAAAAAATTAACACGTGCTAAAAAAATTAATGCACATGCGTAAATTTATTTAGCTTACTAAATTCTGTGAAGCAAAAGTTCCAATATTCCGCTAAACTGATAATCGAATGAATTCAAGTAACTAAACTGTAGTTGCCGTTCCATCACTACTGTAAATAAATATTATTTAGATGACACGCTAATAGATTTCTATGCTAGCGGTGACGTCAGTTATTGTTGAAAAATGTGTTTCTAGTTGCTTTCTAACTTTCTATATTCTACAGGCGGGGCACCCCAAACATCGCGGGGCCCGCCCGGGGTAACTCCCTCCCACTATCCCTTTCGATTGGCCTGGGTGCATTAACAATGCATTAATTAATGCGTTAAAAAAATTAACGCAGTGCGTTAAAAAACGTGCATCCACTTTGTATCTTACCTCGAAGAATTTTTTCTTCATAACACCGAACAAAGTCCCAGATGCGAACAGTGCCATCATCCGAACATGAGGCAAATTTTTGATCAGTGGGACAGAAGCTGCAAATAGCCCACAAATTCAAACGTGAAAAGCATACATCAGAAACTCCGTGTTACAGAATTCATAATTTCTCACTCACTAATAACACGACGCCTGGTGTTTGTTGACGTAACTGACTAAAGATATAAGTGTTATAAGTGATGGCTTAACTGGCCAACTTTACTGTTTTATTTCAGGTCAGGTCAAATCCTGCAAAAGTGAAACTATCGTGTATTGGGAACTGCTGGAGGTCTTTTGCAGCTGAATGCCTTATCTGAATGAATGAATGAATATGTCAATTTGTACAGCGCCCAATTAGAGAAGACCTCGAAAGCGCTCGCAGCCAAATAAATGTTACAAAATCAACAGTGTCAAAGGACTGGAGAATTAATCCGAGCTAAGTAAAATAGGGCTAAAGTAAAATAACACAACATGGTCAAAATGCAATTCACAAATGATATGGTCAAATGTATGCTTGAAATTATCAAAATTACACTAAAAGTAAATGGAAATGAATTAAGCGTTCATACTGATTGTATTATGTCACATCTCGTCGTAAGAATTTCGGTGTTCAGAAACACTTTGCAGCAACATTCGCATTGAGAATCCGTATCTCTACGAGCAATTTCATGGCACTGTTGGTTGGCCAGCAATTCTCAAAGTTCATTTTTGCTAACCCTGATTGCAAAAACTAATAATATTTTTAAAATTATCCAGTTAGACAAAAATAAAAAATAAATACTGGCTGCATTAATGTATTTCATGTTTTTTATTATTTCACAACACCATGATGATAAATTTCAATACCAATAACAGTGCTAAAATACACATACATCATCAGTCCTGTAAATTTAAACAAGCAATTAACCACTACCACTAATCAGATTCTGATTAGGTCCATCATATTCTAGTCAGTTCGAGGAGACATGTCAAGACTGCAGTACCCTGCTCTGAATAGTGTAGCAATGCATTAAACTGAACTGTCCGTTATAGGCATCAGCTCCTTGCAAACGACTATTCGGTGTTCAACTGTAGTCACACTGGGCAAACTTTCATCACGAGATGCTCAAACATTTAAATTACACCAGTTTTAAAAAACAGCTGTTGTTAAATCGAATGGATGTTAGGTCCTACTATACAGTGTGAGTAGGTTTATGGCGTAGTTAAGAACCTGAATAGCTCTAATCCTACATTGGGCGACTTCACTTTTTGACTTAAGACTTTCGCTGAGCCTTTTCACTGAGCGAAAGCTAAAGCTGAATGCTAAAGTCTGTACTTAGACCAAAGTTCAACTAAACTTTGGGCTAAGTCTACTGACTTAGACCAAAACGATTAAAAATGGCAGAAAAAACAGGTAAACCTAACCTAACCTAATCAACCATTTACGCTTGGACTTGCTTATTAAATTGTGCTGCACACGCAAATAACGTAATTACATAACATCTGACGTCATTGCATATACATTATGGCATTCATTTTTGGTACCAGACTGCTTTAACTTACTCAACTATCTGTACGCATAGGACTGTAAATAGCCGCCATGTTTTCTGTTTTCGCTCAGCTAAAGTCAAAAGTTGAAGTGGATTCAGGCTCAGCAAAAGTTAAGCCCTAAGGGCTAAAGCTATCTCTTCCATCCAAATCGAACCGACTTTAGCCAGGTTATTTCGGCTCAACTTTGGTCTAAGTAGGTACTTTTGGACTCGGCAAATCACTGAGACTTTTGCTGAGTCTAAACTTCAGTCTAAGTAGGCAAGTTCAGGCTCAGCGAAAGTCTAAGTCAGAAAGTGAAGTCGCCCATTGTGATTTTATGTTAATAATTGATCAAATAAAAAGAAGCCTATATGGTATTATGTTACTTTTATTTGCATAATGTACTTTTTCAATTATACAGGCCTATACGGAAGGTTCCTGCACAAGCCTGCATGTCAACTGTAGGTGAATGGGAACGGAAAATGTGCAGGTTATTACTGATATGACACTAAAACACAATTTATAATGGTAAGATTTTAAAGACGAACTATTTTCTACTTCAATAGTTAAAATTTCTACTTCTACTACAGTAAGTTAAGTATTTTTGGCCTACTTCTATTTCTGCTAGGCTAAGCAGATTTTGTGGGCCACTACTTCTACTGCTACAAGTAGAATTTCCGACTACTTAATCGAACACTGGTTAGAACTCAGAAGCACTTAATAATGTCTCATTTTCTTCAGGGTGCAACTCTTGCTTTGCTTCTGCACTTATTATTACCATGCCAAAATGAACTCAAAGGATAAGGTTACCTTGATATGTGCACACACATCGACAGAAAAAAATTGTCTGCTGATAAGAATGGCAATACTACACCGTGACCCAATAAAAAACAGACAAAATTGTTTTTGTCAGCACATCGTCAAATCTCCACAAAATCTGATAATTTTTGGCATAACGATAACCAAGACATAGAATTATGTGAGGTGCACTCGTTGTCCACCTCAACTGATTTATGTCAATGCACTACTGTGTTAAACGTAGATGCTCCAAATTGTTGCATAACACTGAGTTCTTGTCTGCAGTAAAGGTTCTAATGACTTAATTAAGCACATGTGGTTTCTTCAGCAACATTATAAGTATGTACAACAACTCGCTTCCAAACTATCAGAATTTATGCCCAAAGTGTGTCCACTTACACGGACACAAGGGCTTAGATGCGACACCACTGGTTGATAGCAGCATCAACAATCGAATGATCAAACTGCACCCATGCATCGACTGGATGTGTTCTGAGCTCATCAGTCAGCTATTTTGTTGTCTACTACTCTAGACATAAAATATTTAATACTACAAAATTATAAAATCACGCGGCGTCTTCTATCAAACTGACGATGCAAAGATGAGCTATCTGATACTAATAATCCCTGCATAATGTAACAATTTGGTGCATATGCATTTAACGTGGTAGTGCGTTAACACAAATTATGTGAGGTGGAAAATGAATGGACTTCAGATAATTTTATCATCTTAGCCATCTTTGTGCCAAAAATTATCACATTTGGTGGAAATTTGACAAAGTTGTGAAGAAAAAAATGTTTTTTATTGGGACACATTGTACGTGGAAGTTTACACTGCGTACATAAAAATCTCTACAAATGATGCTGCCATGCTACTTATATGAAGTGAGTGGTTAGCTTTCATCTCTGACATGATGGATTATCAATACCAGAAGCTCCTTAGTATACATCAGTAGATTAAACAAAACTATTTTTTAATTTACACTTAACTAAGTCAACAGGACAGTACGTTAAACACTTTAGATGATCTAAATAATTTGAGATAAGCATGGCACAGATGAAATGTTTGAGAGCAAATGCAAACAGCTATGTTTAGCAGTGAAATAACTGTTGGGTGGTTACTTGTTCATACATGAAGTAATCGGGTATTGTCATCCTTACATCTATCAAAGTTCCCTGAAAATCTTACTCAGCAACTGTCTTTGTTGGTCACAAAAAGTTGGAAACATGTCTCTATCAGCATTAAACAGAAGCATCTTAGTGGTAGAGTGAGCGACTTCACTTTCGCTGAGCCTTTTCACTGAGCCAAAGCTAAAGCTGAATGCTAAAGTCTGTACTTAGACCAAAGTTCAACTGAACTTTGGTCTAAGTCTACTGACTTAGACCAAAACGATTAAAAATGGCGGAAAACAGGTAAACTTAACAAGAAATAAATCAACCGGTTACGTTTGGACTTGCTATTTAATTGTGCCGTGCACGCAAAAGACATAATTACGTAACGTCTTACATCACTGTGTAGCCATTACAGCGTTTATTTTTTGTAACAGACTGCTTTAATTTACTAAACTATCCGTACGTATAGGACTGTAAATAGTCGCCATGTTTTCGCTCAGCTAAAGTCAAAAGTTGCAGTGGAAAGCTCAGTGAAAGTTTAGCCCTAAGGGCTGAAGCTATCTCTTCCATGCAAATCAAACCGACTTTAGCCAGGTTAGTTCGGCTCAGCTTTGGTCTAAGTAGGTACTTAGATCGAAGTTTAGGCTCAGCGAAAGTCTAAGTCAAAAACTGAAGTCGTCCAGTGTGGATTGTAAGTGATTGGTGGAAGGTGGACATGCTATCCATGATATGTACCAAAATGCCTTAAACTGTTTATTTCACTTTTGTGCAATTGCAAATCAACACTCAACAGATTACAAGAATTTTGGTAGGGATTTTTGACTCACTAAGGTCCGGTTTTTCCATCGCCAATCAAATCAAATTTGATCTCCGATTTACTGATCTCTGATCAACTGAATTGCTCATTGATCTCCAGTTATGTAATCCATGATTCGTTGATTCAACATCAAATGAACCTACTTCATGCCAATCCAATTGGCTGACAGTGACCTCGATTTGCAGTGTTGTGCTAAATTACACAGCATGCACTGCGAGTGTACGGCGTAGCCAGTAAACGCAACTATATCAACTATAGCAACTATACCAACGATATCGTCTATGTCATCTGCTGTCAAATATACGTCATATCGTAAATAAATATAGAAGCGTCTATTCATTTTATCTCTTCACAAAATACTAAACACAATATAAAATGACCAGCAGTGATTGATCGCCATGCCTGGAACGTCATTTTAATGTGCGAATTGCCAATCTGACCGGCAAAGTGAAGCAATGTTGCTGGTGCGAATAAGCAACGAACTGCAGCGCAGACTGCCCTGTTTAATCGTCAGTTATCTGACTTGATCGGCCAATATTCGGCCATCAACTTGACGGGAGATTTGATGGACAATTATTCGCTTAATTGGCGATGGAAAATGGTCATTGAGATGATCTCCAGTCGAGTCTCAAAGTTGATCGGAGATCAATCTGATCGGCTATCAAATGTGCATGGAAAAACGGGACCTAAATTTGGTCATGTAAGTACCTGACGGAGTTAATGGAGTTCTGTTAGTTAATAATAATGTACTGCACTGAACTAGTACTGCTGTCATAGCAATGGAAAAAAGAGAGAGATAGCTATACGGATGTGAGAGCAACCATCAGGAATGTTTTGCTGTCGATTTGCAGTGTGGGACAAACTTTTATTTTTTTTTTGTGAGAGACTAGACAACTTTTATTAGACAAGCTTTCAACGACAACATGGCAAAGACAAAGTGAAAAATGCCTCGCAGTAATGTCAACAGCTGTCAATGACTTGAAAACGAAATTTACATTAACGACCGTCATCATCACTAACATCACATCTAACGTAACAGCTGCAATATATGAGCAAAACAAAATAGTTAAACAACATCGCAAAATCATGAGCCGGCGGAACACTAAAGAACAAGCCTGTATATCAAACGTTGCCGGTGAGAAGAAATCAGATTTGAGAAGAACAGCAGAAGTTGCAGCCACGCAGAACATCATATCGCACCTTAAACCACGAACTGGGTCCCTGTGTGCCTGGAACATCTTGACGTTGTTCATGTTGCTTTGCCAATATTTCACAAAGCCGCTGTGGTCAGCAGTGAGCATCCAAAGGTCATTGTGACTCCAGATCATCGATCGTACGGCCGTGTCGTGCGCCTACAACGGTCAACATATAGACACGAATAATTCACTTGGTACAAAGTCCAGTGCTTAACACATTATGTCCGATCAACACAGTTGCTCCGCACTAGGCCTGATTTATGCCTGGACGGATGATTGCCTTCGCACAGGTAAACCATCTCAGTGTCCAACACTACCACCTAAGTCAACTCAGCCTGCTCGGTAAATCAACCGAAAACACTGAAAACATCTATCTGTAGTTGTCTGTGCATAAAAACAAGAATAATAACTACGACAACGTCTACTACTACTACCACTACAAGTAAGCTACTACTCTTTAACTACTTAACTGATACAACTATCATACTACACTGTGTCTCAAAAACATGTCCCACTTTGTGATTGTCCATATCTTCGTCAAATACTGACAGATTTTCATAAGTCTTTCACTGGCACACTCTGCGGACAAGTAGCAGTAGTGTGGTTATTGAACAACCCACCACACCTTAACTGTGTTGCTGCACTACCGTGTGAAACTTGAATGGTCAAAAATCAGTAAAATCTTAGTAATGCATATGCAAAAGTTATCCTCTAGATCTAAAATAAAATTAATTTTTATACTAAAGGTAAATGATGTTTAGTTTTTGATACATTTCTTGTGTTTTTGAACAAAAGCAAAAAGATATTATTGTAGTTAATAAATTTTAATGCAGTGACGATATACTGGTAATGTAACATGCATTTAGCAATGAGGACAAGGCTTTGACTAAAAACTTATACGAGTTTGAAAATCCAGTTCGCTAAAAATTCTGGCAAAATTTTGACGAATGAACAGTAAAAAGGAAAGACTGGACATTTTACTAAAAAAATCTGGAAAACAGAAAGCACCGACCAAAGGCATCAAAAACGACAGACTGAAGCATGCGGGTACTGAAGAGAACGTGATCCTTGTAAATGAAGTGGTAGGCCTACTAAACCACGAAGACCAAAAACAAACACACCATTCAACACGCCTGATATCCACAAAGACGGGTCTAATACAGTGTAGCATCGTACAGATCATTCATTGCGATTTTAGTCTAAAGTGTCTTTCATCTTCCATCACACCTGTCGCCTATTATTGCCATTTTCTTTTTGCATTTATATTTCACAAGGTAGTGTAGCAACACAGTTACGGTATGGAGGAATGCTCACTAACTATTTTATTGCTGAATTCAAGAGTGTGCCAGTGAAATGATTCTGAAAATTGGTTAATATTTGTTGAAGATATGGACAATTACAAAGTGGGACGTTTTTTGAGACACAATGTACTATCCATAACAACAGCAGTACAGCACCCAAACATCAAAAACAAGCATCAATTCAATAGGTGACACATATATTACATTAAGTTCTCAGTAAGCAAAAAGTACCTGAAGAATAGTCTCAAAGCTGAACGTGAGACCATGCCAGAGAGTAAACTCTCCACTGGAGGCTCCTGTAACGAGTCTCCGGCCTTCCGGCGTCCACTGCACAGTTTTCACATCAACAAAGCATTATCAATCACAACATTCTTCCTTCATGCAGAACAACATGCCACAGTACTAGTAGTAGCATACCAGACATTTACAACGTGTACATAACAGGATAAAAATACCACTATCAGCAGTCATGATTTAATGCCAAAAATAGAGAACAGGGTGTATAAACCAAGAGCAAAAACATAGATTGACCAGAATATCTACATAACTACAGTACTCTTTATGAATGGAAAAAAGCACTGATCGATTTTAAGACCGAGTAATAAGAAAATGGTGATAGTGATGAAAACGACAGCAGCCATTTGGTGCTGTTTGTTCTAAGATAAACTAGGTAAACAACTCGGATGGTCTTTTGCTATAACAGTACCATCAACTTCACTCGTGAGTGAGTGAGTAGGGTTTAACGTCCCACCCGACACAGTATAGATCATTTCGGGGATGGCCTTTTCAGGCGGAATGCACACAAACACATAATAACGGAACAGTAAGTTTAATGTTTACAAAAACACAAAACATGAGCTAAACCTAAAATTTAAAGAACTCCATTATACGCGTGCATACGTAATGAACATAATGGTAGTTCAAACAATCTTCCCTGTTATCCTCCAAGCTGTCATTAATTTCAGAATGCTGTCTATTGGAGGATGGGGGGGGAGGGTAAACAAGGTGGATGGTCTTTTGCTATAACAGTAACCACCAACTTCACTGTAGTCATCATCAATAGTTCTCACTTAATTAAAAATCAACAGCATAAAGTCAATGTCATTTAAGAACAAACTAATTACGTGCAATAATCAACATCAGCAATAAGATCAGTTAGCAAAACTGCTTTACTACAAATGCGCTAACAAAGAAAGGTTTCTTACTTACCCTGCCAATTTAATTTAATAGTAAGTTTGGTTTACTTATGCCAAGTGACTTTGCAAGTGCTTAAACCACAAATACACTTCCCAGTATTTCCATCGAATTTTATACATTCACAAGTGCTGCCTAATTGAAGTCAGTAATAAATATAAAAGTCAAAAGCATTCGGTTTACAAAAGCTGCATTAGAAAACATATAACTTACACAGGTGCAGAAAATTGGACACTTGAGCTTATTAGTTGCCGTTCGAACACACCGTGTTGCAATGCAGTTAACTGGTTTGTGCAACATCATTACCGGTGGCACCATCTGCAACGATAATGGCATTTATGGCAGATATTTTATCAATTAAAATCTAGGCAATAACTAACAAATTTAAACAACTTTAATGTCGTTAACCGCAGATTCAACAAATCTTGTTTCTGAGTCAGGTAACTACCAAACCATAAAATGCATTGTCAACTGACTCAACTCATGTCCACAACTTGAAGGTGGTAAACAATTTCTCTCCATGAAACTGACAGCATAGAAGTTCAACAGTTGGAGATACAATACAGCACTCTCAAAACAAAAACCAGCCATATAAGGTTCACGTGTTAGAAAACGCGTAAGATTTTTTCATACTTTAGAAATTAACGGAATGATGCCGTTTCATGGGATGGCCAAACTGGCCATCATATTTGTCACGAAATTGGCCAGAAAAGCCAATGCCAATATGTGTACAAAAAATGCTTAAAATGGCGAACGATATTTCGTCTGTTTGCATCATGTGAACTAACCAAATGATTGTATGATGAGTCTGGTTGTAAGGCTCTCATGTCACGACAATCTCGCTGCCAAATTCGATTCTACAGCCATCCAGAAATACAGAATTATCTTACATAATACATATTATGCCACCAGAGATGGCGGATGGGCCCACACTGCAGACCATTCCCCACAAAGTCATGTTGTCTACCACGAAACACAGTAAAAGTTCAATGTTGCCTTTCATTTAAATTAAATTAAAAATGAAAATAAATCTGTAGCTATCAATGTGCGCCTAGCATAGATCCCCCATATAACAACGTAAGATGACAGCTGTGATGACTAAGGCTGGCCACATTAAAAGCCATAATCAAGACACAGAAGGGAAACAAATTGATCAGGTACTACCAAACTTATGTTACAAATATCTGGACTTCCTTTATCTTGTGATGGCGAAATAAATCGGCTGCCTGTTGCCCATGATTACGTTAGCTTATATTAACTATTTTGTGACCTGTCAATGCAGGCTTCTGTCTAAAATACTAAACAAATTACCAAAAGTTACTCAATAAAAGCAGACCCAGACTGCTTGCAAAATGAAAATAAATATCAACAAATTTTAGGACACCTTAATTAAAAAAGAATGGATGATAACTGACCTGTACATAGTTGATCAATGAAGCATTGTAGTCAACTGTCCGCCGAGTTATCGCTTTACTACGCATTCGACGGCCATCAAACGACCCGAGGGGACCAGTTGCCCCAGACGAGTTAGCAAAAGCATCATTGATAGACCTTGTTGGTGGTGCAACACCCGGCACAACTGTAGGTCCCTGAGACTTCTGAGAGACAGCCAGAGGTGGAGGTAGGGAAAGTGACTCTGAAGCAGAATTGCCACCGACGGTCTGTGGTGGAAAGTAGATGGAAGCAGGAGCGTCAAGTCGCATTCTTGGCTGGTATCCTGGAATGCTGATTTGAACGGCCATCGCATTTAACTACAATGAAAAATGCGAGTAACTTCACAAATGTGCACAACAGTGAATGAATACACATGACACATTATTAACTAGGAAGCAGTCAGAGCCCGCAGACCTCCGCCAAGGCCATGTTGTTCGCCAGGTGCCAGCACCATATTCAGTTTGGCATGGTACGTGACATTTGGGCGCCGCTGTTTGGGCGCGACCGTTTGGGTGCTCACCGTTTGGGCGCCTGGACGTTTGGGCGCCGCCGTTGGGGCGCCGGACGTTTGGGCGCTGTGCTGCATTAGTGCCGTCTCCATATCTCTATCTCATGTAGTCATTGTTTTCCATATAAATTAATGTATGTTTATTGCTTCAGATAATAAATTCAACTGCGCT
>Ga0056128_1007301_pt1 | contig 13950 bp, 7 predicted proteins | sample WorMetLIZISLAND2_FD_71113 | JGI IMG/M metagenome (GOLD analysis project Ga0056128, IMG submission 71113) | Marine gutless worms symbiont microbial communities from Max Planck institute for Marine Microbiology, Germany - Olavius geniculatus... ... | reverse complement strand
ATAATCAGCTGTAGTTTACTAATTTCAGTTGCTTGCAAATTGCGATAAACATAAAGGCTCATGTCTACAGCACTGCAGTTGCAATTCTTTATGGTGCAAGCCGTTAATTATTCAGTGATAGTTGTCAAAATAAAGTGCAAAAACCCACAATATCACAAACAGAAAGTGTTTACAATGGTGCGAGTTAATTAATCTGTATAATTTTTTTCATTGTCACTGTGTTTTACCATACGTCACAAAAAACGTTTCAGCGAGACGTTAAAGCTCCAAGAGTATCAAGAGTATCGGAAGCTGCAATGTCTCGTCTCGGTCTCATCTCGGATTTTAAACATCTCGTCTCTGTCTCGTCTCGGACAAAATTTTGAACGTCTCGGTCTCCGAGACATTGGTCTCGGGTATCGTCTTGGTCTCGGCTCAGAAGGTCTTGTGCACATCCCTGCTACATAGTGTGAAAAACTAGTAAAGATCTACTAACAATGCAGAACAACTATGTGTATATGTATCTCTGAATGCATGCAAACAAAGCTAACATCCTAAATGGCATTACCAGCAATTATGCAACAACAGACTGTTTGCCTGATGACGACATTCATCGATTTTCTACAAACTAGCGAAAAACCAACAAGTTCCAAATGGTCATTAACATTCTGCAAGATTCAAAACTCATTAGTACTCCTGGAGCTGCATACGAGTTGTAGGCATTTATATTTGCTGGCAATGCTAGCTTTTCACAGTTCACAGCAAGTATTGTTTAAGAATGTGCTCAAGAACATAGATTTTCCAATTTTACAGTTTTTTCTGTAGTTGATGACATGAGACTTAAGTCATACAACTCAGTAAAAGGAAATCTATGTTCTTGGGCACATTCTTAAACAAGACTCACTGCAAACTGTAAAAAGCTAGAATTTTCAACAACTATCTGTCAATAGGATGAACTTCAAAAAGGCATTACCAGCAGTTCAGCAACAACAAATTGCTTGCACTTAACATCATTTATCAGCCCAGAAGTCTTTTCTGCCGATACACCACAGTCAAAAACTGACTTATGAAAAAACCACTAACAGCTGCTAGGCTGCATGTCAACTCCTAGGTGCAAACTTACAACAGTCATCACACAGCCCTGAGTGTAGTTTACCCGACCCATATATTGCTGACCCCCCAGTACATAATTTGACAGTGTGTGCAGTGGCTGAGAAAACAGTTGGTGGGTTCAACCTCTCAACCCCGGACGATTCAAACACTGACCGCCGCATACATCAGGACACTCATCTCACATACCGCCAGTTACCTTGTCTTGTTCTGGTTATTGATGTGTTTGCTTTGCCATACTTTCTTGAAACCTTGAAAGGCCCAGTTGCTTTGCCAATTCTGTGCCTAATATCTTTTGTACAATCATTATCCCATGACACCAGCTTCCGAGATACACAAATTCTTCAACACTGTCCACATCCCAACCTTCCAATTCTACATGTTTTTCTATCTTCATGCTTCCAAATACCGATGTCTTGGTTTTTGGAATAGTGATCTTTGACCCTGCCCTTCGTCCTTCTTCGTGCAGATTACTCATTGCTGACTGTAGACCATCACAGTTTTGCTCTATCACATCAATATCATCAGCAAAACGCAAACTATCAATAAGCTTTCATGAACTGACACTGGATCTTTAACGCCGTTGACATCATTGTGCATAAGTTGTTCCAAGTAAGTTGGCAGTGACCATGAATAATACAATGCCAGTTTGCTGGTTTCAATCGTATGGTATTACGACTTCTTCATAATCTGATTTTCACAAAATTCCAACATAATTTAGCACTCCATTTACAAAGAAAATGTAAACAAAAAATTTTTTTAAAAATGGTTTTAAAATCAATCACTAATACCTGCGCAGAAATTGTAATATTTCGTAACAAAACTTGTAACCTTATACATCAAAACACAACGCCATTAAACCAGATATGATGTTCGTAAAATGTGATTGACAGAAAACGTGCAGTTCGGTCCCATGTCATTTCGACCATAATGTGTTACGCATGGTGTTACGTGACCCTGTACGTGACTGCAGCTGCAGTCCGCACCTCGTAAGCGCAATGTGCATTATACATCGCAACTTTGTGTTTTTATGTTGCCCGCAAATTAAAATCCAATAAATATTTTGTTATTTTGATCAGTTTCTTGGCTTGGAAAGCTTTGAATGCATATGCTTTATCACAACCATGCTTTTGCCATAGTTAGAATCACAGATTTAGTTGATGCGTGTACTACTAAAGACTAATGTAAGAACACTAGTTTACAATGACAACAGCACCTGCATTTCAAGTGATAACCTGCTCTTCTTATTTTAAATTTTGAGAAGTACCCAGTTAGAAATTATTGTCGTCTGCATATTTGTTACTTATTTTAATGGCAGTGACGTAAAATTGTTTACGTTGGCATGACAGCAGTGACGTCATGTAAACGCTTAGACAAATGAAGAGATAAGTAAATTGATCATGTTATGATTCAAATTAATTACACATCAGCAGTGCTATCATATTTTATCAGCGGCTGAATTTGACATTTGTGGAACACTGCAGATGTGGCTTTGCGTATTTTACTATTGTGTAAAAGTTTTGAAGAACTGGTTAGTAGTTTCTGGATGAAATGGACTGCGTATTCGGTCCTATATGGCTGCATTCCCTGGACTGGGCACACCATGTTGACGACACTAGAACGGGCATCTTGCAAGGAGTCAGATGCGGAATGAACGAAAACGCTGATTTAGATGTATGTCAAGCAGTTAATGAATTTCTAAGACATTGTGGCTGTGGGACCATAACACTGAAATATATAGTTTGAAAGTAAGTAGTAAGTAGGAGCCTATATCCATTATAGGCCTACGGTATGCTGTGAAAAATGGTAATTATCAGTGGGTATTCATTAAACAAAAGTAGACCGTTCAGTGCAATACAGCGCTGAAAACTGCCGTAGGAGACTGAGGCGGCTCGAGCACCCATGTATGTGATCAGAGGATATAACTGGATATCCACACGATAGTAGCTTTTTTGATAAAAAAAAAGTAGGCATTGCTAAGCTAGATAGTATCTAACCCTATTACAAACTATTCAGCACCAGCTATATATGTAGGTAAAATTTGATAAAAATTTTGTTTATTGAAAACTATAAGATTAGATTGTTTTTTTCTGTGTATTAGAATCTTTACAAATGTTTTCAGTCTGTGTTTGTGATGTTGCTATTGTTGCATGCAGAAAGAAACATATCACACTGATGACAAATGGCAAGGAGGGAAATGTAACACTGATCACTGGTCGTTATTCAATGAACAGTAAGCCAATATAAATTCTGGTTATAAATTACAGTTTTTGCTGAGATTTTTTATCCAAGACCGAAGTTTGGTTCAAGACTAAAGTCAAAATCATCTTATAGCAAACACTGTGTGTATGGATGGACTTTAGTCTTAGACTAACATTTTAGCAAAACTTGACTTGACACGATGTTTTTGAAACTGTGTGATCACACAATCATAGAAAATTTAAAATGGTTGAAAATCAACTAATTAATTTATAACTGCTCTTAAATAGTGTATTGATGTTGGTTCTTGTTTTTTTACGTATTATTTGTTCTGCAGTTATAAATAAATTTGATTTAGTTGCCAGTGTTCCTGTTGTTTGCTGATGTGATTGGTTTTAGTTAGTCATCTGTCATCTGTATGTTAGTCTGTCTGTCTCTCTGTCTGTCTGTTTGACTGTTTGTGTCTGTCTCTTTATTTGTCTGGCATGTTGCCTTGATTGGCGAATACATGTATGACATAGGTATATAAAAGAAACTTAATAATAAAAAATTATGCATTTTTCTGTAGTCTGTAGTTTGAAAATTAAACAAGGTGATTGGACACCAATATCTTGAAACAACTATCATCAGTGGTCGTTAGCTGGAACATGGCATCGCGTATGCATTGCAATGATTGTTTGCAACACAATGTATCCACAAACTCTGTAGCATTTAACTACAACAGCCTGTGTTTATTTATTATTCATTTTTTGTATGATTTGATGGAAATGATTATTTCATTTCTGTACTTTTTTTGCTGTCAGCTGGAAGATTTCTTGTACCAATTGTGAAACAATTTGTAATTCGCCAGCAAGATTTGGAGATTACTGTAGTGAAGTAAGTTGCACATTACATTATCTGACGCATTTAATGAATGCCGTTTTCAGCGTAGCTACTAAACGTTATCTAATTGACCATGCCTTTGTTGTCATGTGGTATCATATTTATATAGAAGTAGGCCTATACAGATATTTCGTTCAGTACCCTAAAAATGTTCTTAGTGTTTTAGAGACTGTTTTAGTCATGTTGCTATTTATACTCTTCAGATCTTTTTGCTGATTTTTTTTCTGTAACAGTGATCAACCAGACTTGTAGGCTAAGTTCAGCTTTTTTGCAGATTAAACTCATGCAGTCTGACAATTGTAATGCTGCAGGTAACGCCAGAAAGTGCTCTAGCAACGGTGTGCAGCAGTAACACAGAACATTGTAATGGGAGAATGCTGAAACGAGATCCAGTTGTTTACAGCAATCCGTTCGATCCCGTCTTGTAAGTTCAACTAGGCTATATATATAGGCCTATGCACTGTTTAGTGCCAACATGCTCATTGCCGATGCCCAATGCCCATCAATGGCCTCAGGGGATCTGACGCTGTAGCCATTAAATATTCACGTATGGCATAGGTTTAAACTTTGTCTGCAGTGTATTATGCAACTGTAACGAGACATAGTACACAGTAGGCCGCCCTGAAACGTACTTATTTTATGACGTGATCGATGGCGTGTTCTGCCTGGACGCACGTGTGATATAAAAACGTGAGACTGTATCAGTCGTCATGCACGAGCGGAGTGAGATGGTGGGCGCTTATAACACTGCAGTCAAAGATAGGTAACAAAAGTATGTCATGAAAGAATAGGTGTTCCTGGACTTCATCGGTATTGGGGGAAGGCAACCAAAACACCCCAAAACTTAACGTGGTGAAATTTGTTTACAAACTTGTGAATAAAGTGCGGTTCTTTTGAAACTGTGTTATGATGCCGAATTTTATATCTTTTCTTTTGTTAACTGTTCTGTATAATTTTCACATAAAATACGATTTCATTTTCTGATTGTGGCTGCTTTATGCGAAACAGATGGATTGTTTTGAAAATATTGGCAACGACAGCAGAGGTATATTTTCTATATGTGCAGAATGTTTGACGGTATTTTGTCTGACGTCATCGGTCGCGACGGTCACGTGAGCAAAACCGGAAATGGTAACAAGAACAACAACAGTAGCAGTAATGGCGGAGGCGGCGGCGACAGTTGCACGAAACGATTCAGCTTCGATGAGTCGACGACTAGACCACCGGATGTAGCACCGTCGAGGAGTATGGTGGGCATGTTCGAGCGTCATGTGACCCGCTATCACAACCATCTGCTGCGCATGCGCGATCCACCAGTCGTGACGTCATCGCCGACAGACGCGCTACCGGCGCTGACTTTATGTCAGTGCGATCGCGATGACGTAGACATTGACACATTGACATCGGTCAGTCATAGTCTCATGACAGCTAGGCGCGGGGTTATAATATTTGTGTTACCCAGAATGTTCGTATATAGCTTAGATATTTCGATCCAGTCAGGATTCACTAGAGTGATCGTAGTTTCTCGATGGGACGAGGTTTTCAACTGATGCGCATAAAACGACACACACTTTGCTGACCCTATCTAAATGCTTTAATTTGTTTTTTATTCAGTCGTCTCGGTAAGCCGCAACACCAACACGTGTCTTGTTCGTCCGACGTCTGTCTGTCAAAGTCAACAACGAAAAGCGCAGTAAAGCCAAATTGGTGTGAATGTCCTCATCGACAATAGTAACTGGAGTGCCAGTTTTAAGTAGTGGAAATGTCCAGCTTACGAGACGTCAAAAACCTTCAAAACGTATGTCTACCTCGCGTAAACACGGCGAGCATAAGCTCGCTAATTTGAAAAGCTAAAGCTAATTTGAATTATAGCTATTGCTTACGACGCCATTGCGTAAAAAACTAAACTTTCAACTGAAATTCATTTACACGCATGGCTAAGCGAACGGCCGCGTATTGTGTGAACACCGGGCCGACATGTTTTCTGCTTTTTTATAAAATGAAAAGCAAGTGATCAGATCGTGTGTACAAGTACATGTGTACACGCATGCAGGTGCCAATAGATCTGCGTGGAGCGGGCGACGACGTCGTGCGTATGGCTCGGGCGGTGTTCAGTGAGCGCGTCCGTCTGCTCTGGTCCGACTCAGCCTCCACTCCGCTGCGGGCGAGTGCCGTCGGTTGCGGTTGGTCTGTGATAGGTGGACGCTGGCCTAGCCCCGGCCCGTCGCGACGTCCGCTCTACATCCCGTGGCGTATGCGTCACTGGCTCGCCTACTCGCGCCGACTCACACGCCGAGCTGTGAATTCGCGACCTGGCGCCATGCTCGATGTTATGCTCGTGCACTTCAGAGAGGTCCGCACCGGCTTCGATGTGTTATAGAAATGCTGCCATAATAGACGTTCGCAAGTCGTGTAAAATATTTCAGCGTCTTGAATTCACGTTCAAGAAGACGTGGTATATAATTACTGTGGAGTCATCAGTGCCATTTTGCCATCTCTTCACATGACACGATTTCGTTATACGGTCGCGAATCGCGGAAAAACTACTTCATCGGTGCACTGCATCAGTGCAGCTTGCAGCTTTGCGCGGTTTCTTGTCGGTAATAAGCAGCTGCTTTTGTAACCAGTGAGTAAGAAGAAATTTCCTGCTCGCGCTAACCAGTATCTCTTAGTAAATTACAGTGTAATAGAAACAATATGCATTGCGCAGATGAGGCGCGAAGAGCTGGCGTCTAGGTCATCGTCGTCGCGGTTCGTCGTCTGTGACGCTGCTGTTGGGGGCGCTACGAGCACTCGCCGTGCAGTCATCAATACATCCGCCGACAGATCGACTCTATCGTCGCTCGGTTGTATGCGAAAGACTGCAGAGATGTCGTGTGTGAAGCCGGGGACAGCAGAGCTTGGTCTGGGCCACGGCACAGCAGCGGCAGTCCACGACGACGACGACGAGACGGACGCCTGCAGGACAACCACCAGACTGCGTCACTCGTTCTCCGACTCAGACCTGCACAAGTTTGTAACTTACTTCTCTGCATTCGGATAATAAGACGGTGCTGCTATTTGACAGCGTTTTCTTTGTTTCTGTTTGCAGGACTATTTCAATGATATTTTGATCTAAGGCATAGAGATGTGCTCGATGAGTTCCAACTTTATAGTAAGAAAAAAATTCATGACTATGTTTGCTTTAAGTGCAATACGCCGTCATTCATTTCCTGGGATGAAACTAATTTAATGAATAATTATTACATGATGTGGTCAGAATGGGACACGCGGCCGGCTGTTTAGAGCGCTGGACGAAACCAACGAGTTTGCTTGTGAAAATGGCATCCGGCTGCAGTCGCGGCATAACTACGCAGCTGGCAGACGAACGTGTTGAATCGAGCGCTGAGAAAGACATGTCATTCATAAAGGTAACGTTTTTAACTAGAAGCATTCGGAGAACATAAACCGTTCGTATCAGTTCATCGTTAGCACTATAGTACTAGCAATGATTTAGTATTCTTGCCAGCCATGAGTCATTGGGGAATAGAAGGGGTGAAAATGAGGCGTCGTCAGATTTTGACCACTCACGAACTCGTTATTAGTTTCCAGATGCCAAACGACTGGGCAAAGTTTGATCAAAATATATGTTCATAATTTTGCTAGTTTTCTGACGGCGGACAGACAAAGAGATAGACAAAAACTGCGTTTTGGATGCTTAACGCATTCGTGTTTGTTCATAGATAAGTATATTGAAAAAATACGTTAATTTGTGTATGTCGACCCAATACTTTTAATAGTTCTAATAGTTTTAGCTAATAGTTTTCATTTCTGCTGACGGCACGGCAGGCGAAAAATTCGAAAGAGTTCTGTTTTGCTGTATTGAGGCAATATACTAGCAAATTTTTTTCGTGCTTTGGCTTGGGCACAAAATTAGTATATTTATAATAGGCCTATATTATCTATGAACAAACACGAACGCGTTACGCATCAAAAACGCAGCTACATTCAGATGATTACATCACCTCCTTCCTTCCGCGGAGATAATAAATGACACTTAGTTATTAACTTCGATTTTACTGATCATTTGCTGTGAGCTCTGTGTGTAACTGACAGAGAGGAGAATCCGTGTATAAACGGAATGTCAACGATGCTACCAGCGTGAAGTCCAACTTACAGCCGTGCCGCCATGTGCCGTTGCCGACTGCCAAGTCGACGGCGGCAGTTGCCCCGCTTTCTGTCAAGTCTCACGAGGTGAGTTCGTCGTCCAGTGTTGTCACCAAGAAGCTCACTGATCGCAGTGCTGAGTCGTCCTCACTGCGGGCAGCCGATCAGAGCCGTCAGATGAAGCAACGCGCCGCCAAGCCGGCGGCACGGGCGCCCAGCAAGGAGCGTCGACGCGCTACCACTGCCGCATCATCCGTCTTCCAGTCACCCAAGAAGACGTCGGCCGCGATGACGACGTCGGCGGAGAAGGTTAGTGGATGCTGTGAGCTGGCGATTGCCGCCGCCGCTCGACGTCAGCAGCAGCATTACAAGAAGAAGACTGAGCCGACGTCATCATCATCGACCTCGCTGCCCATGTACGGCGGCGTTGACTACGGGCAGAAGTTTGTCCCACCAGTCAGCGCTAGTTCTGCGAGTCCCCCGACCGTTGCGTTTCAGCCGCCGCCGCCGCCGCCACAGCGGACAGGCCTGCACCCTGCTGCCGCCACGACGACGGGCGGGACCCCAGTCTTCACGGCGGTCCCGGCGACCGGGCTGATACTTCACGGAACCATTCACCCAGTCAGTACGCGCCGGTGTGGAACCGCGTGCCAGGGTGCTGCCGGCGTCTTGCAACCAGTGCACATAGAGACACAGCGACATCATCATCAGCGTCAGCAGCAGCAACAGCACGTGCTCGTTGCCAAGCAACCAGCAGCAGCAGCAGCAGCTGGCAGTCGCGTCTACCGCCAGCCAGCGCCGTCCGCTGCTGGTCATACCGGTGCTGGCAACGTTGCTGGCGCCGGCTGGGGCTACGCCGCACCGGCTGCACTGGCTCCGCGACCTCAGCCAACTGTCTGCCGTGAGTACGTGCTCTTTAGACCATCGTCCGTCCTGCTGCTTCGCTAGTTTAGCATCACGCCTGCCACACGCCACATTCCTTGGTCACGCATCCGTGAAACTTTATTCCGAGAAAAATATTTTTGTGTATTTTTGTGTCAGTGTGCGCCGATGCGTGTGGGTGTGATGGGACTTTCCTGCAAAATAATTTTGTGTATTCTTATTGTAATACGTTACTGCATAGGCCTATGTTTCGACGGCTTCACCCTGTATTCGTGTATGGCATTTGTTTGTTTCGCTGCTGGTAAATAATTTTGATACCCGGTACATGATCTGCACGTTCGTTACCTAAGCTAATAACTTTAGACCGTGGGTGAAACTTGCGGCTTTCTGAGTGGGGTAGTACTGACGAAAATCAATGCACTCATTACTTTATACGTATTTCATTCATTTCCTCACTTGGGTTAATTGTCAAGTTTTTCTCATAGAACGAACTAGTTATAATAGCTAATCTGCAGTAAACCTTGAATTTTACGCTTTTACGCAGCGTTCTTGGTTGGTGTATTTACGTAATAATGTCCAGCTTGTGAAACATAGTATAATTGCTTGTAGTTGTTTTCTTCGCTTGTGTTTTAACTTTATGCAGGTCCAACTGCCATTTTGGTGGTTTTATTCAGTGTATGCGTTCACCTATCTATTTGTGTTCATACTAATTTGAAAACCAAAAGCATCTGTCTCAGGTTTAGTTTTCTATATTTTTGTGTTCTTAACTAAATTTCTAATACTGTTATAGCTCTTAATCTTTGACTTAATTATAAAAAAGGAAAATATTTATTACTGAAAAATAGCTAAAAATTTTAAACTTAAGTAATCGTCTTAGTTTGTTAGTACATTTTTGAAAAGTCGGTGGACCGTGAATTATATTGTACATAACATTGTATTTTGCAAATGGTGCTAATTTCTCTTATGCAGATATCGCGCCGACGTTGTTATATTTTTGTTACATACATAGTTTATTTATTTCAGGGATGAGGTCCGTGAGGACTGTCCTCGATCTTGAGGACAGCTCGGTGACAAAAAAAGCCTTGGCCTCAAAAGGTCTGGCCTTGGCTTTAACTCTAGCCTCGAAGACCATAACCTTTTCTTTGGCCTTGGCGCCTCGGCCACTTGTAATGAATGTGTTCTAGTGCAATAAGCTTTTGATATTTGTATACTTTATCAACACTAAAACTGTTTGAGCGTTTTATGGTTCACTACGGTTTGAATATGATTAAGCTGGCTTCTGATGCGCAGTATAGAATTGTCATACTTACTTTACTTACTTACTGACTTAGTGGCCATGCCTTTGGCCTTGGTTTCGAAGACTACTGGCCTTGGTCTTGACCTTGAAAATACTGGCCGCAAGCCCATCCCTGATTTAATTATGCTGTAAAAGTTACTGTTTAATTAAGAGTCTATCAGAGTTTGTTTTACTTCTGTTTCTGTAAGCTTACTTAAGCTATGCTGATTATGGTTGCTTACATTGACAAACCATTTGCATAGATAAGTTGAATTTAAATTATAAAACTTGACATAATGATTTCGCCAAACACTGCAGTAGGCGACAGTGTGTGAGTACAGCTTTCTAGTCATTATCGCCATCATTTTCACTGTATAATAATATATTGTATTTGCAGTTTTTTTTATGTAATAAGCTTATTTGGTCTTTCACAAACTGTTGACGAGTGGCTTGAAAAATTCATTAGATCTGTTTACACGTTTTATTTATTTTATTATAGAATCGTACTGTGACTTGGTTGTTTAAGCACAATCAGCGTAGTATTACGACATCAGAACTGTTATACACTTCACCCATAAACAAAACACTACGATTTGTTGATTTGCATACCTTAAGTACTTTCGGATCTGTATGCATGAAAATAGTTTATTTTTTAACATTCTTAGTAATTAATATATCAGTTGGATTCATTGCGTTATCATTTTGATGTTTTAATAACTGTAAATATGCTGGAGTCGTTTTGTTTGGATGTATAAAATAGTGTATTATTGTTTTTCAGTGTTTGAACGTTGGTTTTACTTTGTTTTACGATGCAGCTGTTTGTGCTTCACACAAAACATCTGTTGTCTGGTGTTGCCGCTAGCTTATTCATCTACATCGGTATATGAAACTGATGATATAATTGGTTGCGTTTTTGTATGTATAGGATATTTTCAGATGATGCATAAAAATGGAACATACATTTGCATAGATCGAGCAATGGGATATGTTTGGAAACGATCAGCGTCGATTATTGCGACTGTGGCTAGTCACGTTGAACACAAACAGTTCTCTGCAGTAGGTCTAATGTAAGCTAATTGTTTCCTCGTTGCGATTGAGCAAATATGTGCCACTTTTTATGCGCCACGCCGTGATACATACACTGTATTTTTTAACTCTCCATTTTTTAAATGTTGGAGAAGTAGTTTGTTTTAGTCTTTTTTTTAGTCTTTGTGTTTGTGTATGTGTTTTGTGTGTTCATGGGCCTCTAGCCTGCCATTGAAGACAAATAAATAAATAAATAAATAAATAAAAACGTCCCAATCTGTAATAGTCTATATCTTCGCAAAATATTAGCCGCTTTTCGAAATTCTTTCACTGGTGCATTCTGTGGACAATTAGTAATAAAGTGGTTATTGAATATCCCGTCACTCGTTAGCTGTGTCGCTACACTACCTTGTGAAATATAAATGCAAGAAAACTAGCAATACTAGGCAGCAAGCGTGTTGGTAAACAAAATAAACTTCCGGCCAAAAATGCAGTGAATGATCTGTACGATGCCGCACTTTGCTAGATCCGTTTCTTTGGATATCTGGCGTATTGAACAATATGTTTGTTTCTGGCTTTTATGGTTTAGCGAGCCTACCATTTCATCAACAGTGATCACGTTCTCTTCAGTACGTGTATGCTTCAGTCTGCCGGTCTCATGACTGGTCGGTGCTACATGTTTCCCAAGTCTCTGATAATAACATTCCCACTCTTTTCCTGTTGCAGTTTATCTTTAAAAATTCTGCCAGTATTCTCCGAAAACTGTATTTTTTGAACCGGTACAAGTTCTTAACCGTGGCCTTGTCTCTACTGCTAAATGGCACATTACATCACTGGTATATTATCGTCAGTGTGTTAAACATTATTATTTACGACAATATCATTTGCTTTTGTTTACAAACATCAGAAATGTATGTAAAACTAAACAATTTAATTTTGTATGAAAATCAGCGAAAATTGTTTCAGAAGATGATTTTTTGCATATGTATTACATTAATTTTTAGTCGTTTTTAAACATATATGTTTTACATGGTAGTGTAGCAACACACTTGAAGTGTGGTGGGATGTTTAACAACTGTTTTATTGCTATTTGTCGACAGTACATGCCAGTGAAAGAATTTTGAAAATCAGTTAATATTTGGCGAAGATATGGAAAATAACAAAGTGGGACGTTTTTTGGACACAGTGTAGGAACTGTTTTAAAAAATTCATATAGTTGAATGAATATTTGCATGTTACTACAGTTGTAGTGAGTTGAGACTGCTTTTTCGTGCAGGATGTTTGTTTTTGGTGTTCCAATAAATGTTGAAAATGTTTTTTAAAGTTTTTGCTTGTCATGCAGTCTAACCGTTTAATTGCACTGAGCATTAGCTCAAATTCATCTGATTAGGCCGCCTGACGTGAGCAAACAACCTAATCATTCCAGCAGAAGTTTGACGAAAATTCATTCCCAGTGTCTCTGAGCAGTTCTGCTTATACGCACACGGATAACCCAACAAACTCGGATACGCAACACAACTTTCTTGCAGTGACAATAAATTAATTCTTGAATAAAAATACACAAAATAAAATAACATTTCTGGAAATTGAGAATATGAAGGCCAACGGACGGCATTAAAGAGTTTATGAAAACGAAAGAATCGAATAATTTCACGGAAATACACGTCAATACACGACAAACATCACTGTTTTGACTTTATTTGATCATCTATTGCCGTGTTACATAAACAAAATTTTACTTCAAGTGTGAGAATTGTCGTCCTCGTACTAGATGCCGCACTGATGAAGTGGGTAAGTGAGTACGCAGTACAAGCTGCAGACAGTGCGGTGTCGTACTGAGGCCTAAACCTCGCTCAGATCGCATGGACTACACCGTCGTTTGCTCTATGACCCACTACTAGTCTTGAGCTGAAAGTTACGAAAATAGTACCAGTTCGAGCTGAATTTGGTTTAAAAGTAGAAACGGTTGACTAAAATAAGACTAAGAAGTCAACAGAAGAAGAAAGAAAACTGAAGAGTATTTTTACCTTTTTACGGGGGGTCCTTAGTTCTGTTGAGATTAAAAACTGGATCCGTATTTAGATATAGTTAGTCGGCTGTTGCAGTCATCCTAGCGAATCCTGAACCAAGACCGTGCATCGAACGATGGAAGGAAGGGACCAACGCCGAACTGTTTACCTCGGCGATATTATACGCGATCCGTAGGGACCAACCGAATTCACGGAAAAAAATGCATGATTTGACGGCAGAATTTTTAAAATGTGTCAAATTTCACGGAAAATTCACGGAAAGAACTTCGCAAATTCACGGGAAATTCACGGGCCCCACACACGTTAGTTCGAGGTGCTGCGCTATTGCAAACGAAGAAATTTCAGAACAACGAATATTTACTACACTAAGTCAAGACTCAAGACAGTCAATGTCAACTACTTAGTGCTGAAGTGCGACAC
>Ga0056128_1007300_pt1 | contig 13952 bp, 10 predicted proteins | sample WorMetLIZISLAND2_FD_71113 | JGI IMG/M metagenome (GOLD analysis project Ga0056128, IMG submission 71113) | Marine gutless worms symbiont microbial communities from Max Planck institute for Marine Microbiology, Germany - Olavius geniculatus... ... | reverse complement strand
TGAAACACTTTTTGCTTCTAAATGTTCAATGAAAACCGCAAATTCGCCCATTTTTTCTGGAATTTGGAAAAGCAAAAGACCATCAAACATAGTTGAATTTTTGGAATTCTTGCTAGAAAATGGCAAAAAACGCACCAGGGGAAGAGGAAATCAGGGTCACTCGAATCCCCACCCAAAACGTGCAATTGCAAATTGCTGCTGGCACCCAGCAAATTGAAACGAGGAGAGATTTCGTGTTTTACCAAATGACCTTGGTGCTTGTTATCATCATCGTTGTTGCCGTGGTTGTAGCCTGAAGAGAACGCACAGAGTGCGGCGGCGCGGGCTGCTATTGAGCGTCTCCGCAGCACGGACCTGTTTGACCACGTCTTGTTCGCCTGCTTCGTCAAGAAGGTGACACACATTTCTACTTAGGCTACTGTACACTGTCGTTGAAAACACATTGCCGAGAAAAAGGTCGTCAATTTGTATAGCGCATTGTCGCGAAACACGCCTCTAATGCGCTTTCGTCAGTAACCAGAGCCACCTGCCGCACGGCCACCGTGTGCAGCTTGCAGGCACAGGCTGGCGCAGCGGCCGGCTAGGCAACCCCAGTCAGCTGTACTAAGGTCCCCATGTAAATGAGTTACTACTCATTTTACCGTCCCACGGAGGGTAGAAAGCTGAGTCGACTTAGCTGGCAGCCTTCGCACCGAGATGGTTTACCTGCCTGCAGGCAGTCACCCATCGCAGTACTAACCGGGCCCGGCGTAGAGTAACTTCGTTTCAGCCGAAACGCGTTACCAACTACGCCACGCCACCAGACCACGAGAAACTTGTGCTGGAAATCTATGCAAGTTTTTTTGCATGAGTTTCTTGTTTCTGATCTTGATGTAGATTTTTATGCACGTCTTAGCCGTCGTCTAGGTGTCTGTCTGTCCGTCCTTTGTTCGTCTGTCCGTCCGTCCGTCCGTCACACTCTAGCACTGTAACGGCGACACCTAGAATCATGGAATCTTCACTGTGGCCTGCCACAAGGATCTTATTTATCGTGACAAAAATTCGTGTCCCTGGGTGAGGGGATTCCCCTCGAACTGGGGCATGAAATAGGGGTACCCTCTTTAAAAGTGGTTATTTTACTGCTATTTACTCGCGTAGCGTAAAAACGCTTGTAGATAGGCCCAGACATGCTGCTTATTATAACAAGCACTGGTGACAAGCTTTTTAATGGTGTTGATATCGATGACCTTGGATGACCTTGAATTTTTAAAATAGGGGTTTTTAGTGTTTTTTGCGATTTTGCTGCAAGGTACACATAAAGAGTGTATTGCGTAGAAATAGCTGGAGATAGACCAAGACAACCTGCAAATAGGAACTGCTTAGGCTGTCGCGCATCTCATGAGCTTTGCTCAAATTACTTGTTCTGAGTTTGTGAAGTGTGTTTAACTCGAGATTAATATATTTTTGTTTACAGTTAGTAATTTTTATTCAGTTACTGCTAGTTGGTTTTATCTTATACTTCAAACTATCACAGATTTGCTGTTCTGCTATCTTCTATTCATTGTATTATACATTCTGCTTTGTATGTACATTCAGTTTCTTGACTGGCTTCATTTGTTGAAATTTTGAGCAAAGAAAATATGTGTATTTAGTGCATAAGTGTGTCTTATATGTCTGTAAGAAATATTCAATGTCAGTTTAATCATTTTAATGTTAGTGAACTGAATTTCTTTGCAATTTTTGCATACGTCGTGTTTATGAGAGAGAATGCTGTTGACTTTTGACAGACGAATCGTTTTGCCAAATGCACCGACCGAGCAATTCTCATAACGAACATGTACATCTACAAGTTGGACGCAAAAAAGTTTACAACAATGAAACAGCGCACTCCCGTTACTGAGGTCTGCAACATTGTTTTGTATAATGACACAGTGACGCTGTGTGCTAATTTATGTTGAAAAAAATCCTGAGTTTTTTACATCAGCATTACCGTTACACATTGTCAGACGATGTCTGCTAACTGTGTTATAGTGAAGTTGAAATTCGCAGTGGCTATAAAGTGACACATCTCGGAATGAGCTCATAGGTTGAATCGGTTACAAATAAACTAAAAGAGTTCATCATTATACAACTTTTTTATTTACTGATTCTGTTGATTTTTTTCGGCAGCCTTTGCTGCCTTTCTCGGAACGATTTGTGTTTACCACTGATCCTCTCATGGGGCGAACAGTTTGCCATAGGTATGAGGAAGTTGGTAGAATTTTCTCCCCATCTCAGTTCATGGACTTGTCTTGTTTTTCTTTCCTGATGCGTATCGCCTCCCTGATTCACCGGTCCATTCTGTTGCTTTCTCTGTCGATCACCTTGGCGTGGTCCCAGTCTATGACGTGGTTGAGAGAGATGGCGTGGTCTGTGACTGCAGACTTGTTTTGCTCTGCTGCTGCGGATTCGCTGGTGCTTCATGTGTGGGACGGATAAGTGAGTCTGCTGACTACCATACGGTCGTAATGTGACGCGATATGGTGTGGTATGTATGCTAGGTGACGGGAGTGAGCGTGGGAGGAGGTCCTGATCAGCTGTTCTGTATTCACCTAACTGGCGGCAATGACCTTGTGCTCTGTCTACAGTCACATCGCGACCCAACTGCTGACTTGACAGGCGAGGCCGTAGGCACCATGGTCCGACTCTTCCAGGCGTGAGTACTGCAGTAACTGCACTTCTGCCACAACTCCACTAATTTGATTTTTTTCTGGATTTGTTATACAACAAGCCATACAGCAAGCTGTGCAGCATCTCGACACGTCAAGATGTTGTGGTTCTTTCAGGTTTTCAGTCTCATGCGTACTTGTGCCCCCAACGTGCCGTACAACTTTCTGTGGATTTTTGCTAAAGACTTCCGATTTATTGTGAACTTATTGTACAGCGTGTTGTGCAAGTTGAAATATTACAGCAAATCCACATCAAGTTGTGCAACAATTTAAAGCTTATGCAACAAACTCACAACATTTTGATGCGTCTCAGTCTTGCACGACTTGTTACAAGCCCGTCAAAAGGGGAAAAGGGGAAGTTTTTCTTGGGTCCCGCGACGTTCAGGGCCCAGATGTCGCTCAAAAAATATAAAGTACACTAGAATGAGCCATTTAAAAAGTAAAATTTGAATTTTTTTTCTAGACGGACCCCGCAAGAATGTTTTCCATGGGCCCTGCTGTGCCTGACTTGTTGTCCAATACTACAACAACAAACTGAAAAAGTGAAATATGGGCTTAATTCGGTTTGTTGTGAGCCTTGCTGTCTGGTTTGACGAGCACTATTATTGCAGAAAAATTTTTAGTACGTGAAGAAATACAAACATATGTGTAATTTTTTCCCATGAATCACCTGTAATACAGGTGAACGTGCCCCGCCTTAACTCAAGCCAGAGAGATCGGTACTCGATTCACCTCCCCTTGAGGGATGGAAGGCTGAGTTTATCTGGGTGGATATTGTGCTTACCGGTATGCTGAACCATGTTTTTTGCATTTCGTATTATACTGTGTTGGTTCTGTGTAAAGGTTGAAGAGGCCCGAGCTGCGAGTGAACGTCGGCACTCAGCTGCAGTGCATGCTGGGTAATAAGTCACGCCCACTGTCCATCCAGCTTGGCGCTGGGTCCGTGCCGGTATTTAGAAAGAACGGAACCGGAATCGTCCTCAACTGGCCGCAAGGGTCAAACGGTCCACGGTGATGGGATGAACTACGTTATGACATTTCGCTGACAGTTGGACGCAAGAAGAAATCATTTTCTTGCCAGTGAGGACATCCATGCCACATTAGATGACACCCGTTAATATTAAAATTAGGTAAAATCAGCCACCGGCGTCGTTAGTGGGAGAAGCAGGAAGCAACAATTTTTTGACAGACATCTGCAAATTAAAGATTATGGGTGTTTAATTTTTTTTATTTTGCCGCCAAATTTCTCTGTGTACAGTTAAAATTTGGTACTATTTTGGCAATTGCGAAACCTGTTGCATATACCGGCCTTTTCCCAGGTCGTGGTCGAAAAAAATTGGCCGTCTTTATTTTCAAAAGTGACTGAAATAAGTTATCTTTGAGTGTTAAGAATAAAAATCATGTTACTTTGATTTATGAAAATTTGGTGCCCTGCTCGCTTCTTGGCCTATCCTGTGTATCTGTCGCGCTTGATTCTGCAGAAAAAATTTTTGAAAGGAATGTCAACGTTTTAGTTGTAGATTTACATTTAGCTTTGCATTGTTAATTATTTTTTAACTGAATAAAGCTAGTTGTAATGTTTAATTAATGTTGCGTGATTGCAAATCATTGCATATCTGCTGTTAGACAGGGTTGTTAAGATTTCGTGATATTGTTTTCAAAATCAAATATATTCACGGATTACTGATATATGTGCGTTATCAACCACCGAGATGTGTTCTATCTTACGCTACAGAAATACATATGTTTGCTAGTAATTTTATCACTGTGCTTTTTAATATATATGGTGTCATGCTTAGTTTAAATATTGTGACTTAGATGCTTCATGTTTTTTGGAAAGTCATAGGAATATTTTCATTGCTATGCAAACGTTTTAAGCGACTGTTTGAAATGTTTCCCACCGGCGTTGCAATGTTATTAAACAGCCTGACCAGGTACGCACTTGTGCAGGGTGCTCGTAAAATTAAGACACTCAGTTTCTGTTCATAATTAGAATGATGTCTTACTGTACAAGGTGGTGCAGCCAATCGCTTTGGCTGTGACTGGATCTAAAATAATTACCATACTTATTTATTGTAAATTTGCTGTGAAAAAATTTTGAACAGCCTATCAATTCGTTCTTGTGGGGTCTTAAATAAAACTAGCTGACTTAATTTTTTTCGGGCCACTCACTAAGTTGGTGATGTAACGGACGCGATTGGGTACTATCACATGTCATGACATTTAGTAAGTTGTTGTTTTTTTGCTCTACAGCGTATTATTGTTTACTTAACAGTGGCGTCAATCTAAGGAGTGAGTGAGTGAGTAGCCTAGGGTTTGACGTCCCGTCCGACACAGTAGCCTATAGGTCAATTCAGGGACGGCCTTTTCAGGCAAAATGCACACAAACGCATGGTATGGTGAGTTTAACCTTCACACTAAAGAAACAGAAAGTTTAACCTTTACAGAAACACACAACACAAAAAACGAGCCAAATCTAAAATTGTAAGAACTCCATTATACGCGTGCGTATGTAATTAACCATAATGGTAGCTCTAATAATCCTCCCTGTTATCTTCCAGACAGTCGTCAATTTCAGAATACTGTCTATTGGAGGACAGGGGTGGCTTGTTGGCCAGGATATGGCGGGTGCCCGATATTGCAACAATCCATACTTGATAACTTGGTACCCTAGTGTTAGTTGTATATTAGAAAAAAACTGGTTTGAAATTGTTGCATTTTCTGGGCTCAAAATACAGCCAAAATGTGCTTGCAGTTGGAACCTCGCTGGCGAAGCTTACAGCACTCCCATAGATCCTTTAGCTCTGGCTGTTTTTGAATAAACTAATTCACGGCAGACAAAAGAGGGAAAAGAATGGAGTGAAAGAAAAAATGAAACTGTGTGAGGCCCCAGTTTTAAAGATGGTTGACGACTTTGCCACACAATTAAGTTTTGTGCAGGCTTTTGCCCCTTTGTTGCCTTTTTGCCTTAATAAACATATTGTAAATATCGTTTCATATTACTGTTGGCAATGTGCATTTTACCAGGAATGGATTATTGTGCAACGATGACGCGATTTAGCCTAGGCCTAGTAAAAATATTGTTCAAATTTCGATCCAAATATGCCGGTGTTGTTGAAGCTGCAAGTCTTTCATAGTTGTTACAAAGCGTGTAACGTTCACTAGACTAGCAACGCTTTGTTAGTACGGTTATATACAGTAGACAGATTTGTTGTTAACTCGGTGGCGGCGAAAACGTGTCTGGGGCATGGCGTTTATATGTTAGACAAAGTATTCCTTTTGGCTTTCTCTAGTTTTCACAGATTGAGAGAGAGCATATTTTGCAAGGCAGCGAGTAAGAAAATTCAAAAACGCATTCAGTAATTGTAGTTACATTGCGTCGCAGCAATCCATCATTTTTTGCGAGATATTGATTTTTTTGTCGACAACACAGAAGTCACGTTAGGGCATTATTTTCTGCTCGCTGGAGGCCCTTGCATTTTAGCGCTTACTTCTCACGCTGCTGCAGTGGACCCGAAACGTTTTGGTTGCCCGTTGACTACTCCCATATATATAGAGCTGGCGCCGCCACTGACGCTGACATTATGTTACAGGGTGAAACGTAAAAACGGAGTACGTCTTGTGCGTTGTATTGCATAGTTTTCAGAGTACTGAATGCATTTTTTTCAGTATGTGGATTTATATATTAATATTAAAGAGGTTAGAATTTATTCGTTGATGTGAACGGAACGGCCTTATTTTTGGTAGTGAATTGTTTTCCACATTTTAACATTACTATTTCACCACTTCCAAGTTGGAGGGCAAAAAGTGCCAAAATGTGCTTATTTTGGGTCCGTTTTGCAAATGTGTAGGCCTAACATATGAACACTTGTGGTATGCGTGTTGTGTATAGACCTACTGTTTTCAAGCTGGTTTCGTTTAAGAGTATGTTATGTGTGAATATATAATGTGTGTAAATTATTAGTGACGGGACTATGCATTATAATATAATTATGCGATGCATAACAAATATAATTATTTAATCTCTCTCATTGCAATAGCATAGCATGGTACAGATTATAAATTCACTTGCATCTGTCTGTTCATGGTCGCTTTTACGGTCGCAGTTTTTGTTCCTTTTTGATGAATTTTGCACACTTGTTTTCGTTTGAAAAGTAGAAACGACTTGATGTATTTTCCCACGATTTTCACCTCTTTGATGCGTTTGCATTTGGGATGGTCCAAAAACGACACATTTCGACAAAATTACTGACACAGAGTTTTGTCAAAAATGTCGAAATATAAAAGAAGCAACTTTTAGTTTTGGCAGCTACTGTAGCTTGTTATTTTTTTACGCCTCAGTCAGTTCTTGGGCTGTTATTTTTATGGTATGTAGGAAGGTGATTGAATTGAATTTATATAATTATCTGTAATAGTTGTTATTTGGGCATAGGCCGATTCTTCCGTCGTACGTATGCAATTGTATATATTATTTCGTATCGTAACTTGTTATTCATATTATGTTATGAGCGAAGTGCTTACTTTTGCGATTTGACGTCGTGAATTATTAATGTTATTATCATTCGTTGTCAGAGACCGCGGAAGGTATTTGAAAGTGGGGGGCAAACCATGGCAAGCGCGGAGCGCGAGCCTATAACTGGGGTCTGGGGCGGAGCCCCCATCGGGGTCCAGGGGCAGAGCCCCTGTCAGGGGGTCAGGGTTAGCTTTTGGACGTTCAACGGAAGCGGCAAATTTGACTACTTTTCTGAAATCTAGAAACATAGAAAACTAGACATTTGTGCTGTCTCACCAATGTGGCCATCGTACCATTTCCTCCAGCTAGCCATATACGGTCTGTGGAATGGAACTTTGTCCCCCAGAAGCAAACTCCTTTTTGACGCGCTACAGCTATGTTGTAGTCTCTGGCATGCACGATGAGTCTGTTGTCCGTCCGTTCGTCTGTGGGTCACGGTTGTATTGTGGCTAAACAATGCGAGATACGGCCAAGGTTGATATTGATCAATAATAGGAAATCGCATAGGTCCTTTCAGGTAAAATGAAAATCATCGATCTTGGATGACTTTGAAGGTCAGTACTGCAACAGCAACTGTAGCTATAGGCTGTAGCGCATCTTCCCTAGCGACAGCTGGACTTTATGTTTGTGAACTGATACACAAATTTTGACGATTTAGACTTCAGTTAGCAAAACTGTGCAAATATTTCGGCGCCAAGGCGATCATATGGGAAAACACGGAAAACAAAGGAGGTTAAGAGACTTAAGTTTAGACTTAATGATCGTAGACACTTTGGTGACGTCACATCTGACGGCAGTCTGTTCCAAGTTTTTGTTGCAGAGACAGGCAACGCTCGGTCGCCTCGCCAATGTAGATTGTAGCTGTGCACAGTCTGCACAGTTTTGAAGCCGAAATGGTAGGCTCGTCACCAAAAAAAAATTGCAATGGCCTAGTTAGGCCTACTCGCATTTTGCTCTTTGCTGCATCTTTGAAGCATCACACCACTGCAATATTACCGTCTGCATTGGCTTCATGCGCCGGAGTAATTAGCGTAGGCTCAGTGTGTCCATGGCGCCGGCCTACCTGGGTGACGCTTTATCATTAAACTTACTAGTCGACAACGTCTTCGTTTAGTTCGTTCATCATCGAACTCGTCACTGGTTGTAGCACTCTACAATCTACATCGGCGAGGCGACCGAGCGTTGCCTGTCTCTGCAGCAAAATCTTGGAACAGACTGCCATCAGATGTGACGTCACCAAAGTGTCTACGATCATTAAGACTAAACTGAAGTCTTTAAACCTCCTCTGTTTTCCGTGTTTCCCATAGCTGACTGTCGAGTGACTAGAATGCTAGGCATTTTTACTTTAAACTTCAATATAATGTAATGCAAAGCGTCAGCACCAACCATTTATTTATGCATAGGCATGAAAAGTGGGGGGCAAGCAACATTGCTTGCCCTTCCACTCGAAAAAGGGAGGGGGCAATTTCTCCCTTTGCCCCCGCGGTTCCGCGGTCTATGTTCGTTGTCATTATTTATCTGCCAACGCCAAATATGGGCAAAATAGCATGAAGAAAGCTCTCAGTAATGGTGCCAGAACAACAGTGCATAAACTGCATTAACGCTAACAGTTTCCCTGTAGTAAGAATTAAAACATGAATTAAATTGTAACAAATACGTGCCACAACGACAGTCATATTTCTTAGGTTAATATCGGTTGAAAATATGACGGAATGTGAGTCATTAACAACTTAACAGTGCATATTTATTAAGTCAAAACAGGCAATTTTTGCGACAACTTTATCAAAGAAAATAATGACGCAACTGAAGTGAAAAAAACATTTCGGTGTGGCAAGCTAAACCGTAAGAACAGAGCTAAAATGTCAAACTTTAATCAAGGCATAGTGTGTTCATGCGTGATTATATCCGGTTGTTTCTCGCAGTATTGTGAGTATAAATATAGTATAGCTTAAGTCCAGTCTTATGCTCAGTACGACGGTTTCACGCGATTACGCGGTAACAAGATCAATGTATAAGTTTTACGATAAAAAGCTGTCTTCAGTGCACAGGACTCGCGTTACAGGTAATAACCGCAGTTAAATGAGTTTTGAGTGTGCTGAAGAACAAACTCCATCTGCTTCGATCTGCTGTGGAATTGTTGCAGGGCACGCTGCACAAAAAATTGGAAAAAGTTTACAGCATTGTAAAAAAGTCTATACGAAAATCAAAGCCTCCAACAAATTTGTAACATCTTGACATGTACAACTTGCCGTACGACTTGCGATTTGTCTTGCAACAAGTAGACCCCCAATTTGAATCAGAAAGATCGAGATAGATCGAAAAAACTTTCGACTGATATCTGGATTATAGAAATTATCGCAGGACAGAATCGTTGATAAGATTAATTTATAAAGCATGCAGCAAACTGATCAAACCAAGTCCCAGCTGTTCGAAAGTAAAAAACTGTTACCGACTTAGAAACAAAAGTACTATGTTATAGTTTCTACGCCTGGTTTTATCTAAGGGATGAATTTGAAGTGTCACGAATGTGATTTTCTTTCTATGTAAAAAATCAAATATTTTTTGGCTGATATTGAGGCGCGCAAAAAATCGGGCGTAAATTCCTGTACACAAAAAATCGAAATATTGGAGTTTGCGCTGACGGACGCGTGCACTGATCGGTCGTGCGTGGCTGTTATAACTTGGACGCAAAGTTCAGATTTCTAGTTCCCATCGTACAGCAATTTGCACGACATTACTCGCAAGAGGATATGTGCATTATTGGAAAAGAAGAAGAAGCAAGTCACGTTGCGGCGACTGCGACAAATGGCGGCATCGAATTGTCGTAAGATCCTAGTAGGTCTACTCACCGCTTGCCTATGCCTAATTAACGGTAGGCCTATGCGAATATTGTAATTATTTTATCGGTACACTCAGCAAGACTGTCAAGGATTAATTGTGATATATAATGAATACTATTGTAACGCGGACGCGCTTTTGACTTGGGCGGTGCGCCAACCGCGACTTGACTTTGACTTGACCTTGACTGACTTTGGGCTCATTGCACCAGAGGTCTTGCGGTTCTCTTAACGGTGCAAGCTGTCGGTACGGTTCCGAGTGAACCCTACCGGTTCTGGATGTTTCGGTTGAGCTATCCAGCTAGCGGTTTGAGCATGCATCGGTTCTATCGTTGAGGTGAGTGCGCGGTTTGGCGTCTGTATGACGCCCTCCGAGCTCCAGCGGAGGGTTGTGAAGCTAGCGGTTTTAGTTCTGTGAGATAACTTCGGTTCTATATCGGTTTGGTATTCTGTTGGTTCTGGAGGAATTTCTGCACCGAATGTTACGTCTGAACCGGGTGCTTTTTGCTGCTATCATTCGGTCGGTTCCGAAGATATTTCTGCACCGGGTGGTTCTTCTGCACCAGTCGGTTTTCTACTGGCAGTTAATGTCTTCGCTTACCAGTTGCCGATCGATAAGCTAACGGTTTTAGTAACCCTGACCAATTTAGAGGTGTGACCGGCCCCGCCGCCCGGGGTATTTAGCTTAACTGAAGCCCACGGGAGTCTCCGATTATCCGAACCGGATATCCGGTGCTACAGATATTTCAGCAGTGTGTCCGGTGTACAACACCGAGCTAGCGACCCGACTGCTGTCCCTACCTTAGTCGCAGCTTATTCAGCGTTGGCGTCGGTATCGGTAGCCGGAGCACCGGTGTGCTCACACTGAACCGATATGCTGCTATAATCGAGCCGGTGTGTTGTTCGCCGGTTCTCAATGGTAGTTATTGGTTGGTCTTTTCAGGAGCTCTGTTCCGTTCAAAGTTTCCGACCAGAATGACTCTGTGAGAGCTCCGTTCTGTACGAAGCTTTTGACCAGAGTGAAGAACCGAGCGACGTCGCTTGCTTGTAAAGAGAAGGACAATTCCATTTTCTTAACCGTCCTCGGTAGAAAATAGGCGTGTAAAGATAAGACCCATTAGGTAGGGGTGTATAAATATACCGAGTTGTATGAGGTATCTCCGAAACGGCTGCACCGATTTAGACGCGTTTTGGACCGTTAAAAAGCTAGGATTATTTGGAACCGAATGGTAACGGTGCCCAAATTTGACGATGTACGTGGGAGACGTAGACCTACTCGTAATTTTGGTTACGCTATTATACCCTACGTACGTCTTGACTTTATCACTTGTCATCAATCCCATCTCATCAAATTTGCCTGCGTTTAAAGTTTTGACACAAGTCACACCACCGATTTTCATAATTTTTTGTCAAGCCCGATCACTGGTGTAATAACAGTTACACTCTTCAAACAAGAATGTGTTACATTTTGTGACCAATCTAAGGTAGGCCAACTTTTCGCGCATTATCAGCTGATTAAGAAAATTTTAACCAGAACCAAACATGTTTAGCATGTTTAGCCAAGCAGGCGTCACAACAAATTAAAGAGAGGCTAAATAGGCCAGATAATGTCGGACAGCAAGACGACAATTTCTGGCCTGAGTGGGCTCTGTAGCCTGCAAATCGTACTTCGAGGTCTGGACTTTTCGACGTTTCTTAACTTATTTTAGTTCTCAAACAGAAAATTTATCCGGTAGCGATGGTCCCATATTTTACCGCAATCGGGCTAAAATCCGGCCATGATCGAATGACTAGTTGCAGAATGCCGAGATATGTGGTCATTTCAAATTTTTCAGAAAGCTAGATCGGTCGTCGGTTGTCGGTCGGTTCGTCTGTCCTCAGTAGTCATTATAAGTTATAAGTTATAACTTACTGTCAGCTACTGATGTTAGGCCCTATACACGACTCTTCTTTACATTAGAAACGTAGCGTGCAGTGATTAAATTGTGCCAAACATTACTGTGCATTTTCAAACTCGTTGATGATCTGATCTACTGCTAGTTACCCTATACTGTCGGACGGTATGCAGGCGTGATCGGCGCGCTGGTGACAACTCCGCTGAACACACTGGTCGAGGCGGGTATTTACTCTGTGACGCTGCACTGCAGCAGCAACTCCATCGCGTCACACATAACCTAGTCCTACGACAACACGACACTACCTGCCAGCGGCGACCAGTGTAACAACAACGGTACAACAGACGACATCAACCGCTGTGAACTGGAACTTGTATCGACCACACCTGATGCTACTGACGCTGACGTTAGACTAGCGAGTGCTGGGGCGTACTCTTGCAGTGATGGAACGAGCCCCGAAGCACAGGCCGTCGTCACTGTAATCGGTACGTGTCGTCCGCGATAAAACTAAAGACGTTTACAGAGCTACGGAAATGAACTGAATTTTACTGAGATTTCAGTTTAGCTCGGTTGCGCTTGCAGAAGCGTACTAAAGCCCAAATTCCATTACGTCAACTTTCACCGAAACTTCCCCGCGGGGAAAGTCGTGGACACAAATCACGAAAGTCGGCGACATGATTTGTCTCGAACTTTGTCGCAAAGTCGGCGTAATGAAATTTGGCTTAAGCGAATAAACACTGAACATGCAGTTCAGTTTATTACTGTCCGCAGTAGCGACGGCGGTATTGTTTTTAACGTCGGAGATAAGTTTTTTATTTATCTGTTTTACTGTCAACACGATATCTCATGATCCGCTGCATTTAACTTGGCGAAATTTTGCACGAACGTGTACTCAACAACAACGTCTAGTACCCTACTGAACGTGAACGTCGACAGAAATGTTGGAAAAGTTTCACGTTCGACATCTAGTCGATTTTGCTATCACCAGACTTCTTCAGCGATTTTCTTACATCTTGCAGGCATGCGAATATTAGAATAACAAAAACCAATCTATTTTTAATTTGTTTTATTATTTACTTTTTTGACCGTTATGTACTTTATGTCGTTTATTTACAACAAAGTTCGTAAAGTTCGAACGTCACAACTGCATGATTTTTGCAGATCCGAAGCCGACGTGTGAGTTGGCGACTGTTCGAGGTGAGTACGTGACGTTGGCGTGCAGCATGAGTTACTATCACCAGTCACCCAGAACAGCCGGAAGTTCAGGCGCCTACATAACGGCAAGCCTCAGCTGGGCAACCGCGGCAGCCGGGCAGTCACAGAAAGTCTCTTCTACGACTCTCAAGAACAGCAACAACGAATTCATTGGTCAGACGCTGACAGCTGAGGTGACGTATAAAAACGCATTTCACGTGAGTAAGTAAGTAAGTGATAATTTAATGCATATACTAAACGTACATGCATGCATGAAAACAGTTTCGAAGTAAAGTACAACGTAACATGTTGTTGTTATGGTGCCGTGTGATGGTTGACGGTGTTGGCGACTATGCGATGCCAGAGCATTTTGTCTCCCGAAGCCCCGATGAGCTGTGTTGGGCTCACGTTTTTCTTCCGGGGTTGACGATTCACACGAACTATCCAATGTAACATGCAGCGATTCAAAGCAAATATTTAAATATCTCGTAAAAACTACACTGTAACGAAACCACGATTGTTATAGAGTTATTTCTAAATTATTTTCTTTTTTGCATCAAAATAGGCTTCGGCAGAGATTTGGCCGCATGAGCGAATTCGATTATGCGCTGATCGTATACCTCGACCCGAACTTGCCCTGGGGACGCTGAAAATGCGAGAAATGAAAATACGAGACATGAAAATGCGGCACCAAAAATAAGGGGTAAAAATGGAAAAAGTGAGACATGAAAATGCGGGAAAGGAAAATGGGAGACATGAAAATGCGAGACATGAAAATACGAGACATGAATATACGGGAAAATGAATATGCGGGTCAGACGTATGC
>Ga0056128_1007296_pt1 | contig 13957 bp, 14 predicted proteins | sample WorMetLIZISLAND2_FD_71113 | JGI IMG/M metagenome (GOLD analysis project Ga0056128, IMG submission 71113) | Marine gutless worms symbiont microbial communities from Max Planck institute for Marine Microbiology, Germany - Olavius geniculatus... ... | reverse complement strand
TTTAGTCACGTAAGAAATTTCTTTCGGAACATTTTGCTGAAAACCACATGACTCTATGACGTACGGTTGCAAAATTATGGTGTCATTAACTTTGTGCAGTTTTTTTTGGACCACCCTGTACTGTACAGGCTAAGACTGTGCTTCGCATCAACGGAATTCTCGGAAGGGATAAGTACCAGACAGCCAACTCAGAGAGCTTGGGGAACCGCTCCCAACTTGACAGCAAAGGCAAATATTATTGTGTCGAAATCAAACAATATTAAACTTCAAATTAATCTGACTAAAAAAACAAAATATTCTCGCAAAAATACATAAAACCACAGCATTTTTGCAAAAAAATGGCAAAACACGGCATTTTGGCAAAATTTGATTTTTGTGTTTCCATGATTTTCTAATGCCCTACTGACCTGCCTCTGCAACCACATCCTCTAGTTCATCATCATCATCGTCGTCATCGTCGTCCTCGTCGTCTTCATCAATGTTCTCAGTGGGTGCATCATATTCGTCATCGGGTTGAGTTTCAGTCGTCGGATTCACAGTGAATTCTATCATAGAGGTCTGCACGTCTATGCGCGGTATGCAGCCGTTGCGTTCCTGCCGACCCGTCTCTACACAAACAAAATAAACAGCAATTTTCAAATGAACAATTCAACAATGACATAAGTTCTGACGTCGTTATGCGTCATAGCTTGTAAAAAATGAATTAATGCTATTCATCTGTAGTTTAGTTCACAGGTAACCCACACCCGTATCGATGTTAACGGCTATCACTGGAACACATGCAGATTGCAAACTTGTCTTTAGTGGAACCTGGACTCATACTCGTGTCTACGTGAAAGCAGCCAAAGCTCACTGCACTGCACCTAGTGTACAGTGGGCAAAGCCACTGGTGTGTGCAATCTGTCTGCTAACTGTAAACACATATGTGAGATAGCCTATGCATCATTTTCTGAAGCTTTCAGACGTCCAGTGACTTTGAACTTAAATCTTTGGGCTAAGAAACTTGCACACAGGTTACCCTTGCCCTAGGGACATTTGCAGCAATTTCGTTTTTTTATGCTCTTCTGTTTTTAATTTAGAAGCACGTATGAGACAGACAGCCACAAAGATGGAAGGGCAAGATCTATAATGCAACTTATTAACATCAACACAAAATTAAGCGGTCTGGTTTAGGATAACAGAAAAAAAAAGCGCTTCACAAAATAAAAATGCAATGTATTGATAGCAAGTTTTTCAAATATTGCACTTAATGATAATGTGCAAAACCGAAACCAAAAACGAACAGTAACAGCAAAGAGTGGTTAATAAACTGAAAACCAAAATCCATATTCAATAAAAACTGTTTCAATCCAAATTCAATCTTTGCTGCACTGCATACATGGAAATTCCTCTGGTGATGTAGAAAACGTTTGAGCTAACAGAGTACGGTATATTTCAGCATTTAAATGAGAAAAGCAATGCAAATCTAACGTATGTTTGTGGCACGTGTTTGGAACATGTTCTGTGCCACAATCTGCCTGCTTTGTACATGTTTACGGAACTCTTAACTGTGCATGGATAATTGGATGTGGTAAAATAATAATGCTGGAAACAATGTATACAGGGCCTACCTCCAGCAGCAATGGGCTTCACTATGCCGCAGTCAAGACCGTCTTTAATTCGCAAAATACCAACACCACAGCGCTGGTCAAATGCATCGCTGCACAGACAAACAACCACGCAGAATTCACCGCTTAACAAAAAACGGAGCATCTTCAGCACTTCTCAGCATTCTGCACAAACACCTTCAATGCTGTTTATATGCTCGACAAAGTTCCACTTCTTGTAATTTGTAGGCACGAAAATAGTCTTCTAAAAAGTGAAAACTTAAAACGTTTGATTAATGCAAAAAAATTTCAATCACAATACCACGTTTTATAGCACGAAAACTAATACATTACCAATCTTTGTTAGTTATTTTTACTGCAGCTAAACAGTCTTAATTAAATTTAACATACCATGGACTAGTTTTAGTTCTGTCACTAGTTATGTGACAAAATGGACTCACTAATATGCCATTAAGAAACCACTCAGTCACAAACTGTAAGAAATGTAAGAAACTGACTGAATAATGGCAAAGTAATCAGCGACTTCTTGCACAGGCGCAGTCTGCCAGTTAGACTTGAACCCCATCAGCAACAAGTTTGGTCTCAGTTTGCCCAGCCCCACAGACTACAACAGATACAGATAATACATAAAAGTTACTAAAAGATGATTATCTTTTTTCATAAGACAGACCTCAAGAGATGTTGAGCAATTAACTTTTTAATAGTTTTAATTTATCACCTGTTGATCACAAGTTAAATGCATATCTTTGGTCTGTTTAAAGTGAAGAATGAGAAGTTGTTTGCAAATTTATTAGAAAAAAAACTTAAAATCCCACCACTACTCTCTCCATGCTACGTTTTCTTTTTCACTGAAAATTGATCAAATTACGATAAACCCAATATAACCTAACTATCACGTTCCAGGCACAACTGTCTATATCTGACATCTTGCATAAACCATCTTCCCTTTTTTGTTCAACTTTATATACTTTTCTGGAGTTATTCCAGGTTAAGCTGAATCCTAACGGAAATGTATGAAGGAATGCCACAACAAATGCACCATAGTAATAACGAAAAGTAATAAAACCTGCCTGTAGCAATGACTGGACACCACGTCGAAGCGTTTCCGCTGTTATTGCTGAGTAGAAAGATTTTGTTTTGCGATGTGACAGCCATTCGTGAGCCACGTGTGACAATTTTCTCACATCACTCAATTGCTCTAGTGGATTACCCTGCACATACACATTCACTGTTTTAATAGCCATTTTCTCTGTAAACGTGGTTAACTAGTTGCCCCTTATAGGCCTATTTCCTTCGCCATTTGTTCCAAATCTGTGTAAAATACTGTATATGGTGAAAACTTTCAACTATGTCTAGTCCTATTCATGCCATTATCATGCACTGCTTGAACAAATCAAGTTTTCCTATGCAGACAGTTACATTTTTGTACATGAAACACACACTATACGAGCAAGAAAAATTCACAAAGTGCCAATAATAAGTAAATATTTCACAAGTAGGTTAAACCAATGTATAAACAGCTGTACGTACAAGAATGACATGGCCACAGATCATGAGAGAAATGTTTTTGGTGATACTGGACGTGAAATCCACCAATGAAGGTCGGTGCTGTGGGAAGCCAGTCAGCACTAGAATCTGCGGCCTACACATTACATTCACACGTTCACACATGAGTTGAAAAACTCCAAAAAATTTCAACTCAAATTCCGTTTCCGAAGTCATTACAAATTCATAAGACACTACAACATTATGTACAGTTGTTATCTTCAAACAATCACGTTAATAAACAACAGTAAAATTTTCCAGAAAGCACAGAAGGTGAGATACTGACAGCATACAATGACTGCCGAGCTCCACTCACCTGAAGTTCTTGACGTGCTCTGTGACTCTGACGAGCTTCATGGTGTTCTGAAGAGCACTGCGATAAACGTGCGCCTGCGTGGATGAGCCCCAGTTGATGTCTACAAAAACATTTAGTGCAGCTTCACTACAGTAACTTCATCATCAAAGTTCAAAATTTTGAATACTTTACTCAGTCTACTTCACTTAACATGTTAGCTTGGCCATATTCACAGTGTCACATAAAACTGCATGATAGTGGTCAAGTCAAGAACTTTAGATTTAAGAATTTAAGCTAATGAAAATCTAGTTATAAAAGCAGACTATGCCAATTCTGGAATTTCAGCTGTGCTAAAAAATCCATCAGCCAGGCACAGATGGACCCAAAAATCAAACTGTTTAAACAAACCAGACTGGCCCCAAAAAATTAATGGTTCAGGCCAATCAACTCAAGCTTGTGCACAAGACTTGCTGAGAGAATTAGGGGAAAAACAAGCAAGTTGTAGTACAGTACCTGGCTTATGATAGTGCAGATAAAAGAATAGAACAGCAATGACGGCCATTGTGACCAGCGCGGTCACCCAGCTCATGATGAACATTACACCAATACACAGCACGGCTCCCACCAGACTCAGCCACATTGAATAATACTTAAATGCAGGCCGCCAGCCTAAATCAGCAACACACACACATCATCATGCATTGCATACTTTACCAGCAAGTACATAAGAGTACACTACTTCAACTAACACCGGGTTGCATATCTATTCTACATAGATGTCATAGAATACACAAGAAAAAGCCCAGCTAACGCAAAGGGGAATGTGCAACAGCGATGCATGTGTGAAGGCACGGTGCAAAGAAATCTAAGCTCACATCGATGTTTCATTTAGACCCGATGGCAGATGACGCCTAGCGTCATATGCAGTGCATGAATTCCAGTATTGGTGCAGGTTTGAAAGTCCAGTAAAACAAAATCAGTCACCAGAGGGCGCCAGACGACCAGCGGCTAAATATCTGTAGTGTTTTACTTGTACTCACCAGAGGACGTGACCTGTTTCGCCCTGCCAACGCCGTATCGGCTGAAAATTGTGAATCTTTCCTACCCACCTCTCATTTAGCGGCCTCGTTCGGGGTGACCCCTTTCGAATTTATGGAAAAGCTTCACAGATCCTGAAACTAGAGTCTTCCAGGCAGTCGATGGTCAAGATTTGGTGATTCTAGCTTGCACCGTTTTTGACTGATCCATCCGTGTGACGGAGAGATGGACAGACAGAATTGCGATGGCTAAGATGCGCTATAGCAGTACCTGCTGTCGCGCATAATAAAAATGCAAAAATAAAGTCCACATGGTGCCTGGCATGGCACCAAACACTTGTTTCTCTAACCGTTAGCTAAACACAGGACAAGCTTACACCACAAGACTACAGATATTAGCTAGTGCATTGTGCGGTGTCCCTGTTTTGATTGTTGAGTTCACCTGAGTAGAGGGTTACATACCATCTATTTGTCAACGACCACCCATCCAAGTACTAACCAGACCCAGCATACAGTAACTTTGTTGATGGGACTAACACATTACCGACTAAGCCAAAACACCATCTTTCATCTATAAACTGTTCTAAAAAACAACAGACAACTAGCTACGAATCTAGTCTTACCTGGCGATTTGGCAAGAGATGCATCGAAGCAGGAATAATTTACGAGTGCATACGACATCAAAAAGAAATTGGAAATCAATGGCGCAATTGCATTCAAATCACCTGCACATCATTGCAAATGGCAAGATAACTTTCAGCAAAAATTCATTTTAAAAATTATAGTGTTACAAAACCGTAAACTAATGCCCATCATCTTCAATCTCTCTATCTGAAACTCATATAAATGTGATAAGTTGATGAACCGAGATGAAGGGTCCTACCAACTTCTTCAAATATCTGTAATAACTTACTGTTCATCACAAACAACTGACGAGTCATTCCGAAGAAGGCAGCAGCAGCTGCCGAAACGCCAAAAAAATAATTAATACAAGTTGTAATTTGATGACTTTATACAGTTATAACGTTGATGGCATCAATGTAGATCTACTGATCTTCTCAGCTTTTTTGAGCACAATGCGAGAAGCAAGATCTTTGACATTGCCTAACCTGAGTTACTGCATTAAAATTAACCAACTGCTCCATGTCACCGCAATTCTGTAATGGTTAAACAAACACTTAAAATTCCATAAGTCTCCCACGAAAAGTGGCACAACAAATAAACAGAAATTGAGAAATCATGGATTTAGCTCCAAGTAGCAAACTAAGCACAAATGAAAACAAATTAATTACTACTATTTCTTATCATTCCTATCTATTAAAATCTTACACACAAGAAATAATTTTTACAGGTATTCTCAAAATTTAAAAGCACACATTGCTGACCTATACAGACACAGCCAACGGCGATGACAAACGTGAGTGCATAAGCTCGACGCGGCTCCTCAGACTTGCCATAACCAGTTGCAAACACATGTATGTACGGAAAGATCTTGTCCTTACACACAGCCTAAAATGCACAGCGTGAAATATTCACCGTGCAGTCAGTCAAAATGTTGCAGGTTAATGATTATTCCAACAATTATTTTGCAAGCAAAGCTGATCCCAGTCTGTAGGCAACGTAGTCACAAACATCACTACTTTCTGCCAGGCCCAGGGTTTACCTTTCCAGCTGCAGAGTTCCACCTTTTGGCCAGCACCAAATTATACTGCTTGGTGAAAAAGTGAACAACTTGCGCAGCGCTGTTACCTGGCAGCAAACCGGCCATGAGTCAAACTCAGAACCTCTCATTTCCAACTCCAACGACCATGAAGCCACACTTATGATACAGATAAAGCAGCAGCATCACTACAAATATACACGGAGTAGCCCATCGCTGCTTTGAGTCAGGATCGCCAAGTGCTTCAGTTGTTGTCAATAAAATTCATCATAAACTGCAAGCCGGAAAGAAATTGCTGAAGTCTGCCATCCATCTATGACATAAATGTAAGACTTTTTGGAGTACAAATTTCAGCACACGGTCACGAACAACATAAAGTGTGCAGTTACGGCAAGCAAAGTTCACCTGAAAGACTTTTGGAGCAGATATGAGACTGGCAAGTGCTGAAGACAGAGTTGCGGAAACAATCCCAGCAATTATAATTGGTCCGAATGCAGACGCAAGCTGCATCACCTGGAGAATGAAAAACATCATTGAAAATTATTAACATACTTCAATACAACATAAAAAATCACAGTGATAACTAAGTAAGAAAGTAAGCAAACTCAAGCGATGCAAATACTACAAAGTGCATAAAAGGAATAATTACAAGTTGCACAAAATCTAAATTCAGCCATCAATTGATCACTGATTTGACACCAAGCTTATCGACTTAGCCTTGCACGTTCCTATCATGAGAATAATTTTAATGCCCCAGCTCCCCAAGTTGGTGAGTATGGTGTTCAAAAATCTTTCTTTTATTTTCCCCTCAAATTAAAAACATAAAACCAGCAGTACACTGCCTAACGGTTGCTGAAGTATAACAAAGTCAACTCGCATCAACCTGCATGTCATTCAGCAATCCATATCGACACTTCTGTGTGGAGCACGAGGCAGCAGTCTCAGTAGAATTTACAACCGGTGACATCAAACTGCTTTCATTCATGGCCATGCTGTTGTTCTCGCGTGACGCCAACAACAACCATGACGTATCATTGCCAGTAGCAAGGTGCTCGGAGACCGGCCCCACCGCCTCTCTAACCACACACCACCCTGCCATCCAGGCTACCACCAGGTAGGTCACCGTCGTACTGAGGATCGACACCAGTGTGCCCTTCGGTATTGCTTGCTGGGCATCGCGCAGGTCACCCGAAATGTTTGCACCAGCAAGGATTCCTGTAGCTGCGGGGAAAAAGATGGCGAACACAGAGAAGAACGTGTGACCATCACAGAAACCAGGAACAAAGTTTGTATGAAATGTTGCCACTGAAACACAGCAAACAATTATAGGATTTCATGTAAAAGTAATAAAAACGCCAGTAATTAGTTGGTGTGACTTGTGCAAAAGCACACAGAGCAGCAACATGTGCTTTATTACTAAAATAAAACTAAACAAAACTTTTCAACAATATGCATTTTACGATCCATCAGACTATAAAGTGGCTTTTTATACAGCTGCTATGGCATGGCGTCATTCCCACTACCAGCAAACCACAGTAACCAACTGAATTTTGGATGGCCCACTATTGCGCTTGATGTCAGTACCAGTGCAACTAGTTGTTGCAAAACACTCATCTCAACAATACTGCCTGATGCAATTAAGCATGGTGCATCATAAATGACCTGACATGCATCATATTGGACACAGTCACATGTAGCTACATCCAAACCCTTCTTGCTGCTATGCATTATCTTACAAAGACGCATTTTTAATGCAGATATATCAACAACACTAACAGCAACATTGATATTGATAAACTAGAAAGGCACTAGGACAGTGCAAACCCCTGACAATTTTTTTCCATTGTGTTCGCCAGATGACAGCACTATATCCGGCAGAAGTTTGTCCTATCTGGCAATGGTAAAGAATACTTTAGTCACACCCTGGATCCAAATGCTGATCTGGATCACCACCAAATCTTATCTCCTCTGAATTGGGTCAAATCTGCCACCACCTGTAACTTTTTGTGCAATCCCGCTAGCATGCTAGCACGTGATCTTAACTGCTGACAATCCAAAAGATAAGCAAATAAATAAATGCACGGTATCAGATAACCTCCTCGGCAGAGGTAACAACAGCATACTGCTGACTTACAGCAATTACATATAATTATTGTGAGAAAAGCTTCCAGTTGAACAACAGCGTGTGTGAGTGCACTGCTACTCACTGCTGTATCCAGTGATGCCTTTTTGCTGCTTCTCGTCTGACGGCGGAATGAAAGTACCGATAATGAAATTAGCAACTGCCACCAGCAGTATCACCAACAGAACCACCTGTGCCTGCATATCAAATGCACACACTCAGAGCAAACGAGCAAGTTTAACACATCAACTTCACGGTAAATGAATTTGCACAAAAAAATAAAAATAATTACAATAATGCTGATAAGTATATGACACTGATAATAATATCATGATAACCAGGTAACACGCACAGAAATTTTCGACAAATTCTTGACTCAAAAAATGGTGCATGGATGGGTGAAAATGAAAATCCGCTACCATTCCTTATCTCTCCACTGTGCAGGTATATGTCAACAAATGATATCCTGGTCATGACGAGCACTGTCAAAGCTTGCTTTTCAGTAAAAGAAAACCAGCACTGGCCTCAATAAAACAACCGAGACCCAATAGATCAGGGGTCTCAAACTCATTTGAGGATGCGGGCCACACTGCAAGATATCACTCAGCCGGAGGGCCGCATTGTTTTTAGAGACGACAAAATGCATTAAATGCAGTAATTAACACAAATCACAGAAGACGTCCGCGTACTTTTGCTTCTGCTTGTCACACTTCAAATCCAACACCTCTATCTGGAATAGGCCTACTTTGGAAACGCTTTCTGCGTCAACATCAAACGGAGCAGCAAAGAGTGCAGACTGCAGTTTAAGATTATTGAACTTTTGAAAACATTGGTCGAACTCTGCAAGTAATCCAGAAATGACATCTGCATAATCTTTCAGACGCCGTGGCTTGACTTCACTTAGACCTCCCACCTGAAGAGATGAGAAATGGTCCAAGTTGCTAGCGCCAGCTTTGGTCGTTGCCAGCATCAGCATGCGGCTCCACTAATGAGAACGCAAATGAGAAAAATAGTAGTTTCGCTGAATTACTAGAAAAATGCTGTAAAATGAATAAAACGATTTATTTTTATCCTAAATTTTTAGAATTTCAGATAATGTGTCGCGGGCCGCAATTAACGCCTTCGTGGCCCGCATGCGTCCCGCGGGCCGCGAGTTTGAGACCCCTGCAATAGATGATGGCAGTGAATTAATTCCTTATCAGTTAAAAAATCTGACTGCCGTACGCAACACTGTGCCATATCCACAACGGTCATACAACACAATCCTAATCATGCTGGAAACAGTGGCAAAATTTTGTGTACATTGTATATACGCACAAATAAATAGCTGCAAAAAGTTAGCTTAAGAGATAAGGCAAAAGACTAAATTACCTTCGACTCCCAGGTAAGGCCAGCCAATGCAATAGCCATCATGGCCACTGCTGTTATTACACCAATGATACGAACGTCATTAATCTCGTCCACCATTAAACAATCATACTCCTACCAGCAAACACATGGTATCTACATCACAGAAATGGCGTTCATTGTTATTTTCATTGCCTGCTCAATATGCAACTTTTTCCATAGTAGTTCCTAGATAGGCTGAGTGCCCAAAAGTAAACAAATGCGTGTTCAGACAAGATCAAAGCACTCACAACTGAAAAAAATATATCTATACCACTATCTTTATTAATAGCTGTTAACCGCATCTGCACCTTCGGACTCCATGGCGCTATATATATATCTTGTAAGCTTATTATACCATTATTGTTATTATTATTATGACCAAGTAAAACAATACTACAATTTCTTCCCTTGTCTGTAGACGTGGAAAGAGAACAGAAACATGACAAACAGCAAGTCATACCACTAATATGTCACGAATGGTCTCCGCAAATCCCACGACATACATTGCAGCAGCGACGGCATTGGCGAGTGAAAAGATGATGCCGATAGCACCACCAAATTCCGGACCCAGACTCCGGGATATCAGATAATACGCCCCACCTGACACAGATAGAAAAAAAACACAGAAACAATCATGTACTCATCGTGTGATACGATGGCTGTTATAAGACATCACAATACTCAGTGCACGAACGTAGTGAAAGTAGTTAACAATCCACAAATAACGTTCCCTGACGATTTCTTTCTTAATTACTTGGCATTTCCTCCCTGATGTTTGGCAACTTCTCCGGCTTTTCTGACGTCAAAATTCTGTGCCATTTCCAGATTTTCCAGGATGAAGAGTAACGCTGCAACTGTAGTCATAGTAGTGTTGGCATGTCATGTCATGTCATGTCGCCGTGCCGTCGTCGACGACGTTGGCGACCATGCGCTGCCAGAGCAGTCTGTCCGCTGAAGCCCCTTATAAGCAGCGTTGGGCTCACTTTGTCCTTCCGTGAGTCATCATCATATATTCGTTTAATGTAAAGTTGACAAGCGCAACTTTTAACAACGCAAGCACAAGATACACAATAAAGCTAAATCTAAAAAACATGCAAATGGAAACATCTCATAGTTTGTCCAAAAGCTAAAAACAATTTTAACGAAACTTACTTTAAAATCTATCGTTACAGACAGAACAAGTAAGTGGATTTATGGCTATAAACAATGAAAACAGACAAACGAATCGAGTACTGTAATAAGTTTGTTAGCTAATGACCGTATATTAAAAGAAAGTTCATCGCCTATAAAATAATTAGTATAAAAAGCAGCGATTCGCAATATGCACATTCACATTCACGTCAGTTCAGTTTACTTAGACTACTGGTAGTATTAGTTGGTGCGTTGCGTTAATATGAATATTTGTACAGCATACGGACAAGAAAGTCATTATCGTTTAGAAATTTAGTTTTATTGATCAGAGTCACTGAGTGAGAGCGGGCTCGAAGCTGATATGGTATGTCAGTCTTGTGAGGCAAGTATGGCTGGAGGACGTGGTTATAGAGTTAGTTTTCACACGGTGGAAAAAGTCATCGTCGGTGGAGTTGAACAGGCCGGTGATGGCCGGGATGTCGTCGCTGCAGTACCCCAACCGTTTGGCGCGTCGCAACAGAGAATCAAGACGCCCTCGCTCGGCAGCCGAACACATGCCCGACTATGCTGGCGCCGCGTACTGAAGCCTCGAGACGACTGTGGTGCGGAATGCGTCGTGTAGTGATGCGGCTGGCGTGCCGTGTGCACGCAGCACCCGCATGGCGTACAGCAAGCTGGAACTCGACGACAACAGAGAGGCGACGTGGTCAGCAGCCGTCAACTTGTCATTGAGTCGCACAAGCTGTCTGTCCACTGTCCAGTTACTTCATTTTTTGACACTCACTTGCTCTACTCCCATCTATCCTTCCCGTCACCACCAAATTCTCTAATCCATGTCTTGTCTTCTCAATACGTGCCCAGGAAAGCAAGCAAGTGTTGGCAATAGCAGCAGTAAATACCAGAGCTGCAGAAATTGAGGATAAATCATGTGATTAATCATTAAACAGCATAAATGATTAATCACATTAAAATCGATAAATTTTCGACTTTAGTCAAGTCACTTAAAACGCATAATAAAGTACATAAAATGATCAGCGTTTGATAAACAACACACACTTTCTCCCAAAAACGTTACTCTATAAAACAAACACTTAGCCCTATTAATGACAACACAGACCTATTGTTGTCTCAGTTCGTCTGCGACTGTTAGCTGAATAAAGTTGACAAAAACATGCATTTTTCTTTCACAAAAACCACTGTTATTTTTGATTGAAATTAACAAGTCTTAACCTTCGCGGTGGGCAGGTTATTACGCCTGCTTAGCGCTGAAGCCGTATCAATTCAGCCCATTGCGCAGAATCAGCGAATCACTAACTGCTAATTTTCAAGAAGTTAGTTTCCAATAACAATTTTAAATCGTTGCCAACTCTAACGAATACGGTAGTAGGTGGTGAGTACATGAACGCTTATACCTCCACGGACGAGCCCGTTGCTGCAGATGGCGGACATTGACAACGCAGTCAGGGTGGTTACTACACTTGCCAGTAGAATGACCAGAGACGCCAGTCCAATACCGGCCTGACCGACCACCCACGATATCCTCAGAAACAGCATCACGCCGAATATATTGAGCACACATCGCACCTGCAACCAACCCCCCCACGACTCACTGTAACCTCCTATCAGACTCAAGACCGCTGCACATGCGCAACAGAAGAGAGTACAAGAAATCTGAGCTAATGCTCACGATACGCGCGAAAGCCTATCAGTTACTGGTCGCAAATTGTCTTAGTCCAGCCATTTCGTCGGAATTCATTCTTGAAGTGTGCGCCGCAGCCAAAGATAGCAAAAATCAACAAAACCCCTTGTTCAAGGTCTTTCAAAGTCACTGACGTTGACACAACTAAAAAGCTCGTCACTACTGCTTGTTGTCATAGGCAGCATGGACATGCCTATCTGCAACCGTTTTCACGACAAACTGGCCAACAACGGAAAAATAACGACTTTTACGGGGGTACCGCTCTTTGATGCCCTCGTGCGCAGGTTTCCTTGAACCTAGAAAATCGAGACTTGGATCGTCGAAATCTACGTTCAATGCTGAAAATTTCGTATGCAGCTTGCCTTATCTATCTCTATTAATTTCGGCGCAATTCGCTCTTGAAATGTGTCTCATAGCCCAAAATCGCCAAAAAATCCATAAAAACCTCTATTTTGGTGTTCAAGGTCATCCAAGGTCATTGCTCTCGGTGCCAATCAAAAGCCCGTGTACGACTTCCTATTACTGATTAATAGTAACCTAGGCCCTATCTCGCACCGTTTCTGATACAGCGACTTAATGGCTAAAAATCGCTAATTTTTCCCACCCCCTCTCATTTAGCGCCCTCGCTGGGGATGACACCTTTCGAATTTATGGAAAAGCTTTACGGACTATGATACTGGAGTCTTCCAGGCAGCCGATGGTGAAGATGTGGCGATCCTAGCTTGCACCGTTTTTGACTGATCCAACCCTGTGACAAACGGACAGACGGACAGACAGACAGAATTGCGATGGCTAAGACGCGGGGCGCGTATAAAAACCAACTAAAACAATTGAAGACGGTCGCAGTCCTGTCTGTATGTAAATGTAGAGCATGCGACAAAGTCACAAAACTACTTGTAATAAAACAAAAAAAACGATCTATTTTGTTGTATTGCAGGTTTTCTTCTAGCACATAAGAACTCTTCCAACAAAATGCAAGTTCCCCGCAAGTTTGCAGCGCCACGTTCTGACTTCTGAGGTGTAAATGGAATCGACAGCGGCCGCTTCCAGCTGTTTTACACTTTTACTTCGTTTCATTTTATAGTTTTTATCGCACACCTGAGATCACTGTCATACAACTGTCATACAGGTTGCAAAATCTTGCAGAGAACTTGTATTTTTTGCAGTAAAATATTTCTCTAACTGTAATTTTATTTTCTCTTCAAGTTATTCTATTGCACTCGTGCGAACAGTCAATCTCACAGTGTGTGGTCTCGCAAGGTGTAAATCATCCCGCGGAGCCCAGGCCTTTAGCGCATTAATACCCCTATTACAACTGCAATAAAACTTGCAACGCTGCAACAAAATGGGCGGAGTATCACCTGCACGATGTGCACTGGTAGGCCTAATAGCGCACATTGTGCTAAATAGGCCTATGTTTATTCGCCACTCAGGCAGAAGACAAATACAAATACAAATACAGAATAAAAAAA
>Ga0056128_1007294_pt1 | contig 13959 bp, 8 predicted proteins | sample WorMetLIZISLAND2_FD_71113 | JGI IMG/M metagenome (GOLD analysis project Ga0056128, IMG submission 71113) | Marine gutless worms symbiont microbial communities from Max Planck institute for Marine Microbiology, Germany - Olavius geniculatus... ... | reverse complement strand
CGTTGCCATGGCAACGGCCATTCCCTCCGTCTGTCCGTACTCAGCTGCAAGGACGGCCCCATAGCGGGCGGCGCCTCAACGGCCGCACTCTCTTGTTTTATAGCCAGATACAAATTATTATAAATGCTCAACTCAATGATACTTATGTTGCTGTTGTATTCTGCCCTACGGACAGGTTCACGTTCTCCATCGACTTCATCTTGTGATACTTCTAGGCTACTTTAATTCACATTAACAACGTTGGCAGTTTTGTCGAATTGGAAGCGCTACGCGGAGCCTTTTAAAGAGCTATTTGTAACTGCACAAGGACCGAGGCCGAAAAGGGCCGAAAATTGAAACCGAAAGCCGAGAGCGGAGTCGGTTCTTTGGGACTCAGCAGAGAGTCCCCTGCACACCAGCTGTCGGGTCTGTGGAGCGTCGTAAGCCTTCCAATCGGATTTGGGGCAAGGCTCCAACCGCAAACGCATCTTGGGTATGGAAAAGTCCTGATTATGTATGTAGCTGGTATAAATATCGTTAGCATTACTGCACAAGCTTGCATTTACGACTGCTTAACTCTGTTTCAGAACAGCACATTTGTGTGAATCTGCTTACCGAAGAAGCCTCCCGCCTACGGATGTCACTAGCGGTGGCAGTTGTCACGAATATTCCGTCAGTCAAGTCCGGTGGGTCCAATATTTGAATCAGTTATGACATGACGAAGCGAGATGGGCGCTGGCTGCAGTGAGTGTGTGGATCAGATGCTATCGGTTGTCGGAAGGACGGCCGGGAAGAACGGTGCAATATTGGCCGACGCCGACGCAGCTTTGCCTCGATGTATCTGTCATTCAGACTGAGCTTTCCCGGTCGTTTCATAAGCCACTGCCACACGACCGATATTACTATACATCGATACATCGAGTAGACGCCAACCCGATGGCCGGTGCCTTCGTCTGATCTCCACATTAGGACATCTTGGTCGACTGGCACTTTTCTTTCTCACTCATTTTTACTGCCCACCCCCGGGAAGCGACGCAGTATGGTTCTCAGCATTGTCGCTTAGTTTTACTCTACGAACACGATAACCCATAAACCGTTGCATTTAGCTTGATGAAATTTTGCACAAACACGTGTTTTGACAAGCTTTAGTAGCTTATTGAATATCACAATCAAAGCCAAAAGTCGAGGTCACGTAGTTTTTGTTTTTTGCGCTCATAATACTGCAGCTATCCGCGGGCTGTACTTAACAAGGCTTGTCGGTCTTGTTTTTGCTCGAATACCGTTTTAATTTTTTTCATAAAATCGACACAAATAATTAGACGACATGGGTCTATTGTACTTAGGTCTCTAGCTGACCGGCACAAAACTATAATAACTTCAAAAAATTAAAGTTGTGTATAGCTTCTTATGTAATCTCAAAACTACGGAGCGCCACCTGCCATAATACGGAATCACACAATGTTACACAGTTACCGACACAGACAAACGCCTTACACTCCACCGCAGCTAGACCAACCGTTTACCTACGGTACCTGCACCAAATGGATGAAAGGCTGAGTTGGTCTGAGTGGCTGGTTATATACCGAGCTGAATTCGCGGGGACCAGCTCGCATACAGTTACTCATCCAAATAGTAACCGGGTCCGGCGTAGAGTAACTTCGTTGACCAAGACCAGCGAGTTAACCACTACAAACAAAAAAAATTGAGCTAGTGCTCACGAGACGCGCGAAAGCCTATAGCCGTTCCTGTTCGCAAACTGTCAGTCTATCTTCAGCCATTTCGTCGCAGGTAATTAGAGTCTGAGCTGCAGCCGAAGATCGCAAAAATCAATAAAAACCCCTTATTTTGGAAGTTCAGTGTCTTTTAAAGTCATTGATGTTAATACGACTAAAAGCTCGTCACTAGTAATTGCTGTGATAGGCAGCATGCCCATACCTATCTGCAACTGTTTTCACGGAAGACTGGCCAACAACGGTAAAATAACAACTTTTGCGGGGATACCGCTTTTTGATGCCCTCGTGCGCAGATTTCCTTGAACTTAGAAAATCGAGACTTGGACCTTCCAAATCAACGTTCAATGCTGCAAATTTCATACGCAGCTTCTCCATGTCTATCTCAATTGGTTTCGGCGCAATTCGCTTTTAAAATGTGTCTCGCAACCCAAAATTACCAAAAAATGTACAAAAAACCTCTTTTCTGGCGTTCAGTGTCATCCAAGGTCATTGAATTCGGTGGCAATCGAAAGCCAGTGTACGACTTTTTATTAGTAATTAATAGTAATTTAGGCTCTATCTCACACCGTTATTGAGATACAGCGACTTATTGGCTAAAAATCGCAAATTTTTCTCACCCCTTCTCATTTAACCACCTCTTTCGGGGGGACCCTTTTCAAATTTACAAAAAAAGCTTTATGGTTTCTGAAACTAGAGTCCTCCAGGCAGCCGACGGTAAAGATTTGGTAATCTTAGCTTGCACCGTTTTTGACTGATCCAACCGTCTGACGAACAGACAGACAGACAGACGGACGGACGGACAGAATTGCGATGGCTAAGACGCGCTAAAGCAGTAGCTGCTTTCGCGTGTAAAAAACTGCCAACTTCTTAACTGCTGACTACAAGTACCTTGTGGCCCCAGTACGATCCACAACCAAAGTCTCCGGCAGTTTCACAATAATAATCTCTAGGGTCCGCCATATGATAGTCATGTATACAGATGCATACACGGCAGTACGGATAAATACCCACGTAATGAGCGCCTGGAGAGGCATATATAGGTACGTGCTGACAGTACGCCATAGTCGATATACACTGTGTCCCCAAAACATCGTGAACATTTTCAATTGTAACTTTTAAAAAAATTTATCAGATTCTAATAATTTTTGGTACAAATATTTTTGCGACAACTAACCAGCAAACGACGTTAATTTTTTCACCTTACCAAATATTTGTTTTTGCACTCTCTGGGGAAATCAGAACCAACGAAATATTACTTTTTTTATTCAATTGTACGATTACTCAAGCAACATAACAAATAAAACACATTTTGTTCATATTTCCGACTTTTTGGCTAACAGTTTATTCAGTTGTTTGAAATGCTGGCTCATTATGCGAACATAAGCATGGAGATGCTTTTTCTATTCATTGACAGCAGTATCTATATAATAATTGAGAGTTACGACCTACAATAACTTCTAAACCTCACTACGTACGGCCGCGAAATTTTGCGCGCAAATCCGTGTTCTACATGGCCGGGACGTGGGCTAAGTGAAATGTCGCTAAAGGGTCGTCCGTTTGAGAAAATTTCATTTTTTTTTTAATTTTTTTAGTTACGCCTTTTCCGCCGCAGCAGAGCTGTGACGTCATATAAACGTCGTCGCCATGGTGACGCACCATCAGCATCTTTACAGCTACAGGTAACGCTGCAGCGTAGTACGCTGCATGCAGCGCTGTGTATCGTGGTCGCAGACCGAGATGAAGCCAGAAGGGCCGAAGATTGAGGCCGCAGGCCGATAATAATACAAAGATCAAGCGGACAGGGAGCGTAGCGACCTGTCCGTTTGTCGATAATGTTCTGCTTTAGACCAATCCAGGCTTTACCAGTCGTTTCTTGAATTTATAAACATTTCTGAATGTCATCTGGTAGAAACACTGCTGTATGGCAGTCAAATTTTGTAATAGACCAACTGTTGGGGTTCACAGATCTGGATAGATATAATTTATTATTTATTGACGTTTTTCATTCATTTCAACAAGTATGGATTATGCTTACTCTGCTTTCTCCATGTAGTACAAAAGCAGACGTTGAGTGAAATGGGAATTTAAACAACGATTTAATAGCCAGTTGTATCAAAAGTATTTTTGCAAAAAATATTAAAATCTGCTTATCTTTCTTTGAGTTACAGTCGATAATGTCAGAGATTTTTTTTCAGGTTTTCTGTTCATTTTAAGGTATATTTTGCTTGATCGGTTTTCCTAGGTAGTGCAAAAGCAGATAGTGGGTGAGGTAGGAAACTCAATGATCATTTGATGGCAAGTTGTGTCAGGAATAACGGTATCAAAAATTATCAGGATTTGATGACTGGTTTTTAAGTGACAATCGACAAAGTCGGGATGTTTTTGGAACGCAGTATATTATGAGTTGAAGCTGAGGCTGTGCCTAGCACTCCGGTTAGGTCTAACCGAGTCCAAAAGTTGACTTAAATGATATTCGTAGCAAACTTGAGTCACTGAAGTAGTACTCGCACGGAATACGTTTATTAAAATAAAAAGAGCAAATTAATAAAAACTTGAAAGTTTTGATCAGAAAATTATTTAACATTGGTGAATAAAACGGATTCTGTTCGTGTGTTTTGTCAGCATAGCATTAAAGTTACAAAGATATTTTTAAAAATCGTAGAAAAAAGCAAAGAAGCGATTAAGTTTTTCGTTACGTTTGTGTATAGCCCAACGAGGAACTGTTAGATTTTGTGCTTTTGTAGATTATGGATTATTTTTAACATTATTTACTGGTGACTGACAGTTGCATTATGCGCATGTTGTGCGTTTGTAGACATGTTTCTGACACTTTTGATCATCAGCTTCGCCAGTTACGGTCAGTTTCAGTCACGCTTGTTAATGCTGTGATTTTATGTGCGTATTATCTTTATACTTGAGTATCTCTGGTACAAGTTTTCTTTTTTCTTTACAGCTTGAAATCTGCAATATTATTAAATTGAGGCAAGATAAAGCATGTAAGTAGGTAAGGATGTAAGGAAATAAATTCGTAAAATGCCAAGGTTAAACAAATGAATCTGAGATGTTAGGGCAGATTGCTAGCAACATCAGAGAATGCAGACTATTATAGGCGTAAATGAAATTAACTTTAAAAGAATGTTTTGAAACGTTGTCAGACATGGTATCAGGCAAGCAGACGTTGTAGAGCAATGAGTTCCGATGGTGAGAGTCAAAGGGTGTACAAGTCGAGAGATCACCCCTCTAAAATATTTAAGAACATACATTTTGTTCTGATTATTCATGCAGTTTATCGGTAAAAAACATCAGCAAATGACAAAACAAAAATGTCTTAAATCCAAATAATAACACAACGTCCAGCATTATTGTCTAAATTAAAGTTTTATAGTAGAGCCGACACCGACAGTAAAAACTTCGTGATTCTGGCCTCCGTCGTTTTGATAGAATCGCAGTGTGACAGATACGGACAGACGCCTTTGCCATAGCTATTATAAAACAGGGCTTCTGCATAGCAAACTATGCTGACGTCTTTTAATAACATAATTTCGAAGAATATTAGCATATGAATAGCAGATTAATACTTGCGTAAGACTTGAATGTTAGCTATATTATTCTTAGACCAAAGTCGCGCTTTAATTATGTTTTCGCTTTGAAAAATGAATTTTACGCTCATATAGTCATAATTTTTAATTAAACCAACAACCGTAATAAACTTCGTTAGACATATAGCTTTGATTATTTTTTGTAAAGAGACTGAATATGACGAAAATGTGGTACAGTTACAGCGATATACAATTTTCTCAGAGAATTGGATTTTAAAGCATATTACTTGTTGTTGGTGGTATTGGTTGACAGGTGGTCTACTACGAGCCGAACGACTGGCCACCTACATAGTCGGCTTTAGCGAGCACCACTGCGCAGGCGCACAGCGACCGGAACTAGTACTGGTGTCACGTGACGACAGTCCAGTGCGCGTGCGCGTCCAGTTGCCATGGAGACATGACGTCATGCGCTCACAGGTCGCCGTTCTGTACAAAGATCGGCCTAGGCGAATTGTACTTCCGGCAGCTGTGCGAACCGTCGTCAACAATGGTACCGACAACAAAGGTAACGAAATTGCTTCGTTTTGTTACCGTTGGTCGTTACAGAGGTTCGTTTTTTAACTGCGCGTAACTGGAAAAAATTCTCGGCCCAATGCCGACATATTGTGCGGCTGCCGAGCCATCTTGCGCTGCATTGTGAAACTCTGAGTTTTGAGCTTTGGAGCTAAAAGTTGGCCGGTTACGCCTGTTTTGGAAAAGTGAGTGAGTAAGTAGGGTTTAACGTCCCACCCGACACAGTATAGGTCATTTTGGGGACGGCCTTTGCAGGCAAAATTGCACATACACGTAATAACAAAACAAAAAATCTAACCTTTGCAGAAAGTTTAACCTTTATGACACACAAAACACAAATGACTGCCTAAACCTAAAATTGTAAAAATTGCCGATTATAGTTGTGCATATTTAACGATAATGGCAATTCTAATAATCTTCTCTGTTATCCCCTAGACAGTCACCAATATCATAAATCTGTCTATTGGAGGGCAGGGGAGGGTGTTTTGGGAAACGTTCGCGTCAATTTAAGTTTTAGTGCGCCTTTTCTTTGCGAGTTACGAGCCCGTAAGGGACAGACAGACGGACGGACGGACGCACAAAACGCATACCGCGGCCTATAAGACGACCACGTAATAGTGCTATTCGGGGACGCATTTTTACGTTTCCATAGCGGCCGTTAAAGTCGAAAGTTTTCGTCACGCTATATTTTCATATTCTTTCATTTGCCGTTTGACGGCAACGTGGGCATTGAACAATTCTTCGCCATTCGTCTTGGTTTTGTGCTGTTTCGATCGTTCCCAATCGGGCGTGTAGACGGTGTAGTCGGTTGCGGACGTTGGCGTTTTCGTTCTATTTTACTCAAATTCGTCTAAAAATTAAAGCCTAGTTGTTTTGTCTGCCATCGGTGATGGCCTAACAGTTGTGTTTAAAACATTTTTATGTAAGCCCGTAAACTTTGTTCTTTTTCTTTCTGTCAATAATTGTTTGCACAATGGTTGAGCAACAATAAGCCTATTGTAAATTTTCAAATTTGCAGTTTAGCAGTTCACAGAAAACTAATGGGGACGAAATAAAGCAGTACACTACAGTTACATAGCTCAAAACTTCAAGTATATGGTGAATTGTGAAATAGTCGGCAATAATTTACAATAATTCGTTTTATAATTTTACAGTCCGATACCACTTTTTTAAAAATGTGTCTGCTGTGCTTGAGATAATCAAAAATACATCAAATTTCAATGTCTTTTAAACATGCAGTTTTAAGAAAAATCTCAAAACATGCAAAAATGTAGGCAGGATTTTTGTCGTGCATTCCTTAACTTTTGGCGCCCGGTTCCGGCTTTCGCTTATTGAACCAAACTTCTGTTTCCAATGCGCTTCAGCGTATTGTCTATTGCTCGGTCCCACGCGGCCATTCCTGTTCATACACAGTTTTTTCTCCGCTCGATATAGGGCCTATTATACATGCTTTTAGCATTTTACGACGATTCATCGCGGCTTAAGTTAACGCTTTTGCTCACCGGCTGTCTATTCTCACAGTCTGCAATACACGAAACTGCAGTTTAAATACAGACGCTAACAGCGGTGCCTGGCACATCGAAGACACCTAAAAGAATCTACAGTCATAAAAAATTATGTAAGCCACCCGCTGCGAAAACGGATCGAAAATGTGAAAAAAATAGAATTCCGGGTTTATTTTTTTTATGCTGAGCAATTTTGGTTTTAAAGTTTAAACTAAAATCCCACATTCAATAGTGGGGACCGATGGCGAATTCTCTATACCGTTTTCCGGATACTTGTGTTAAGTTCTCTGCGAGGGGCTTTTAGTTTACAAATCCTTTTCCCACTTCAAATTTTGCGGGTGAACTTCTCTTTTGGGTGTTCCTATGATAGGACGCCTGTCGGGTTATATTGTTGTGAAGTGGCTGTTCGGCTGAATTCAAGTTTTACTGCGTTAGCGATTTGTTAGCTGAGTAAGTAATAAATGATAAAAATGTTAAGGGAAAAAATATAAAATATAATACGTGATTCTGGAAAATGATCACAAAGTTTAGTTTTTCATCGAAATTAATAATCAATTAATTACTAGTTTTTGAGAAGTCAACCATTAGAATCGTTCTTTCATTACCAGCTTTACTTCTCACGACTGTTGACATAGTCTACTGACGTGACTGTGCTGCCCCCCCCCCCGGCACTGACGTAATATGGAACAACAACAAGTAACCGGCCACCTGACAGCACTAATATTAGCACCGACCACTCCACCGCGACACGCATTTCGTGTCCATTTAGCACTTGTCTCCCGAGACTGTTTCTACTTCTGTGTCTACTTTTAGACGCCGGCTCAGACATTCCTAGGGCCTACTAGCACACCGAGCTCGCTCGAGATTATTACAGTGTAACGCGCTATGAAAACTACTTAGGGCCTACTTACTTACTTAAAATAAGATAATCAATTTACGAAAATGCGGCAACAGATAGGCATGCAACAAACACTCACACTAATAAACACAAAACGCATTCACACGCTTTAGACACGCAGAACGGGTACACAATCTGTCAATCTCGTCCATTTATTCCGTAGCTTTGACGTCAATAACGAACAGTTTTGTCAACTGGAAACTGATGGAAATATAACTGTGAAACACTTAAAGGAAGTAATGTGATGTAGTCCTCGAGACCATGATAAAAAAGGTAAAGATACAATACTTGCTATAGCGCTCCGTACACGAGTCAAAACGTTACCAGAAGCGCTTTACAATTTCGGAAGTGGCAACTTACCTTCATGAGCTAATGATAGACGGAATCTCGAGATGGCTCAACGACAAGCAAAAGCTGTTTTAGTGTTGATTTTTTGTCTTGTCCAAAAAGTCTTGGTCACAAGAAAAAGACATTGGTGTTGGTCTTGACCTCGAAAGTGTTGGTTTTGGTCTTGGTCTTGAAAAAAAACTTGTTTAGGTCAGTGACAAGATGCGGAGTAAATCTTGACGTAAGTCATGATGTCAGCGATGTTCCGGCTGCTGATGATGTCAGATGACTGATGACGCTGCGACGTCGACAGGTGTGCATGGAGCTAGTTCCGCGATGAACTCCCCCTCCCTCTACCTAGGCGGCTACAGCAACAGGATGCGTGTGACATCACTGAATCAGTGTGTTGCTGGGCAACCAGGCAACTTCCACAAAAAATGTTGTATACGGAAATGGAAAGCAAAAATGTTTCAGAGTTGTCAGCTGTTCGACGCCAGATTTAAAGATAAAACGTGACTGTATATATATATTGCTGAAAGTGAAACTCGAAATATTTGCAAAATTGATTACAGTTATCATTTGAAGTCCGGACAAAATTACTCGGCCGAAATAATACTTTTGCCCCGGTCACGGTGTGGATTTCCGGGCATCTGGCGCGGTGCCCGTGTGGATTTGACACCCATGACTGAAAGTGTCTGAGAAATTTAGCAAATTGTAAATAGGAGCCTAGCACAGCAGTCAACATGTTCTCAGGTTAAGTAGTGCGCGGTTGTTCTATTAAGTTTAAACAAATGTAAAATGACAAAAAATGATCGTGGGTTTTTATTTTCGCATAAAACCGGTAATGTTGATGACAGGTCTGAAGATCGTGGTTAGTGGCTTGAACGTGGGGCTGACCAGCGTCTACTGGGTTGACTGTCCGACAAATTGTCCACAGCCCACCCAGCTTCAGTCTGTGACGGGCGTCGATACTTTCTACGTCGTCACCTCGCTGCCGTTCGACGGCACGAGTCGACACGCCATCAAACGCGTGCTCATAGTCGCCGCCCACAACGGGACGTCGGTGTGTCTGGACGTGCCGCAGTCGACGGCTGGTGATGCGTGGACGCCGGGGGAACGCTGTACAGTCCACCTGGACGCGTTTGAGACTCTGGCCGTCGACTCAGACGATTTCACAGGACTGAGCGTCAAGTCCAGCAAGCCAGTCTTCGTGTCACCGTCTCCTGTAATGTGTCGAGCGTGACGTTAAGCCTTACGGCACTCGGTCACTCAGTCACGCAGTCACTCAGTCCAGTCTTCGTGTCAGTTGGCGTCACGTCAAAACTGCGACGCTGCACCGCCGTCTCGCCAGTGTCTGCGGCCCATAACTCACCGACGCCGTCGCCGTCCAATAGACCAGTCCGCAACGAGCAGATCATCCATAATCCTACGCCGGGCGCCAGCGAACCGCATCCAAATCGAACGTCGCTATCTCCGGGGTCACGTGACGCGATCATTTCCGGTCGCTCGGAGGCTGATGGGATAGATATGGCTGAGGTACAGCTGGGGTCTGTCGGTCGATTAGGCATGACGTATGTACTCATGTCTGCAGGTGACACAGAGCAGCAGAACTATCGCATCGCTGGTACGTCATGTTTTAGAGCGATGCTATCCCAGTAAGTCTTGTTACTTGAGTACTTAAGCATCGTTTAATAAATACATATTAAGTAAGTTAAGTGATATAAACATTTGATTCTACATTATACACACGGAATTATATGCTACTGGATTTTTACATTGTTTACCGTGGATCTAAAAACAGCAAACACAGAATTTGTTATTTTGTCGGTTGCACTGTAAACATGACCAAATCGTAATTTTGTTACGCATTTTATTTGGCAATTTAAAAATTTGCAAAAAATAACACAACACCAAACTTATGTCTTTGCTAAATTATGGTCAATTTTTTTCGTATTTGTTTAAGGGATGGTGGCGTTTTTAACGACAGTTTTATCGCAAATTTCCGGATAAGTGTGCCACTAAAAATCTGTTGATATTTAGCAGAGTTGTGGATAAAAGTTTGGTGGTGGCATGTTTTTCGTCTGACGGTGTGATCTGTCTGCTGCTCAGTTGGCGGCGTCAAAGAAGCTCGCATCAAGATCACGAGCAACAACAAAAACCGGAAACAGTCCGATGGCGATATTCCAGCCGCCATGACACTGCCGGTTGACGATCACGTGGACGTGCGCTTGACCGGAAATGAATTGATCGGCGTCGAGTCAAACGAACCGCTGCGTGTTTTGCGCATGCGTGAAACCGACGATGATAAAAATAAAAATGATGATCACTGTGCCAAAGAGTTCGAGGTTGTCGAGCCGTTCCAGCCGCAGTCAATGATGCAGTCCTTCACATCAGGGCTGCATGGTCAGTCAAGCGTAGTGTGGCTTGTAATTGCTGTCAATCTACTCCGATCAGACAAGCTGAGCGTGGACGAAACAGACCTTCTGGACAGTCAATTAGTCCACGACGAAGATTCCTTGGAGCTGCAGGGTGTTAACTACACGGCGGTACGCCTGACGCTGAGTCCAGGCTTCCACGTAGTGACGGCAGTAAACAGTGACGCCAGTGCCACACCTAAGCTGGATCTGTTTCAGTATATCTACGTGTCACAGCATGGCCACGGCAGGGAGAGTCTGCTGCCGGCGGCGTGTGTGGTCCGGGTTATTTGTGCTCGCCGTGCTGATGAAGTAGTCGCTGCTGCTGCTACGTCGGGCCGAGAATTCCCGGCAAAGTCTTCGCTAAACTGGTCTCGGCCGTTGATTGATTCCTATTTTCCTCACAACGACTTTGTCGATCCAAGCTTGTCCTCATCACTGAAGTCCTTGTCCTCGTCCGCGCGCGTGACCGCAAAGTCGTGGCTCGGCTGGTCTACTCGTTGATTCCTATTCTTCGAACGGTGCGACCGGGCAACAATGGGACCTGCAGCGGGCGGCGGCAGCGGAGCCAAGAATTAGCGGCGGTCCCATCGCGGGCTCCAGGATTGACGCGAACAAACAGCGCAGGATAGGCAGACAGACAACGCCGCCTACCGGAGGAGATCAGCGACAGCCGTTCAGCAGCAGTGGTAGGAGGAGGCTTGTCACGAGCACCGCGGCTATTCACCAGGGACGAGTCGCCGGCCACGACAACGCCATTGACAACACACAGAATCAATCGTCACTCTACAACGCATCAGCAGCACCGGCCACCGTACCTGCATCAGTGAACGTCCCTTACATCGTGCATCCGATGGTTTCCGGCGATCTGCCAGCCGAGTCGTACGTCGTCCAGATCGGCAGCGCAGCAGACGAGCTGGCCGCTAGTGGGCCGCAAGGTCCTCCGGTGTGGCGGGACGGCAGCCATGATGAACTGTCTTCGGAACCGGTTTCACCCACCGTCATCGCTGTACTGACGTCACTCGGCGTGGCCATTTTCTTCGTCATCGTCTGCATACTTGGTTTCGTCGTGTCGGAGCTCGTCTGCGGCGAGTCCGGCTATGGACGCGCTCGACTGCTGGGCAAACACGGGGCCAGGGTGTCACCTTACTACGTTGATTAGACGTTGGCATAACTAAGTTCAGAAAGATGGGGAACCATTTCCCTCTTTTTTTCCTTTCCTTTGTTTTTTTTCTCACGTCTCTTTGGCTATTCTTTTTCTCATAATCTTTTTTCGTTTTCTCTTCCAATGCAGCTAACTTAGAGAGCTTTGTAGTCTACCTGGCGAGCCAGGGCGAAAGCCAGACAATAAAATCCATTTCAGTACAGCATACGCCACTGAATGGACATTGGACAATCTTATGGAATTGTTATAGGCTACTTCGTTACAAGTTTGCTTTAAAAATTAGTAGAATTATATGACTCATCTGCCCTCTTTTTCTGGTATCAAAACTGCTCACCAACGCATATCAGCTGATTTCCCATTTGTCTGCTGAGCGTTTGTTAAACGTTAACTGCTTCAGCAACTAATGTGCTGCTGACGATGACGACGAGATGACAATGATGATAGGCCTACTGCTGCTACAGTTAATAATTGCGCGTCTCTGTAGACGTACGTCCGAATGTTTATGTTTGTCCGTCTGTCCCGCGTGTTTCTGAATGAAATACAGAAGGTGAAAAAAATCGAAATTGGTTAAACGTTGAACAATTCAGATAATGACTTTATTAACTAGTGCGCCGTCGCTGTATTTTTTAAAGCTGGTCTTAACAGTGTTTATTTTAATAACGTCGTTTTTGTGTTACATGATGTCAGTTTATTCTAACTTTTTATTCCTGTAGCAATGGTTCTTTTTGTTGTTGTTAATAAATAGACCTATATATTGACTTGACTTGACAGGTCAGTGATTGCCGGTATGTCAGGCTTAGTTTGCAGTCAGTGATCACTGTCAACGCTTGAGACGCTCGGTAGGGGCCTAACTGGACGGACGGCCGTGTATCATATCGCCACTCGGCGCCAACATCTATTCTTGTTTAAATCGCTGCAGCTTTAACGCACATATCTGGTTCATAGCATCATAAATCTAACGACGAACGGAGATCCTTGCTTTACACTATTTAGTTGCGTGTTGACAAATTATTCAATAGGCTTACAATTTGTATTGCCACATGGAGTCACAACTTTGTGTGACTGATGCATCTGACTCGACGGCTTGAACTTATTTGGGTCTAGGCCAATGTATTATTGCGATGTTACTGAGACTTCAGTGTTAATATCAACCAACACTCCTGTGGGTCTCGTTCTTCATTTACAGCATGGCTGTACGTTTTACCGTAAACTTGGCATTAGTAAGATTGCAATTTACGGACTAGCGTATGAACAAGACTTTTTCAAAACCAAGACCAAGACTTTTTTCTTAAGACCAAGAACAACAATTCTTCATTCAGCATCACGTGTAGTCCCCATTGCATTGGGCCCCTATGCGTAGTTGTATAAAGACCCCTAAAGGGTGGTCCAAAAATTGGCACTATTATTTTATACGCTTTAACTTCATGAAAACATTAACCGATTTTTAAAAAAATGCTTTCACTGTCAGAGTCAGGAGACAATTTATAATAACATTAGGCTATCATTAAAAATCCCATCAGACCCGAAGCGTACCGCAGTGTCAGTAGCAGACGTCTAAGCAACAATTGAAAACAAGACGACTTCTGTAAAAACACTCAGCGTGATCGGAGTCGAATAGGTACCAAGACGTCACACTTTAGGGATCAGGAGATGATACCATAACGTCACACTAGTCACAAATGCATCACTCGCAGATTCAAGTGTTTTTCCCAATGTATCACAACCGGATGGGTATTAGCCGACAATCTTTGTTGACTGGCGACGCTTTATGCCAGTCATTAAAGTCAGGCAGATTAGCTTAATAAGCTTCTTCACTGGCTTTTTCT
>Ga0056128_1007293_pt1 | contig 13959 bp, 10 predicted proteins | sample WorMetLIZISLAND2_FD_71113 | JGI IMG/M metagenome (GOLD analysis project Ga0056128, IMG submission 71113) | Marine gutless worms symbiont microbial communities from Max Planck institute for Marine Microbiology, Germany - Olavius geniculatus... ... | reverse complement strand
TAAAGGCCAAAAGTTCACTGCGCATGCTCCGTGTCACGTGACCTGTAGGCAGGGGGTCGAAAATTACCACATATTTGGAATTCCCAGGTCCACATTGCCTATTCACTATACAACTTTTATAAGGCTACGATGACGATTAAGGGCCGTTTGTATGTGAAAATTTTATACATAGGCATGTTTTTAAAGGCCAAAACGTTGACTGTGCATGCCCCGTGTCACGTGACCTGTGGGTAGGGGGTCAAAAATGACCACATATTTGGAATTCCCGAGGTCATATTGCCTATTCATTATACAACTTTTATGGACCTACGATGACGATTAGGGGTCGTTTATAGGTGAAATTTTTATACAGGAGCGTTTTTGGCCGAAAATTTCGAAGTCCGTTTTTTTGCCCAATTTTCGACTTTGGGGGATTTTTAAGGGGTTAAACATTAACTTCGAGTTTTCTATCCCTAAAAAGGCACACCCTTGCGTGAGACCGCGTCGTTTGAGCCATCGTGCGTGAAAATCCGCCGACCGGTCTGACCTGTAGGTCGGTCAACAAAAAAAAGGTATATATACCATAGAAAAATGTTCGTTATATTTCACCCATTTGCCGAGAAGCCCCCAATGGACGGATTTGCACGAAATTTTGCATAGGGGGTCGTCTCGCGGACGTAATCACCTGTTTCAAATTTGTGTCGATCGGTTGAGGGGTTTCAGATCTGCGCGGGGTCGAATTTTGCCATTCTCCCTTTACTTAGCCGGTCGCCATTAACACAGGGCTGTGCTACCGCACGCCTGTGATACACCAGGAATGCTTGAACTGTCATGGAGATTGACTTGCATGCAACAAAGAGCGTTATTCAGGGGCGTCTATTCTCCCTAAGGCCTTGGAGCAAGCCTCTCTCCTAACTCAAAGTGAGGCGCCGCAAGCGTCGAGAATGAGGCGCCCTATATAAACGTCGACGGGATGGGAAATGGGGAGGGGTTATCCCATTCTCCCGACGACTAGGGGGTCTGGGGAGCGTCGTGAACTCTCCCAGCGGGGTCCGTGGCGGAGCCCCGGCGAAAAATAAATGTGGTGCATTCTAAGCATCATAGAACACTTTTGCTTGCAAGAGAGCGTAGATATATCACAAATGCAAAATAATAATAATATTTAACTTTCTCCTAATTTTCCAAAAAAATCTTCCCATTTGCTCCAAGGTTTATATGGTGCTTGTGTAGACGCCTTTGGCATATTGTTTATTGTTACTCTTACATAGGCGTAGCCAAAAATTAAAGTCACAAAAAGCGAACTGCCTCCAAGGGCAAAAATTAAAGCCGAAAGCCGAGAACAAAGGTAGATTTCTTGAAGAAAAGCCGGTCGCCGGGGCGCAGCTCCGGAAGCAAACGCTTTTTGGGGCATAAAACCCCCCTAAAATGCATATATTTAGTATAAATTTTATTAGTTTTACTGCACAAATTTATAATGCACTGCATATACATGTAGCAATGCAAAAAGGGCGACCTTCTAAATCCGCCTACGTAGCCTGAATAGCATGCCATGCGTTGGCCATTTAGTCCATGGCTTCATGCAATGCATTCGACGTTCTTAAATGTGCATGTGTGAAAATATAAAGTTTCTCTTACGTAAATAAAATAAGTAAAACGTCGCGTACGATGGACGGATTGCTGAATGCAGTGAGCAGGTGGAGCTAGACTCTGTGAATGAGATCATAGCGCGGTGCGAGGCTCGCGCCAGGTCGCTGCTGACGGGTACCATCTTTGATGACGTCACCAACGCACCTGCCGGTCGCTGCTAGCTCGACAGCCTACCAGCTCTCGTCCCAACCGTCATATTATATCTTTTACATAGGACCATACGCAGATTTTCGTATCATATGATTTTTTTCTGACGGTTTGTCACCGCGGCTCCATTTGCCAGGATTTTGATACAACGCCCTTGACGAGCTCACAGAACCTAATGAACGTGACTTGGCCAAATTCAATTAAGCGCCATATTTCCAACGTGCTAATTTCTTTTTCATCTGAATAACACTTAAGCAAATTCTGTGGAAAAAGACAAATTGGTGCATCCATGCTAATACGGACATTTTTTTACCGAATTCTGTTACTTTGCATGATGGAATGAACAAAATTGGCCGAATGCCTGCCAGATTTTACCCAAACCGAGTGGTGTAACGTAGATTGATCGACCGATTGTCTGAGTTCAGAATTAGTGACATAAAACTCACACTGTTGTCCGTTTCAATTGAAAAGTCCCCAGTTTTGCAGTGGCTTGACGACGATATATAATGTAAAATGTAATTTATATATTAATTTTATTATTTTATAGTGTCATTGATTGCAGGCTGCTGTGTTATTGCGCTCAGTATAGCGCGCTGTATTTTGTGTGTCATTGCTGAAATTTACACGGCAATTAGAGTACAAATTTAAGATATATGTAGTAGGCCTATTGTGTTATTGGGTTTATTTGGCTGTAAATATATCATCAGTTTAATGTTTTATTGCTGAACATAAGTTTGAAAGAAATAATCACTGTGGTACCAGGCAATACGAAACATTAGATTCTGCTGATAAAATTTTGCACGTGAACAACATCATATTGCAACATTGCCTTGAAATAGCGTAGCTGCAAAATTAAAACGAAATCATGGATATACGGAGGCATCGAACTGCATAGATCAGTGTCTGTTAACTGGTTGTTAGACTTATAATAACGTAGCTCCAGTAAGGATGTTGTGCTATTACAGGGTCTCTGTGTGTGCATTTGTGCAGTAGGCATATAACTTAGTAGGCTATAGGCCGTATGAACAAAGTGTGATGAATTTCGGGGGTATGGGTATAGGCCATGTGGCTTGGAACGAAATTTTGTGGATTTTGATTTTCGGTCATTCAGAAATCTCCACCGTTAGAATATGGATCGTAAAATGAGACTCCGTTGTGTTCGCCAGGTGGCAGCACTATTCTCGGCGGATGTTTGAGAGCTCTGGGCGCTTCTGTTTTTGCTATACAGATCGATGCTTTAGCACTAAGTTATAGAGCAGTTTCCTGTGATGCACCATAATTATGTCGCAATAGTGTAATGTGTCAATTCATGTCATTAAAGTTATGTTGGAAATCAATTGTAACGAGTTAAATACTTTTATGGATTATAGGTCCAAGCAACCAGATGAAAAGTTAGGCCTATGCGGCGGGAATAATTAATTAATTGGTGACGTACAGCTGTATTTAATACCCCGTTTACACGAGAGCTGGCTCTAGTCAGCTGGACAAGCCAGCTCGATGTTTGCTTGATCTTTGCTTCGTGTAGGCTATGCTTTATGCACGCTTCATATTTGTTCGACGTTTGCTTGATGTGTGCTTGATCGTGTAAACGGGGTATAAGTTTCGTCCTAACGACTATTGAAATGATAATATTGTCAGCATAACAAGTATAGCCTTTCACTTACAGTCCTGCAGCCTATATACATTCACCAATGTAGGACTGCCACCCTCCCCCGCACACATAACCCCAAACGCAGAACCCTTCATTCATCCACCGCTAGTGTATGGCGTTTGTCACACGGGGTTTTGTCGTGAAGAGTTTTATTATAGGGGTTTTTGTCTGTACCCCGGCGCCCGATAGGTGTGGAAATGTACGCGACCGTACATAGGCCCATTCTACCCTTGAGGCCAGGAAGTAAGTTTCTTAGTTCTGCTCAATATAGATGTGCTCACATCTTTCTTAAGTAATTAGATGGTAGGCATGGCTATATCATATAGCCTATACGCGTGTTTGAATGTGGATTGTGGATATGTAAAAGAATGTATAATGAATGTAGGCCATTATTAGCATGACACTCACTGGGTAGTCTATATGGCAGCGTACTAGGCCGATATAGCACCTCATCAGAATCAGACAATAGACCTACTCGCCAGATTCCACAGCGGTCCGTCGAGTAGGGATCATTATTGCCTCGAGCTGATAACCTATAGGCCTACTCGGATGGCATGCGATTTCCTTTTAGTGATCCTTGGTCTATCTCGCATCCGTTACGGACAGACGTTCAGACGACAACCCGTGTCCCAGACGCCTACAGCATAGCTGTAGCTGGAGCACGTCAAAAATTGAAAAATGCACGCGTCTCGCTCGACGAGTGCACGACGCATACCAGCTTCGTCCTGTACAGTAAACGTCTTATTTACTCCTACGTCTATTCACTATTCAGTGGTGGTTTTAGGACAGGGCCGGGGGGAGGCACAACCTCCCCCTTCTGCAGTTTTGCTCCAGCTCCCACCCCAGTAATTCGTGGCTACCCATAATTTTTTTCTGCAAAGATAACACAATATCTGCTTTCAATGCGTTTCAAATTTTAGAAAAATGGGCAAATTTGCGGCTTCCAACATCCAAAAACTAAAAGTGCTTCAGCTTCAGGGGCTTCGCCTCCTGACACCCTCTGAGAGCCCTGACGAGGGGCTCGATCTGCCTCTGGACCCCGCTGAGGGTTCTGCCCCTAGACCTTCGTTACAGGCTAACGCTTCCGCGCTCGCCATGGGGCACGACTGTGAGCCCCCTCAGATATTGCAGGCTACAACCGACACTGCGTCTATTGATTTATTGAATAATTATAAGCAGGGCAATGTTCAATAAAAGCTTCGCTTATTAAAACGCCTGTTCTTTAATTGCTGCTATTTTACTTTCGTGAAAACTCTTAATGCCTTTAGTAATGAAAAAGAATTGTTATTAAAAGCAGTTATTCGGTGGGCATTATATTTATTCGAGCTGACCATGTTTTACGGCAGCTGTAAACCTATATCGCAACCATAAATTCGACTACATGTAGGTACAGGGTGGGCCAAAAAGTAAGCTATTGTACTTTTTCCATACCCTTCGCCGAATATTTACCAATTTTCACAGTTTTTTTCACCAGTCGACTCTGGAAGTAATTTGCTACTCAGTGGCATGCACGTCACACTTATTATGTCGCTACACTACCTTGTAAAATATAAATATCCAAAAAAGTACAATATCTACAGATGGTAATAAGTCGAGTGGTAAATTTGTAAAGTATTTGAGTAAAATGTTAAATATAAGTTATAATAAGTGTCAAAAAATTTACGCGTAGCTACGGAGTAAGTTTTCATCTTTCAAAAAAGTGCACAACTTGTAGGGCCACATAAATTATTGAAATAGGCCTACATTGCTCTATATGCTCATGCAGTTCGGCCTAACTGAGCAAAATTGCAGCCATCAGCCAGCATTAGTGTACGTTGAAAATTAGTGTAAAAATCGTTCAAATTATTTGAAAAATGTTTAACATGTTTACCAATGTTTTTGACACTTACTATAACCCATATTTTAACATTTGAGTTAAATACTTAAAAAAATTACCATTAGACTTTCTGTCCATCAGTAGATATTGTATGTTTTTGGATATTTACATTTTACAAGGCAATGTAGCGACATAATAAGTGTAGTGTGTATGCCACTGAGTCGAAAATTTCTTACAGAGTCCATTGGTGAACAAGAAATTTGAGCTAAGCTCACGAGACGCGGGAAGCCTATAGCATTTCCAGTTCAGTAGTTATAGTTTCGAAAATCGCATATCATTTGGACTCGGCCCATCGGATGTAGGCCTATAAATTTTTGGTGTATTAGGCAAGCATAATTTTCGACTGGACGCAACCTAGCTTTGATAACGTACTGCCGCAGAGACACGGCAAGCCGGTAGAGGCCTAGGTCTACGGTGCTCATACGTTGGCTGCCAGTCACGCTTTCCCTCGTGGTACTCGCTCATTTGATATTCTCCATCAGAATCTGCATTGACTCCCAATTGATCAACGCATTGAATTCAAACTTGCCACATTGATGTACAACATTCTCAACTCCTCTCAACCTGCTTATCTACGTTCTCTGCTCAATCCCACACGTTCTCTGCGTTCTGCCAACACCAATCTTTTGTCGGTTCCCGCGGTTTTAGCATTGCAGCACCCACAGTTTGAAACTCACTACCCTCTACCATTCGTAGTTCTACCTCTGCAGACACTTTCCGTCTCAGGCCTACTGCTCCCCCTAGCGGCTCAGCCAAGTGCCTCAGATTAGGCCACTGGCTGACATTGTGCACTTTAAATATGCACATACTTACTTACTTACTTACTTACCGGCTGCCGTTCTAGACGGCTGCCGGCCGGATAAATAGCGGGCCTTTTAGGACCGGTTATTTATTCGACAACAGTATTCTAAGAAGACGGCTGTCGTGTAAATATTCTGTGCCATATTTAGTTCTAGATCTAGGCCTACCTATAGGCAAAATACCATCTGAAAATTTTAAGCTCAACGCAAAATTGCAAACTCTCCAACATCCGTACCGGTATAGGCATAGGCCTAGTCCAATCCATGATCCTAATCATTCCATGCTCCCTCAGTTGTATTGTACCGAAGACAAGGACAGGGCTCGGTGACAGATCATTCGCCGTCGCTGGCCCACGAGTCTGGAACAGTTTGCCGGCTGCACTGCGAGCCGTAGAGGACTACGAACAGTTCAAAGCGCAACTTTTAAAATAAAGACAGTAAGACACATTTGTTTGATTGATTGAGACTGCGGCGCCTAGTGACTTCTGCTTTTAGGCGCCGTGTATAAATTCGCTTTATTATTATTATTATTAGTAGTAGTAGTAGTAGATGTCTGGTTAGACTGGTTTGCCTTGCCTTTGAATGGAAGCCGCAAATTTGCCCACTTTTAGACATTTTGGAAACACAAAGACATAAGATATTTGTGTTATCTTTGCAAAACGACATTACTCGCAAGAGGATATGTGCATTATTGGAAAAGAAAAGAAACAAAAATCATGGGTGGCCACAAAACTGGGAGGGCTGTGCCCCCCCTCTCCCTGGCCCCGGCCTAAAACCGCCACTGCTGCTTCTTACTTTATCCATTTTAAGTCCATTGTAACTCTTAATCTAGAAAGCATTACACGGATGGAAAGTACTGTACGAAGAACTTTCACAGACCTAGGCCTACATTTTACGACACTGGCAAGTTTGATCGCTCCGTTACAGATCTTCTTTCACGTGCGAAGTGCGGACCACCAGCAGAGTGTAGGATTTAGCAATATTGTAATTGGTTGCATCGAGGTCACGTGCCTAATTGCCGACCAATGAGAGAGGATTTACTGTGATGGGCGCAAGAGATCGTTTGGGTTATACGTCAAGAAAGTTATAAATGTTGTTGTTTATATCGTTTTGCTTGCGTAATATCTGATCAGCGTTTGGTGTTTTTGTCTGAGCACACGCAAAGCAGCAGAATGCACAGTTTCGCGTCAAGCATTTGGTGCTAATTTTTCTGCTAGGGTGAAGATTATGTGAAGTTTTGCCGTGTTTTGACCGCCATCTTGCAAGTTGTTGACGCTCTCAGCTCAGTTAAATGGTTATCTACAGCACTATTATTGTCGGGAAATCACGACTGACGATCACCCGAGGCTGCGATTTCTGATGTTCAGCGGAGCAAAATATGACAGCAGCGAACAACTCTTTGACGAACATATGGGTCGATGACGGTATGTAATGGGTTATGCAGGAAGTTAGTTGTGTGAATTGCACAGGGCATAAATAAATAAAATAAGTAGAGATAATAAACAGGATGATTGATAAATGGAGTAGTGTAATAGAAAAACGTATGCATCGATGTCGTAGGTTAAAAAAGTAGGCAGGGAAGAAGTTGCAATTTTTTGACAGACATTACGAATATCCGGGAAGGTGAATTGGCGAAAGTTATCAACCTGTCATCAAATTTTAGTGATTTAAAAAGCGTTTTTGTAAAGATTTACGTCTTATGAGTTATCTGTAATAAAATTGGTGGGTTTTTGTTATTTTTTTTGTTGAGAAAGATTTTTTTACAGTAAAACAGCAAGAATTGACGTAGGCATGGCATTATGCCTTTCGATAGCCAATGCGACGTCATATATAATTTGAACAAAATTCAATTCGATGTAACGTATTAAACGTACCTTTTTTGATGGATCGGCATTGCAGTCATTGATTTAATCATTTCACTTAGCATCATTCAAGTTTTAATGCAAGTGAAACAGAATTTGTCAACGTCGACATTTGAACCGTATTCACATATGTGAGGTATATTAATCATAGTGTGTCAATATTGTGCGCTTGTTTACGTTTTCGGGTTCGATGAAATGTCAGCGATTAAATGTGAAATATATGACCAGGTAACATAGCTTACACTAACCCTAACCTTAAAACCTAACCCTAACCCCAACCCTAAACAAAATTTTTGCTCACGAGTGATTTAAAGTAACACCGGGCCACTTTAAATCGCCCGTGAGCAAAAATTAAGCAAAAACCCGCAAATTTTGTTTCAAGTATCGACTAATAAGACGAAGTAGTGTGCAAAAAAGTAATTTAGAACGCAATGATCCCAGGACAGGTTGGTAACCTTTGGCCGGTGAATTTTGTGGAATACGGAATGCAGAATTTCGAACTCGTGTACTTTGTGGAATTTTTGTTCCATCTATAAAGCATCGGAATTAAGACTTGGTGTTTTTTTCCATCCGCACGGACGGAAATGTAAGCAAATCTGATGCTATTTTCTGTTCGCTGTGTGTGAGACTGCATGCACACATGTCCACATAGATAAATAACAGCAAATTTGATGCTATGCTTCATCCTCGTTGATTTCGTGGCAAGCATATTGCTTTCAAAAGGCTATGGGTAATAAGCGGATGTGGCAACGGGTAAAAGGCGGATAAAATTTCAGGATGCTAAGTGCGGATGTGTGGGTAAAAGACGGATGTGTGGATAACAGTTATCACGTACATTACCAGAGCACGCTTTATAGGCGGCAGTCAACTGCCGCTGTGAATTTCTTCACAGTTCACACTTTGCAGAGGCCTAGACAGTAGCCTAATTCCTGATCCCGAATTCGTCTAGGCAGAAAAAATGGTCTGGTTTGTCACTTGACGACGACAGCGCACAACGGCAAGATAAAACGACAACGATGTGCAAGAACGCACGACGAAGATCGCAACACGTGACAAAACCCATAGAGACAATATACGATGACGACGCGGGACGATGATGTATGATGACGACGACACGCAACAGTGCACGACAACAACGTAAGCCTACAGTCTGTGATGTCACGCAAACGACAACGGATGACGACAATAATGACTACTAAGCGCGGCAGGAAGTCACTATTGTAAACCCAGATTTGCCAACTTACGATTTTAACTTGAATGATATGTAAAGTATGGTAATTTCAATATAACATGCAGTGGCGTCATTTCAAGTGGGGGTTTCCCTCAAATGTTGCGTTATTGGACAACAATTTTTTGTCAAGAAGATTTCCGGACATTTTTTGGACCAGCCAAAAATTAAAGGGTGGGGCGGCCCGGGCGGGCAATTGCCACATCCCTGGTCACAACACCACTGATAATACACTTGATTTTTGGGAGTAAAGAAGACTGATGGCAGCGTTAGCGAACATTTTGTTGGTGACACAAGAACGGGTTACATTTAGCATTGCATCGGACTATTGGCAATCGTCATATTACATCAGTGCTAGCGGCATGGTGGATGTGTCAGTAGTTTCGTGACTACTTGCAGTGCCATCATGCCGAACTAATGACATTGCTGCAGACAGCTGTGCTGCTAGTTACTCATGGTCAGATTGTTGGCAACTACCGGTTGCTGTCGTTTCTGGGCTGATAGTCAGTCACTAAAACGTGTAATTTAAGTCATAGTTCAGGGGTCAGTATGCAGTTCAGAAAAAAAGACGCCAAGCTGTCGTCTTAATTATTACAAGCACTTGGTTTACCAATTATGCCTTACCTTAAACTGAAACAACCAGCAAACATATTGTCGCAGAACTGCGAACAGTGGTCCCAAATTATAATATCTATTGCACAGTGCACACTAATTGCAATGCAAAAACAATTCCAATTTAATGCATATGAAGGAAATCAGAAGTAAATTATGGTTCCTATGGTCAGGGAAAGTTGGGGAAACTTGCATTAATTTACTTGCTTACTTGTCATGCTTCTTACATCTTGATCCAAAAACAGACACTGCAAGCACCAGGTACTTCTTGTTACAGTATTTTACAATATGTCACACATTTGATGTAATAATACAACTACTGTTGTTTTATTGGTATTTTGTGTGAACAAATTGCTAAATTAATCAGGGAAAATGATTCATTTTGTCCTGGAAAGTCAGGGAAAATGAATTCTGCATAGTAGTAGGAATCATGTAAATGTACATAAGTGTAGGGCTACTACGTAGGCACAGAAATGGGGTTAGGGGTTAAACCTAACCTCGATTTTGTGATCACCATTCAGAGTTTTGTCGACATTGCTATCATGACAATTGCTATTGTGCAGGACATGGCAACTTGATTCCAGTGGCACCAACGTCATCAGTCAGCAGTTCACAGCTGCCTGATGATGTGCTCAAGTTCTACGAAGATGCTGGAGTTGATGCTTTTGCAAGAGAGGTTTGAACAGTGCTACATGAGTTCCATAATTCTGTGCCATGCATGGAGATCATTATGTAATGTAAATTGAATTGTTTTAATGAATGGGTGGCTGGCCTACTGGTTAGCTGACAATCAAGTGAAGTTTTTCATCAAATGTTAATTTTTAAAGTTTAGTGTGGTAGATCGGAGATTGAAACTTTACGTGTAAGTATAATATTGTTGGAAGTTGATGCCTGTGTTCATTTTTTTTTGCTTTCAACGAAAGCTGCACTGAGGATCCCAAATAAGAATTGACTCTTATGCAGTGAAGTGAGGTTTATTGATATCTTGTGATATACTAAACATCATTGTCTGTTGAGACATACTGAATAAACCTGTATGATCTGAATTAGCATAATCGATGTTAACTAAGCATCGAGATGTGTTTGGTTGTTTTGCCATCATTTGCACTCAGCCCAACATTTAAGGATGCAATGTTTTTTCACTTTCTGTCCATTGCCTCTCAGCCTGTGGCTGTGCTGTACCAGGAATAAGAGACAGCCACGTTTGATCCTCACTACAGAGCAGTGGCAGTGGCAGTAGCAACCTGGTGTCAAATTACATCATGCAGCACTGGGGTGCCTACACTCTGCCTCACATGCTAGTGAGCCAGTAGTGACAACCACCAGAGAGCACAATGGTTTGCTACAAGGGGCGGACAATGTGTGACTAATTATATAGCTTACATAGGGTTCCGACACCTGGAAAGTCCCCCAAAATAAAAATTCTGGTTGGTTGATGAATTCACTGGAGCATCAAGATAAACAACGTGCAGAACTGTCATACACTTACTTACTGAAATACAAAAAAAATTTTAATAGTTTCCTGCCAATTTTTACTTATGAAGAACTTCATAAGTAAAAATTGGCATCATCATCATCATTTCTGGCAAGCACCGCTAAGAGTGTGTAGCGCCGAGCGTAGACATCCGTCTCCAGAGTGGACGGTTCTGAGCCAAGTCAACTGCATCATCCATATTAAGGTCGCTGGATTTCAGATCCAAAAATTGCACTACTTAGAACTCATTGCACGGTATTGGTTTTGGATACAACAGGCCAGAAAAGTATTGTTCAGTACCCAATACAACCCACCACTAGCAAATATTGGGCAATACGCAATACCCTAATGCTAGTGTCGTTCTAACCCTAATTGTTTCAAATTGATGTAGGGATTTGAGTTTAAGCAACTTGTGTGTGTTAGGCGGGAATTATTGAAGACGAAGAAGTTGTAGCAACCACCGTCACCAATCCTGCTCCGCCTTTGCAGGGAAATCCCAGGAGTAAGTGGCATTCTAATAATACAATTCAGTATTTTACATATTATGTCTTACACTTCGTATTGCTTTAGGAAGAATGTGAATTGCCTTGCATGTTTTGATTTATACATTACAGAGTGCATTGCAGTCTCATGTTGGTGTTGAATCAAGACGTCAATTATCTACTGGTTACTGGTTGTAGTCTGACAGATATGAATGATTATCATTGTTGGTTAATATCTGATGCCTGTTCAAGACTGCTGATCTTCTGTGACTGTGTGGTGGCATGGCCACATGGAATTTTAATACTTACTAGCATTCTACAGAATTCGAATGATATTTTTGGTTAATTCTCGTTGGTTACCTGTGATGTCGTATGGTTGCTGTGCTTAGCAATAAAGCTGATAGCAGTGCCAATATCATCTGCAAAGCCACAGCCGCAAGTGAATGTTGACAGTGGTCTGCCGAAAGCAATTCGACTTAACACCACGAGCCAGCAAGTCGTTACTGCTTCGCCTCTGGTAAGAAGAATTTCGTTTCTTCATGATATTATGGTCAATAGGTTAAAATTCATTTTTTTAAATGTTGACCATTGTTACTGTTACGTACGTGTCATCCTGTTTTCAAATAAAAAAAAATAATTTGCCAGCGCTCTTACTATATTTATAGAATAACATTCTGCACGCAGTCACAAAATTTGTTGGATCTGTTTTCTGTAATAATAATAGCAATAAGTCATTGTGTGTTTAGTGACTGATCATATGTATAGTTACTGAGGTTGCAAAAGTATTAACATTTTCTGCTTCTCTGAATTACACTGTGGGCCATAAAAAACGTGCCAATACTTTTGTCAATATTTTCGCGGATTATTAACCAATTTTCAAAATTCTTTCATTGGCACACTCTGCAGATAGTTTGCAATAATGGGATTATTATATATTCTACCACATGGTAAAGCGTTTCTGCACTACCTTACGAAATATAAATGTAAGCAAGAACTAGCGATAATAACAAAAATTTAGGTAAATGAAAAAAACCACTTCAGACCAACATTGCGATGAATGATTCGTATGACACTAAACTGTGTTAGACCCACACAGTTTTGTGTCACTGCAATGTTGGTCCGAAGTGTTTTTTTTCCAATTTTACTAAAATGTTTGTTATTATTATTATGTGTGCGTATTTTATTGATATTTCACAAAGTAGTGTAGAGATGCATTTATGGTGTGGTAAGATATGTAATAACCACGTTATTGCAAATTGTCTGCGGAGTGTGCCAGTGAAAGAAATTTTAAATCGATCAATAGTTGGTGAAGATATGGACAAAAGTAAAGTGCCACATTTTTTGGCCCACCCTGTATTTGTGACTTGAACATGGTGCTCTGTTTTGTGCTTTCATCTGCTCGATTCACTGAAAAAATGATTACAGTGCTTAGCCTACATGCTAGATGTGTCTGTGTGTCTTTTAAGTTATTGTATTTTCCAACTTTTTCATTGGCGTCGTTCTCTGGATTGTTTCTTATCATTTGAATGTTTTAAAATTAATTGATGTATTTTTTCTCATTTGCTGTAGGTTAGATTTATTACGCATGTAGTAGGTTATTAATAGTATTAAGTGAAATATTATTTATTGAATTTTTAGCCACTGATGGTAGCATACATTGTTAAAGTTCAGGGTTTATTGTCACAGTGTGTGAGTTTTGTATGACTCTGAATGCTGGTTGCAGGGTTCCTACAGGTTAGGGAAAACTGGAAAAAGTCAGGGAATTTGTTTGGTCAGGAAAAGGTCAGGGAAAAATATTTTTTGAAAAGTCAGGGAAAATGATCTTGGATCATGCAGAGTTTTGCAGACTGCAGATATCTGTGACTTTTTGTGTTTTCAAATAATAAAAAGCAGGCAAATTTGTTGCTGCCATTGTTCATCCAAAAGCTAGAGCAACCCTCTGACCAGGTCGTCTATCATTTGCATATTGCTCTATTAATGCTGTTTCATTAACTATGATTAGGGACCAACTTAATTCACGATTTCACGGCCGTGACATTTTCCGTGAAATTGGCCGTCTTCCGTGAAAAACGCTGATTTCTGTGAAATCCGTGATTTTTCGTGAATTTTAGCGCTTTTAGTTTAATTTATGACAACTCCAGAGTTTTATCAGCAGCTTTTGTACGGATGTTGCTGTTTGCTACGTGTCGCACTTCAGCACT
>Ga0056128_1007289_pt1 | contig 13963 bp, 7 predicted proteins | sample WorMetLIZISLAND2_FD_71113 | JGI IMG/M metagenome (GOLD analysis project Ga0056128, IMG submission 71113) | Marine gutless worms symbiont microbial communities from Max Planck institute for Marine Microbiology, Germany - Olavius geniculatus... ... | reverse complement strand
TGCAGCAGGGTCAGAGGTCTGCCGGAGGTCAGAAAAAGCGCTTCTCTATCCACATCAAAGACACACTTAAGAAGTGCGGCATACCGCCCGAGCAACTAGAAGTCCTTGCCTCTGACCGCGATACTTAGCGTACCACGTGCAATCACGGTTTGACCATCTTTCGCTCCAATTATGCTGCTGATGCTGAAAGCAGACGTGCTCGATTATCACATCTGTGGCAGAGTCTGTGCATCAGACTTCGGGCTTCGTAGCCACCTCCGAAGCCACACCCAACTGACCTCTAGCACACCGTCATCGTCGTAATCGACGGACTACTCCAAAGCAAGGCAAGGCAAGGACATGTTGCCTCTTTGACCCTGTCCATCCCCGTCTGTTGGTCTGTCTGTCTGCCTAACTATGTCTGTGCGACGATGGGAAAGTGTTGACCTCTGACGGTGGCTCCTCACGACCACCCACATGCCATGCTGGCATGCCTTGCCCTCTCCTCTCCTCCCCTCCACCCAGCACTCAGTGGACAACTGGGCACCCACATGCTTCACTTTGCATGCTCGGGGCTGGCCAGCACGCTGTGCTATCAGTCACTCTGTGCCGCTTTCAATCAGGGATTAACAAACTTGACATGGCACCCATTAATAAGCCTTATAACTGCGGTTAATCGGTTGACCGGTCTTTTTCCGAACGGTTAACCGGTCAAAATAAATGGGCGGTCTCTAACTGAAGCAGTAAATATAAATGACACATTTTATACCAATAGCAAATATTAAAGCAGTAGTATAAACCTATAATGTTGAGCATGTGGGCCAACCCACAACAAACAGTGTTACTGTTAACAACATACAATCTGTAAGAAGAAAATAAAAATGTGATATACTGTATGCAATATGCTTTCAGCAGTCAGCACAAATTCATTGCCACTTTATGATTACTATACTATCAATATCAAATACCACACTTAAGTTATACACTGAAACAATGAAACAAATGCAAAACACTAGCTGTCTTTTGTTTGTATATTAATTTGCCAACAGTCACTCATCATGCAACAAAGTTGCAGAATGTTATCATTTGATAAAATTTGATACAAGTTTCATACACTAATCTACTTTTACTATACAAAACCATGTAATAAGCATTTTCGACTATCTGTCCATATGCCGGTTTAAATTTGCTTAAGCAAAAAAAAACTAATCAAGCCACCTCGAATTTACAAACATTAAAAAATCATGTAATAAGGTGTGAATTAATGCTTACATAATAGACGGCTCCAAAATTTCCATGGCCAACTTCTCGCAGGTCACAGAACATGCGTTCTGGATCTTCATCGGAGAAGAGCTGTGCTATTTCAGGATCACCGAGGCGACCAGGCCGGCAAGCAACAGGTCTGGGCATTGCTCTACCAGACTACCACTAGGCTGACAATGTACAGAGGCAGTCAAATTCTCACACAGAAAACAGCTAGCCAGCAGCTTTTCACTGAAAAAAAACACATACACAAAACTATACTTGCATTCACAAGCATATTTTGCATCTGACTGAGTGACTGCGTTGCCACCAATTCGACACTGAATGAGATTTGGCTATATGTCTAGTTGAAAACAAGAAATCTGAGCTAATGCTCATGAGACGCACGAGAGCCTATGGCAGTTCCTGTTCACAGGTAATCTCAGTCTATCTTCATCCATTTCGTCGCAATTCACTCTTTTGCAGCCAAAAATTGCCAAAAAATCACTTAAAATCAATTTTTTAGGGATCAAGGTCATTCAGGGTCATCAATGTTGACATTTCTAAGAAGCTCGTCATCAGTGCTTGTTATGATAAGCAGCATGTCTGTGCCTATCTGCAACCATTTACATGCTAGACAAGCCAACAGCGGAAAAATAACCACTTATAAGAGGGGTAACCCTCTTTGACATGCATGTGCTCAGGCCTCCTTGAATATAGATGGTCTGGACTTGGACCGCTAATATCTACATTCCATGCTGAAAATTTCATATGCAGGTTGTCTTGGTCTATCTCCAGCCATTTCGGCGCAATTCACCCTTGAAATGAGTGTCGCAGCCCAAAATCGCGAAAAAATCACTAAAATCCCCTATTTTGGGGGTTCAAGGTCATTCAAGGTCATCGATGTTGACATTTCTAAAAAGCTCATCGCCAGTGTTTGTTATGATAAGCAGCATGTCTGTGCCTATTTGCAACCATTTTTAAGTTGAAAAAGCTAATAGCGACAGAATAACGCCTTTTTAAGGGGGTGCCCCTGTTTCGCCCCCTCGTTTGTCACGAAATACTAGAGACCAAAAGCTATCATATGGTGAAAATCCTAAGTCTCTATCTCACCTGGTCTTGGAATAGTACCGGGATGTGATGGACTGATGGACAGACAGACAGAATTACCGTAGCTAATATGCGCTATAGCTAGCTAGCTAGCTCTCGCACGGAAAAACTGCGGAACCGAACAAGCATTTGTACAGTATTTTTTTGTGAACTCAAATCAATACAGACTGAACCAGGAGAATAGAAGACTTATGCCTAGTCTTCTACCCTCCTGGCTCAGTCTGTATCGAGGCGAGAATTAACACAAATCTATTTCTTACATACATAAAAAATTAGAAAAAATGGAATTTGATGAACCACAGACACTGTCAGCATTTTTGAAGGTGAGTTTTAAGACTTTTTGAAACTTGCACTTTGTTCGGTGTATTATTTAGGCCTATTGATACTTACAAACTATCAATGCTAACATTAACACAAGAGTATTTGACATTTGCTGCATTTTTTCAATAGGCTAGCATTAAAATTATGCCAATAACTTAACGCTCAATTCGATGTCTGGCTTTTTTGCCACTTTGCCATTTTGCCCCTTTGCCGTTTCGCCCCCTGGCTTGCTCGCCCTCTAGCTTTTTCGCCCTCTGGCTGATTCACCCTCTGGCTGATTTGTCCCCTTGCCTTGGATGATTCACCCCCATTGTGTAATTCTTGTTATTTTTTGTCCAAAAATGCAATATTTGCAGCAAAAATTCCGTTCTGGGAAGAACAGAATTGAAATTGAGTCTGAAATTTGAAGGTTTATGTTGAAATTAAACTACATCAGAAATTTGCAGACGTGTTTGTTGGATAATTATAGTTTTTTTTACCCCATGATGCTGCTGCCATAAAGCCTGAGATTACTGACTTTTGTTTTCCTGCTGCGATCATTTATTATGCTTAATATTTTATGACATTAACGTTAATTTAAATGACTAAGACTAATAATTAGTTGTGTAAGTGACAATTCACTGTAGTTGTTGTTTTAATTTCTATAAACCAAAACAAAACAAAATATATTATAAACTAAAAAAAACAAAATATTAGTCTACATTAAACCAATATTATTCAATGGGAATGAATCGTCTAAGGTGAGGGGGCAAATCAGCCATGGAGCAAACAAGCCAGGAGGCGAACAAGCCAGGGGGCAAAGAAGCCATGCACAGGGGCGAATCAGCCAAAGGTGAAAGAACCAGAAGGCAAAAGATCCAGGGGCAAAAAAGCCATGGGCGAATCAGCCAAGGGGTGAAACGGCAAAGAGGCGAAAAGGCCATAATTCCTCGATTCTCATGCAACAGTACAGAGAGGAAGAGCGTCCGGGTATCGCAAAAAGCGGGAGGGAAAACGTCAAGGGAGAACATGTCCAGGGGATGTCCTACGCCCCTCTCCTATAATTCTGGTCATAGAACTCAGCTGATACCATAGGCTACTCAGTATACGAGGCTATCAAATATTTTAGTGATGGAAACACTAAAGTAGTGTACGGCTTCGTATGCACTCAGACCCGGTAAAAATGCAATACAGAAGAGATCAGCATTATGTCTTACCTTCGAATGGACTTATATATAAAAATGTCACAGTCACACAGTCAAAATACCACACACATAAACATGTTTGTTTACCAACAGTGATCGACGTCACTGATTGCGTGTGTTCACTTCCGCTTTGAAACTGAAACAGGTGTTCGAACTCGAACTTGAGTTCGATTGCTTCACTTTGTAGCAAGGCTAATTCTGAAGTTTTTTTTTCTTTAAACCTTCAAAAAAATCAACGTCTTATATTTGTTGTGCAATTTATAAAACGAGACAAATTTAATTTCATATTTAATCGTGATTTTTGGCTGACAAGATCAAGCCAGTTGGGTACGATAAGCCCATGTCGTCTGTTTTTCTGTCGTCTGTTCGTAGTAGTAGTAAAATGTTCTCTTCACTCGAGAATGTATTGTGGTTAAACAGTACCCTCCAAGACCAAGACAGTAAAAATCTGCCTGGAGGGGAGGCACTGCCTCGAGGCATCACGTCACTGCATTCCAGTGAGTTAAAAATTGTCCCTTTTTCTTTGTACACTCAAACCTTAAACGTTTTTAAAAAAAGCTTTAAAAACATGTGGCAAAAACCTAAATTTTTCAGCCCTGCTTTGTAGACACGTTGTTTAAGTAGGCTCCTAGTGCGTTTTTTAGCATTGTCAATCATGTGTTGGCTAATTTGCAAAAGATGACAATATTATTAATGTGTCATTTTGCAGTTAAAAAAAATTAACAGGTGAAACAAGTCAACTAACAAATGACTAGCAACTGCTTCTTATTCCAGATTTCCAGTCTTCTTTTATTCGCCTGTGTCTACGTCTAAATTTCAAAAGCATACAATGCTATGGACCAAACTACATACTTTACAGTCCATTTCTTAAATTCTAAGTTTAATTTACCTGCAAGACATGGAAGAAACACAAGTTAGTATTTAGCAAGCTAATAACGACTTTAACCAGTACACAAAGATATTCATTGCAGTATAATGACATCAATAAGTCATGGCACAGTGGCAAAGGCTGCAAAACAGCCTCCCCTGATTTAATGAATGTGTTTCAACGTGCAACATTTTTCAATATCTAATTACAATTTTAATCTTTTACCGTGGGCAAGTGTAACAGAAACAAAATGAAGTTCACAGCAAACTGTGGCAATCAATATCACAATCCTATGACTACTCGTTCCAGCATCAATACCACCATTAGCAACTTATAGCAGCAGAATTACCAAATTAAGAACACAGACGATAAAAACAGTGAGTGGCGAGTATTAGCATACTAAGTGCTGTTTTGAACTTAACTGAGAACTCTGGCAAAAAGTTTGCAACAGCATTCAGCTTTAAGGACTCGGTAGCAAAAAGGCGGTAAAGAAAAAGGTTAGCTTACTAATCCAACTTATTTCAAAATAACATAAAGAGTCATACACTCAGACTCACACTGTTTGCACAGCATAAGCAATATACAAAGTGTTAAAGTGTAAAACAGCATCTAGCTATTTCTAGGAAGATCTGTCATTAGAAATAAAAACAACAACTGCAGAATGTAAAAATAATAAGCGTTTCAAACTTCTCAGAAAAATATGCGTGTCAACAGTCGGAAAATAATCCACACCTGGATCAAAATCTTAAGAGTGTGAAAATCAGATGCACAAATTGGTAAACAAGTGTGCTAATACTATAAACATGTAAGTTTGCTTTGACAATTTCAAACAAGTACAGTACCAAATGCCTACTAGGTGGCATCACAGCAAACATGATAATTTGGAAAAAAATTAAAAGAAAGTAAGAACTGTACAGTGCTGGCAACTGTACATTCAGATAGCTCATTCCAACAGGATGTCTATAGTACAGCATCCATTCTACTATCTGTAACAGTATAGACCAGAACTGGAAAAAACCTGGATTTTTAAAAGAAAATTTGTCAGGTTTAAAAAAGTTTTTTTTTCATTTTTTCTTGTTTAGTGTCCAATGAACACATACAAAAATTTTGACCCAGAAAAAACATTTTATACACCCTCTTGTGAGTGAACGACATGACCTGACAGACAAAATAACTCAAAAATCACAATCAAAATATGAATGTATGCGATAAATTCACAACAAAAACTAGAAATTAAATTTTTGAGATGATTTAACAAAATCTAAAAACTTTGGTTTTCTTCGGACCAATTTTCCAGACCTGGTATGAACACAACTTGCTATGCAAACAGACATAAATATCACTATAAATGACATCTTGCTCAAATAAGCAGCCAGCACAAAATAAGTGAAATTATATACAAACGTCAAATGATGATAAGAGTATGCAAACTCGTCAAACAGTTATTGCAAGTAGCAAACAATGAGACTTGAATCTAAATTCTTTCACACACTTAGCTCCACTAAAGAGCTTATGCTCATACATCAGTGCAAAAAAGAAGTCGGAACTTCAGTTGTAAAGTATCGAGAAAAGGACTTCACAGCCTAAAATTTGGTTAAGAGAAAAGCTGAACAAAACAAATCCATTTTCATTCACAATTCACCAGTATTCGTTGTCACCAGCGATTAAGTAAGTGTAAAGCAACATTTTGCAGTGTATCTGAGCAAGTTAAAAACATTTAACGAAACAGTTACAGGTTACACTCTTCAACAACGTTCTCAGAAGAATCATGCAGTGTAGACTTGTCTGAAAAGATAGATTTTCAGCTTAGATCGGAACTGTTTGCGACTGATGTGCGGTGAACGTAGGTCAGATGGAAGCGCGTTCCAGACGACAGGAGCCGCGATGGAGAAACTTCTCTGGCCAATGGACGTGTTAGCCCGCGAAACGAACAGGTCGCCATGGCCAGCCAAACGAACTGATCGACGTGACAGGTCCGAGACTGGGCAGAAACCAATATGGACAGCGGAAATACGATAAGTGAAAAAAACCCTGCAACTGGGTGAAAGATGCAGAAATTTTTGTGTGCATAGCACTCATTTCAGGCACATATAACCGGCTCCCAAATTAGCATAGTTGATGAGGGCATAGAAACAAAAAGTCACGGAGTCCTTACAACGTGCTATACAGTGGTTTGCAGTTCTGAAGTAGAGGCACTCTGCCCAGCGCACTATAGCTGATACAGTTTACGAGTTTATTCTATCGGTTAAATCTATAAACGCAGAGAGCTCTGAAGTTTCAGATGAACACACGAGTCTCAGTGGATGTTACTTCCAGACTCGCTCAGTGGCTTCTTCTGCTGCTGCTGCAATGCATTGACAAACTTACCGTTTATAACTGGAAAAATTACGATATTCTATACACCCATATACACATTCAATAACGTAACAATAACGACAAGCCAACTAGTGTTGAGTACACAATTTACAGCAGTGCAACCCTCATGAGCCATGGGCCACAAAACACAACCTAAAAGTCACCCTGAGCCAGATCAGCACAAAATACTGCTACCATCAATAAAGAACAAGAAATTTCAGCTAATGCTCACGAGAGGTGCAAAAGCCTATAGCAGTTCCGGTTCAGTAGTTTATCTGAAAATTGGGGTGTTCACGCGAAGTTAATATACAAATACCAAATTCTCTGTCTGGATCGCATAACGATAGTAGCGTGGCGCCACCTTGTGAATTATATAGACTTGTGTCGCAGCCCGAAATCGCTAAAAAATCCATAAACCCCCTATTTTGGCATTTAATGTCATTCAAGATCATTGAATTCGGCGTCAATCGAAAGCCAGTGTACGACTTTCTATTAGTGATTAATAGTAACCTAGGCCCTATCTTGCACCGTTACTGAGATACAGCGACTTGTTGGCCAAAAATCGCAAATTTTGCCCACCCCCTCTCATTTAGCGACCCCCTTTGAATTTATGGAAAAGCTGTACGGTTTCTGAAACTAGAGTCTTCCAGGCAGCCGATGGTAAAGATTTGGTGATCCTATTATGCACCATTTTTGACTGATCCACCCGTGTGACAGACAGACGGACAGACAGACAGAAAGACGGACAGAATTGCGATGGCTAAGACGTGCTGAAAGCAGTAGCTGCTTTTGCGCGTAAAAACAGCAAACGGTATACAGTGATATATATATATATTTTACAAAACTTAGTTGTGTGCTCAGCAATGCCATCATGGCGAAAGAGAGAGAGAAGACAAATGCCCAAAATGTTATAAAGCCTCATACAAGCTGCTAAGCAGTCAGCTCCATGAGTAATGTATAGCTATAGAACATCTACTTACTTTGTCAACAGGTGCTCTAGCTCGCCGACCAGCAATCTTCTTTGGTGTGAATCCAATGTTAAACACCGCAAAACTACCGGCCCTTTTCACTGTCCCTGGCTCCTGCAGCCACAGAGAAACTAGTAAATTGAATAAACATCAACACAAGTAACAAGAAATTTGAGCTAATGCTCACGAGACGTGCAAAAGCCTATAGCAGGTCCGTTTCAGTAGTTTAGCTGAAAATTGGGGTGTTCACGCTAAGTTAATATACAAATACTAAATTCTCTCTCTGGATCGCATAACGATGGTAGCGTGACACCACATTGTGAATGATACAGACTTGTGTCGCAGCCCGAAATCGCCAAAAACCCCTATTTTGGCGTTCAAAGTCATTCTAGGTCAATGAATTCAGCGCCGATCGAGAGCTAGTGTATGACTTCCTATTAGTGATTAATAGTAATTTATACCGAAAAATTCACTTTTTTGGGAGCTCAAGGTCATTCAAGGTCATCGATGTTGACATTTCAAAAAGCTTGTTGCCAGTGCTTGTTATGATAAGCAGCATGTGCGTGCCTATCTGCAACCATTTTCACGTTATACGAGCAAATAGCGGTAGAATAACGTCTTTTTAGAAAAAGTGTGCCTCTTTCGCCCCCTCGTTCGTGGGGACCCCTTTCACCCAGTGGCATGAAATTTTGTCACTAAATACTAGAGACACTAAGCTATCATATAATGAAAACCCAAAGTCTCTATCTCTTTTGGTTTTGAAACGGTACTGGGTTGTGACGGACAGACGAACGGACGGACGGACAGACAGAATTATCATAGCTAATACGCGCTATAGCTCTCGTGCGTAAAAACCAAGTCTAGCAGCTTATCTAACTTATGATGTATTTCACGAAAGCAAGTGGACAAACATCACCATGACAATATGCAAATACAACAGACAGTGATATCTTTGCATAGACTCATAGGTTGAAACTGTGACTAGCAAGCTGTATGAATTCAGCAAATTACAACATTTATTCACTGACAACTTGTTTACCATGGCGACCTCTAATGGCAAACAGAAATTGTTTCGTTACAAAGAAGACAAAAGCATATGCCAAAATGTGGATCAATCAGCCAATAAAGGTTGTAATTTGATGAATACGTATGGCTATTATAACTGAGAGCATTTACTGTACCTCTTCAGTTGATTTCTTTGAGGCGTCAGAAACATCAGCATTTTCTGATGACACAGATGCAGTCGACTGTATACAGAACAGCAATATATACAATATACTGATACTCGTGTATAGCACATCAAAATAACAAGCCGATGTGGCGTGAAGGGCTTGATGTTTGCTGTTTATCAATCTCAATCATCAATCAATCAATCATGATTTTTTTAGTGTGGCCTGAGTAACAAACAGCTACTGCTAGAACCATAGTTGAGAATGGCTACTGGCCAGCCAGACTCCACATCATGAAATCGCAGCAAGCCTACACAACAGTGGCCAAACCACTGGTAAACTGTATCTCGTTGGCCTGCAAACTGGCAAGATGTAGTGCCCAGTTAAACCTGCGAATGTCTCTACGAAATTGTCGGTAAAATTTTCAGCAGTTGCTGAGAAAATGGCAAACACCTTTAGGGGATACTTTGTTTTGCTGCACCCTGTAAAATTTACAAAATGATGGGATGACTGCTAATCAACTGCTAAAATAATGCACCACAAAAACACATGCACACATGCTAAACACGTTTGAATTAAGTTAGACTTGACAAACATGCCAATGTGTCATGCAGTGAAACGATGTTAGAACTTTGACCAACGAAATACTCATGCAACACTCGAAACTAAAAAAGAACAGAAGACATGAATAAGAAACTGAAAGCTAACAGGTGCACAGTGCGGTGATGTCTTACTTTAGTGGATGATCGGCGCATAATACGACGCAAAAATCTTGCCGACGGAGTGTTGGACTGATGCTGGTTGGACTTTGATGGAGACTAAAACACATTCAGTTAATTACCCACAAGGTTAAAGGTTGTCTATACCTCATAATGGTAACCCATCTCGGAGCTACAGAGCGCCACCTGCCATACAGAATCACAATCTTACTCGCCATCCCCAAAATGACCTATATTGTGTCGGGCGGGATGTAAAACCATACGCACTCACTTACTCGCTACCCAATGCAGATGAATGCACCGCACCTTAACTCAGCCAGACAGACTGGAACTCAATGTATCTACCCTGGAGGGATGGAAGGCTGAGTTGATCATGGGGATGGTGAATCACTAAAAATACCAAGATGGCTTACCCGTTAGCAAACAGCCACTTATCCAAGCAGTAACGGGAGTCAAACCTATGACTGTCTGGAGTATAACAGGGAAGATAATTAGAACTACCATTATGTTAATTACATATGCACACATATAATGGAGTTCTTACAATTTTAGGTTAATTTCATTTTTGTGTTTTGTGTTTCTGTAAAGGTTAAACTTTCTGTTTATTGTAAAGTTTAAACTACTGTTCCATTATTGTGTTTGTGTGCATTCTGCCTGAAAAGGCCGCCCCCGAAATGACCTATACTGTGTCAGGTGGGACGTTAAACTCTACTCACTCACTCACTCACTCAAACCTATGACCTTTTCATCGTAAGTCCAATATCTTAACCATTAAGCCACCAAGCCATCTTTGACCTTTTGACCTGAGAAATTGCCATGCTTGTTCAAGATAATCCTGCCATGGGAAATGTTCCCACCAGTTTTTGTTTCCTATCCTTTTTGCTGTTAAGATGAAAGCCCATGGATACAGAACAGCCAGAGAAAGAGACAGGTGGACCAATAGACGGGCAAGACCTGTACATTATTATGACAGCCACATAAAAAAGTAACACAGATGGGGTGTCAAAACCAAAGAGCCCATAGTTAGACAGACCACTAAGTCTGTGACACGTGACCAAGCCTTCCCAGTCACAGAGCGTCCGCTCACTGTCCACTACCATTGGCCATTGATCATTACCAAATTACACTACTTAGTAACAGAGGCACACGGTGTGAACAAGTTGCTCAGAGTTGTTACTTGATAGCGACCCAACTATCCAACGTCAAAAGCAAATCACCTATAATAATTATACCAATGCCAATGTTTATAGTGCTGTCATCATGGCACAGCTACTGCGAGAGTTCACTCGGTTCATTTGACTGAATGTAGCACGAGCGCCAGGTGGCTGCCGACCTTTGGACCAAGCCGATCAGCTCGAGCCAATAGATCCGCCGGTAGGCAGCTACAGAAACTACATTCACCATCGCCATTTATTATTACTCAGCTAAAGAGCTGATACTCATTTTACCGTCCCACGGAGGGTAGAAGGCTGAGTTGAACTAGCTGGCAGGCTTCGCACCAAGATGGTTTACCTGCCCGCAGGCAGTCACCCATCGCAGTACTAACCGGGCCCGGCATAGAGTAACTTCGTTTCAGCCGAAACGCGTTACCAACTACGCCACGCCACCAACCAGATCAACCACATGGGCAAGTTGTTCACGCACATGGGTCTCTGTCACCAAGCAATATAACTTGGTACCAGCGTCACTGCCGGGAGGGTAACAGCAGTATATGGGAGAGGTCTGGCCTGTCGCTGATGTAACTGAGATGGGTTTGCCCTCACCGCCAACTCAGCGCCAGCCATTTAAATGGAGATGAGCGCCGACCGTAAAGTCGCAGAGCTTTAAGAGAACATGTGAGGCCAGTTACGTTTTTACATTAGTTGGGAATCCTATCTCTGAGCTTCCTGTTGAGCCTTCTGCCGTTCGTGCGATGGTAAAATGGGTATTAGCTTTTGGCTCGAGTGGTAGTAAGTGGTGATGGTGAACGTAGCACTGTAGCTGTTGTAATAAGTTGATAAATTCATCAAATTACAATCTTTATATACATTGTTGTTGTTGACGTTTTATCAACTTATTTAGTTACGTTTCAACCTATGAGTCTATTTAAAGACTAGCTGCCAGCTTAGACAGATTTGTGGCGCAAGTCAACTGACTCGGTCCAAAGTCCAAACGACAATAAGCTTTCTAGTTGAATATACTAATAAGTGACAATGATAAGTACTGCCGCTGCCAGTCTAGGTGAATTTGTGGCTTAAGCTCATCAGCTTAATTCAAACGTTGGTGATCAGCCAGCTCTTGTGCTACATCAATTTCTCAAATAAACTGGGTGAACTCTTGCAATGGCAGTGCCTCATTGACAGCAACATAAACATTGGGTGACTTCACTTTTTGACTTAGACTTTCGCTGAGCCTTTTTGCTGAGCGAAAGCTAAAGCTGAACGCTAAAGTCAGTACTTAGACCACAGTTCAACTAAACTTTGGTCTAAGTCTACTGACTTAGACCAAAACGATTAAAAATGGCGGAAAATCGGTAAAACTAACAGGAAATAAATCAACCAGTTACACTTTGACTTGCTTATTTAATTGCATTGCTCACGCAAATGACGTAATTACGTAAAGTCTTACGTCATTGTGTAGCCATTACAGCGTTTATTTTTGGTAACAGACTGTTTTAATTTACTAAACTATACGTGTTAGTCGTCATGTTTTCGCTCAGCGAAATCACTTCACTTTTTGGCTTGAGTAGGTACTTTGACCGAAGTTTAGGCTCAGCGAAAGTCTCCTAAGTCAAAAAGTGAAGTCGCCCATTGTCATGGCTATTGCAGTATTGCTGTATTGCTGTCATTATAAAAGTTCAAACTTGTGAATTTTATGGAAGCCCATAGCACGTAGCTAGTTTAATGGCTTGATGGGTTCAGTCAGATCTCCTCAGTAAAATATAATGAAACATGTCACCGCCAGGTGCAGTTGTCGAGGTCAGTAGTCAGTATGCATAAAATGCATTTGTGGCTGGCGCTTTGCCCTGGTCCCACTGGAGGGGCTTAGAATGTTCCCCCAGACCCTCAGCTGGCTTGATGGAGGGCTGAGGGCTGCTTCTTGGCCCAAAGGTGGAATTGAATGCCTCGGTGGAAGTCTGTCTACGGGCCTAGTATGTAGATGTGAGCATCGTGTGACGCTTGCTGTCGTAGCATTCTGCTGGACACGGACGGTCACATCAAGCTCACGGACTTTGGTCTGAGCAAGGAGTCGATCTTCATGGAGAACAAGACGTTCTCGTTCTGCGGGACGGTCGAGTACATGGCGCCGGAGGTGGTCAACCGCAAGGGACATGACTCGTCTGCCGACTGGTGGTCGTACGGTGTACTGATGGTGGGTATGACGATCGATTGGTTGATTCATTCGATTCATTTTTCGTGTCTAATAAAGTTTTTACTGTTTGCATAAGTGTCAGCAGTATTGTTTTCCGTCTCAGCAATGCTCGAGAGGCACGCAATGGCAGCTTCAATTCAGGATTTTTCTCCAATTTGTTCAGTCTTGTGCAGTCCTCGTTCCTTCCTGGATCGTCATGTTGAGTGCTTCCACATCTTTATTTATCACTTACATCCAACTTCATTTCCCTTGCACGTAACCCTCTTCTTTGCTCCGTTTGAACGACAAGTGCAATGTATAGTGGACGGACGCCTTTGCCATATCCTCCTGGCTGTTATATCTCGAGCCCAACCCAATCTTTCATGGATCACAGCATTCTTTTTCCTGACTCTTTTTGGGTCACCCTTTCTATTTTCCTGGTAGTCTGTCGGACTTTGTGAGATTGTGTGAAAGTCACAGGCTGCGCGGTAGCGCCAGCCCTGTTGTAAAGGTGACCAGCCATTTCAATGGGAAACTCCAAAATTTGACCCTTCGTATTTCCCAAACCCCTTAATTTTTCCACACCAAAATTTGCACAAATGATTACATCCAGCATATCTCCTGATGTGCAAAATTTGGTGAAAATCCGTTTACGGGGGGCTTCCCCACGAATAGGTGAAATATAACGTTTGCGTGACTTTTTGTGCCTTCCCTTTCC
>Ga0056128_1007282_pt1 | contig 13970 bp, 8 predicted proteins | sample WorMetLIZISLAND2_FD_71113 | JGI IMG/M metagenome (GOLD analysis project Ga0056128, IMG submission 71113) | Marine gutless worms symbiont microbial communities from Max Planck institute for Marine Microbiology, Germany - Olavius geniculatus... ... | reverse complement strand
AACCCTGCAGGAGTTAAGCCACGCTGCCCTAGATAGGCAGCGGTGGGCAGCGATAGTAAGAATGGCGTCAGACACCAACGGGCATTGAGCCCACGGTTGTCGATGATGATGATGATGCTTTTGCAGCGCAAGCGATTTCACCCATCCCTACACATTTCTCCGTAGCGTAGTCTGTCCGTTTGTCTGTCTGTCACGTTCGTTGCCCCTTACTTAAACGGTTCGACGGATTTTGATGGCATAGGCCTACAGGTACCCCTGTAGGGTCCAATGACGTTGTGTCAGATGGGGATCTTTGACCTTTAAGGGAAAGAAGGTTTTGGGGTGGAATCCCAGCCAAAACATGCAGTTGCTTTGGACCTACGAAAAAATGATATATGATTTACCACATGGCAGCATCGATCAGCGATTTTGCTCTTTACCGAATTACTTTGGTGTTTTTAATTAACGGTTGCTTTCCGCTGTTAAGAAATTTGTCAAGTGTTAAGCGAACAAGATTTGTAAAAAAAATATGTAAAGTAGCCTACCGTAAATCCAAAAAAATTGCAGTAAAGTTTTTGCACCAAATAAGCCACGAAGTGTTGTGTTCGCGGCATATTTATTTGTGGTTGCGTTTGTCATTTTCGCTGCGTTATTATTTTTTTAGATTACAATTTGACTAGCTATTGTTTTAACTTTAAACTGTTGGTTAGTAGCGGCGGTAACATTGGCATTCGGCTAAATTTTGAAAACAAGTTTTTGCTACGTAAGTGAGTTCACTTCAAAAGAAGGCATTTCTGTCATCTGGTCGAAAACAACTTCACGTCGGTGAAGCGCAACTCTACTCAAGTGATAGCGATCAACGGATCAAGTCAAAATCATGTCGAGTCGATGCTCTCTAATTCACGTCTACTCACTCACCGCTGCAGACTTGCTCAAACACACAGCTGAATGTTGGTTTCTTTATGAAAGCAGGGTCGCGATTAACGACTTATACCTGTCTAACGGTCAGGTGCAACATACTCAAGGCTAACAATTATGATCAATTATCTGATCAAAGTTATGCGTCGATGTCGGTGGAGTTACGATTTATCTCTGCTTTATCACTGGTCGCAGATTTCCACAAATCGTTGGCTGGCTGACACAGCTGAGCGATTGTAATTTCACTTTCGTGTTATCGACGTCAAATATTGACTTCGCCGGTGGCCGTTAAAATTTTCTTGGCGATCTACGCTTATGCATTATGTTAGCGATGTTGTAATTTAAATGAGTAATGCATTGAACATGTAATTTTCGGTTATTTATAAAAGACAGAAAACTTTCTACAGAAATGTTCTTTCTGTGCTTCGAGTTACAGTAGTAGTGTATTCTTATTTTTACCGTGAACTGTACATTTTATACTATCGTTGGAAGCATTGCCGATACGGGCTATTGCGACAGATGCTGTCAGCGTAGTCTGTCTGTCTTTCTGTAGCACTCGAGCACTCTGCGGGCTGGACGGAATGAGTTGCCATTTAACAGGGACACGCACGTCACTTCAAATAACATTGTATAAGAGAGAGGTCCCTATCCCCGACGCGAAGAAAATATTATTTTTGAGATCGAAACCTCAAGCCAAAATTTGGACTGCAAGTTGCATGCGAAACTGACATTGATCTTCGGGCTATGCCATCTGTGCTGCCAAATTGACTTTTGTATGTCGCAGCTCTGATGTCCCAATCGTCATTATATTTTATGTGCATGTATTTCACTCATTGCTGTAATTAACGGACGAGTGAAAGAAAAATCTTTAGGACCGGGAATCATTTGTGATATGTCATGTCGTTTACCATTTTCGTATGCATCAGTCTTGAGCTTTGGTTTTTCTTTTTTTTTGTTATTTATTATACCCACAACTGTTCGTTGTCCGGCGTGTTCATTTCACTGCGGACGTGCTGTCGCACACTAAACGCCCGCACGCTTCTTCCAATCGTAAAATTTGTAAACGGAAACTGCGGGCAAAATTAATGCGCAAGAAAGCAAGCTTGGATTCTGAGAAATGAAGCTGAGCTACTTTCAATAGACAAACGCGACGCTGTGGAGTGCGTTGAGCTGCTAATGAGCTTCTAGTCTCATAATTGACTTCAGTTTATCGGTGCAGGTGCTGAACTTTCGTTGCAGCAGCAGGGCTGACTAATTTTCAGCGTCTTAATGCTAGGAAATGCATCCATCGTGTTAGTCGTCACAGGCTCACGGCAGATCATTAACCTTTCAGTTTACTTCAGCGAAAGTAGTTCTGACACTGCTGTAGGTCTGTGACTTCGTACTCTGAAACATTTTAGTAGAAGATTACCGGTACTGCGCGGCAACGAATATAAAATCTAGGCCTACACGAATATATTTGTTAGTTAGTTACGATAGCCTGTTTACAAGTTAGTTAGGCCTATGTTTCACTTATTTCCAACAATGTACAGTTATTTTCAAATTGAACGTATAATCGGGCAGTCACATGAACAAGATCATTTCAAAGATTATCAACAAACACACTGGACAGCTTTAGACTATGTAACATATCGGTAATTTCACACATGGGCTGGGCTGCTGTTTAACCTGCGGTTGTTACTAGTATAAGAGTATTACAATGTATTGGCGTGCGTCCTCAAACTTCACGCAGTCACGCCAAATCAGTTCGAACCTGCTCGTTTGCTCTGTGCTCGTCCTATGCTCGACTTATACGGTACTCCATTTATAATGCCAGAGGTCTGATAATTATAGGGGCATGGAAAACGAAGTCGCAGAAGGTGAGTGACTTTTAGGCTTAGAGGTACATTTTTAAAGCAAAATACATTAAACTGCATATGTTAAATTATACAAAATACCAAGTTGTCAGCCAAAATGTCATGAGTTGCACTCCGCGTACGTATTTTTGACTTACAGCTCGTTTGGACTCCACATTTTGGTCAAAATCCTCCATGCGCTTAAAATGCCACCTAATTGTATAAGCCATGCCATAAACAGTTTACGTATAGGCCTAGTTATTCTCTCAACTTTTTGCTTACGGTTATTTGCTGCGGATTTTTCTGAATGATAATCCGTGTGTCGTGTACCGGGAGTAACTGATGACTGGGTGTAGTGGCTCTGTCCGTTACATCGTAGTCGTCGTTTCCATGACGCTGTGAACTTCGTAAGTCGTGATCTGTCACTGCTATCGTTCTTTGATGAATAAAGATGTTTGCATTATGTTCTGCGCTGTGAACAGGTCAATAGCGTCGACGGGAGCGCTAAGTCACATCCGTGCGGAGAACGAGTGTGACGGTCTGGTGGGTCTGGTGCGTCGTCAGAAGCACGTGTGTCGGCGCCATGTTGAAATGATGGAAGCAGTCAAGTCCGGCGCAGTCGTCGCCATACAAGAGTGTCAGCAGCAGTTCAGAAACCGACGCTGGAACTGCTCTACTGTGAACGCTGTCTCCGTCTTCGGCAAAATCCACAACTCCGGTATTTCTGTGATTCATTTTCAGCTTGTTACAACGTGGAACTAAACGTGTCGTCTATGAAACATTCTGCTACGTTTTTACTGTAACCGCAGCCCAGAACACGCCAGAAACCGGGAGTAAGGAGAACCGCGTCAGAAAAAAATAATACAAACGTTAAAAACATTTTTATTGTGCACGCAGATTAGTGTCATCGGGACTAGAAAGCTTTGACTTCAAAGAATTTATCTATTCTAAGCTCATTATCTGACATTTTGATCGTGTAAACGTAAAATATGCGTGTTCTTTAATCCTCAGATGGCGCGATTTTTCTGATTTTTAGCAAATAATCTGTTCATGAATCTTTAGAGATAATGGCGCACTGTCTGCAGTGCATCGCACACTGATAGGCCGTGGTGTCGTACTTGTCGACTTTGTACAGCTCTGTCGTGTGGCGCCTTGGCTGCTAAATTAATTTGCTTTGAACTCGCGTCGAGGCGTCATACCTCAAGCGTGTCGTAAACTGTTCCGTCTACTTATTCGCACTCGCGTTTACGACTGCACGCGATTGGCGACAATACGGTGCGCAGACAGCGCTGTGCCTAATTCTAACGATCAAATGACTGCTGCGCTTTTAACGTTCTAACAAGCTCAGTCGAACCAACCAGTATACTCTGCACCTTTCGGTTAACGTCGCATTCTTGCCAACTGGGGACATGCCGCGTGCTGTCTATTAAAAAGTAGACCCTAGACTTACTTCCATACGTTTATAACTTTTTCCAGATATTAACCGCGACCTTTAAAATAGTCACAACAGTGGTAAACTTAAAATAAACAGCCATCACATTCAAAATGAGTCGTGAAATAAAATCAGCTTTAAAAGATAGCCTAAGCCTACAGAACGTTACGAGACAGTGATCATGTAACTCATTTATTTCAAAGCTGATGCATTTGGAGCGCGAATTGATCCTTAATGAATTATTTGCAGAATATATCGATGACAGAATTTTAGAAATTAGTCAGTGCTTGATGCAGTTATGACCTCGTGTGTGTGTGTGTGTGTGTGCTAAGAAAACTTAATCCGGGGTCCGGATATTTGCTATTTGGCTAGAGTGTTATTGGTTTTGAAATGGCATTTGAAACAATGAAACAGTGAGATGATTGGCTTTTGAGGTAGGCCTATGTTATTTTGTAAGCCTCTTCTTTGGGCAGCAGAAGATAAGGCACTAAGCACGACATTCGGTAAATCGGTAGTGGGACAGTTTGCATAGTGCCTTTGTTCTCTGGGTTGGGACGCAATGCATAGCGGCAGCAAAGGTGGTGACGGGCAAAAAGAAAAGCAAATGTATAACAATGAAACAGCTAAAAACAACATCACAAAAATACAATTTACTTACTTACACATTTAGTATGTACTGCATTTTTCTCCGAAAATTAGTCTGTCCAGTAAGCGTAAAAGTTTTTTAAACTAATTCAGATACAGAAAGTTCCGCGCAACCCCCTCCGTTGTCCACTATGCATTCCGTCCTTTTAGACCTCAAAGGCACTATGCATAGCGTCCACCAATCCGGCATTCAAACTCGAACTGGTCATTTAAACCACGTGTGTTTTTGTAGGCTACTTGAATGGTTGACTGTCTGCGGGCAGGTAAACTATCTCGGTATAACCAATAACACATGGCAACTCAGCCTTCCATCCCTTTGGGGTAAACCGATTACCAGTCTGCCTGGCTGGAGTTAAAGCAGCGGCGCCATTTCAGTTCGTTGGGGGTGTCTCAGTAATCATTTGGAGTCTCAGTTTACGTAGCGTATTGTTCTTGCAGCAAGCAGTAACGGAGCACTGTTTCAAAGTTACGATTTGCAGGGGAAAAATTAAAATCGTGGTCCGTAAATTTATTTCATTTAAATGACGCCCTTGAGTTAAAGCCGCGTGTTCATCCGTGTTGGTGGGTGGTGTGATCCTGTGCGGAACGTTACGCTCCGTAGCTCTGAGATGTGTTTCCGGTGAATATCTATGCACACCGTTTAACTTTTTTTCTTGTCATGAGTGTGTGAATTGTGAAAAATTAGCTGCATGGGGGTTGAACTTTTCGACGGTCGGAGACCGAACAAAATTGTGATGTAAATCGTATGTATACAGTAAAAAGCTGACCCCCTGTACATAATTTGACAGTGTGTTAGGGGGTTGAGAAAACAGTTGGGGGGTTCAACCCTCCAACCCCTTCCCCCGGCAATTCAAACACATTTTTTAGAGTTTCGTCAAGCGTTGACGTAGGCCTATAGGCTAATATTATCATATGCATGTGTTCGGGCAGGTATTCGCGAGATGGCGTTCGTGCACGCCATATCATCGGCCGGCGTCGCGCACGCCGTCACTCGCGCCTGTAGCAAGGGCGATTTAGACCGCTGCGGCTGTGACAAGACGGTCGGCCAGCGCACCAGCGTCGGTCCCGGCGCCTCCCGACGAGGTGTCCGTGGCGTCGGTGGCAGCAACAGCAACTTCCAGTGGGCGGGCTGCTCGGACAACGCCGCGTACGGCAGTGCCTTCGCCAAGCTCTTCATCGACGCACGCGAGAAAGCCAAGGGCAGGGAAGCCAGCCGTGCCCTGATGAATCTTCACAACAACAACGCCGGCAGAAAGGTGCTTTACTTACTTATTTATTTATTTGTTGTCGGCGTCGTCGTGAAATGAGACTTTAGCGAGAAACGGTTATGTTCAGATGAGCAATACAGGTGGTTGTCGAAACTACGGGTGCAGATAATAATCTATGTTATGTATTTTCAACTGTAACTCGCGATCGACATATGTTTATGGTCAATCTTAGTGCAAGCATGCACTCTGAAGCAGCGTCAATTCGATATTTCCGTTAAACTGCATTCTGCCTGGTTACAATCTTGCGGCGGACTATAGGCTGCAGGCCACCCATGTAGGATGGTGAGGTCATCTGCAGCGCACCTCAGCGCCGGAGGGCGGGGTCCAGTGTGTATGCAGGTAATTTTTGACTAATTGGACTTGTCCCCGCGGCCAGTGCAGTCTGCAGCCCGTTTTGACGGTGAAAACGAGTGGTTCGTGACTGGCATGACGTAGCGCGGCTGTCATCACCTTACAGAAAGGGCGCGTGAGCTCTGTCAACACGCACCGCCTCGTGCACGAGTCGATCTGCTCCAGCGACGAACGACCGCGGAGCTTTTCGCGCCTCAAATTCCAGACACACGGTTGTTCTCGGACAGCATTTAAAAACATGGGGCTCGGATTGGGGAGGGAATCCTTCACCTAGTAGGGTGAGACGAGAATTTCTCTCGCAATTGCTTTTTGATTTCTTTCGGTGAATATCCGTTTTGCGTCAAACTATCCATTGACTGACTCTGACTGTCTTTCGATCAGAAGTGTTCTCCAGACGCATAGTATGCATCAAATTCGTTTTCGGACAGACTCCACCCGGACCACGCTAAGCAAGATTTCAGAATCCCCAGACTTTATTATCGGTGGAATGGGATCGCTCCTCCCCCCCAAAAAAAAAATCACAACAGTAGTTGGGCTGCATTTGTCGGGAGAGTTAGGAGAAAATGATTACAAGCATGAAATGGCCGAGTCTCTCGTAAAGTCTAGAAACACTACCAATTATACTCTTTTGTTGCATAAACTACCAGTTTTACGTAACGTCGTCGAAAAAAAACTAACAGAAACTAAAGCGTTTACATAGCAGCTGTTCCAGCTAAAGACGTAACGCTAAAATCGATCAGCCGGCGCACGAAATCGGCGAAAAGTTCCGCGAAAGTAGCTGACCGTCGCGTGTGTGGTCGCCGCCGCGCATGTCATTAATGATGACTGATAAAAATGTGAAAACCATGCCTGACGGCGCGCGAAGCGACAGCAAAGCACGTGGAAACTGGGAACGTTTCGCGTGTATACCTACAGCGCCGAGTGGAAGACTCCGAAACAGCATGAAAGCAAATCATCGTCGTCATCGTTGTCGTCGTTGCTCGAATTGGAACCAGGTTTGTACGGCGGCGGATCGTCGACAGTGGGTGGAGCGGCCGTCAGCTCAAGGACCGGATGTGCTGGCTGCTGCATGGCTGACGCGCGGGCGGTGCTCGTCTGTCGATGCCCGACTAATGCTTGCCAGCTGGATGCAGGTCCGAGGCGAACCACTCGAACCAGCCGCTCAAGCATGCAGCGTGTCGTTGCTATACCGATGTGTCGGCGCTTCGTAATCATCGGATTTGCGAAATGTGCGAAATTTCGACACGCTATGCGTCTGCGCTGATGTTCGTCTGTCAGGCTTTAATTCGCTCGTCCATAGACTGCTTGTAGATATACTTTAGACTCTATCTCCGCTCATCCTTATGTTTACGCACAACAGGCAGCGAATTTACTGGACGGCACTGCAGTTTTTTGCCGAAAAGAGATTGTCTTTTTTAAGTTTATTAATTTGCGGCCACTTCATATTGTCATAATTTTGCTTTGTCGTCGTTTAATGCGCCCCAAATGTTCTGCTGTTGCAGGAGACACGTGCCACTGAAAGCAAAACTGATTTCTTGCTCACCTGCTTTACGTGTTTGTTGGTGCAACACAATGTAGGCTACTGGGATATTCGCTGTTAGTTCAGTATAATATACAGTATAATATACAGGGTGGAGCAAAAATGTCCCTTAAAGTTGTTTGCCATCTTTTCAGCAACCGCTTGGAATTTTAACGCAACATTTTACACACGTTTGCACCAGTTTTCACCCACGTAAAATGGCTACGCGGCATTTGATATTTTTTGCTGTTTATAAAGTTACGAATTTTATTGCAACACGACATCGCGATATTGCACATTCAATAACTTAGTGCTGTAATGAGTAACGCGTATTGTAAATAACTGAATCCATTTTGTTGCTAATGACGTTGAAGTGAAGTAAAGTTTGTAGGCAAAGTCTGTAGAGACGTTTTTGTAAATTATCGATCGCCGTATGCTGCAGTGAATGTTAAAAGTACGCGCGTGTCCTGCAGGCGATCGAGGATCACATGAAGATACAGTGCAAGTGTCACGGCGTGTCGGGATCGTGTGAAGTCAAAACCTGCTGGAGATCAGTTCCTTCGTTCCGCGAGGTCGGAAGCATTCTCAAGGACAAATACAACGGTGCTACTGAGGTAATCTACATTTTATACTATAACTTTATAATCTGAATTTCTATTTTTTTAAAATAACGAAAATCGCAAGCAAACATAGTCAAACAGCCTGTTTGACATTGTTTGCTTGCGATTCTCGTTCACTTTTCATAAAATTTACCTACAGTATAACTAAAACTTGCCAATATGTTGATGCTTTTAGTGTCATGATACAGAATAAATCACGAGTAGGTCGTTAATCAAGAGTTCAATCTGTCATTTCCGTAGATTAGGTTGATTACTGTAGGTTTAACGTATCATTTTCGCGCGTCATTCCGCTGATAATTCTGCAGAATTATTTGCATAGCCATTGTAGTAAAACTTCCCAGTTTAACTCAGTCTTTTATCCCTCAGAGTATGTAAATCGTGTATCGCTTTTTCTAGCTGGTGTTAAGCACGGGCACGTTTACTTGTCGGGTGGCAGGTAACACGGTGTGGTTTCATATGGCAGGTGACGATTCGTAGCTCGACGACTCAAAGTACAGTATAGTACATGTATATCGTGGAAGTGTCTATGTGTACTCTGACTGTGAAGGTTGAGCAGAAGTTGGTGGGCGGTACGCGACGTGAACTGGTGCCGAGGAACGCGCAGTTCAAGCCGCCCAGCGACACCGATCTCGTCTACCTGCGTCAGTCGCCCAACTTCTGCGAGCCGGACCGTCGGACGGGGTCGCGCGGCACTCACGGCCGCCTCTGTAACCGGGCGTCGAGCGGCATCGACGGCTGCGAGCTCATGTGCTGCGGTCGCGGGTACAACGTGCGACGTCGTCGCGTCGTCGAGCGGTGCAACTGCAAGTTTCACTGGTGCTGCTACGTCAAGTGTCAGCGATGTCGGCGTATCGTCGAAGAGTACGTCTGCCGATGACCTATAGCTGTCTCCTTTTTCTGCATTATAACAACGGTCGTCGTACAGCACGACCGTCGACCTTATCGTCTCTATACGCGTGCCTTCTCTTTCTCATGCGTACCTTTAACCTAATGTTCTGCAAAAGGTCTCTGTAGATAGTCCGGCTCGATTGTCTTATGATGGATGTATGATGGAGTCAAACCTCGACTGCTTTAAGCTTGCATTACTCTCGGCAATAAATAACTGTAGTACCTACATTGTATTCATGACATGACTTTTCGGTGCTTTTCGCGGCTCTCGTAAGCTCTGTGCCACGGTGATATGTGATTGCCGCTGCGCTCAATCAAGCAAGTAAGTAAATAAATAGTATAACTACAGTAGAATGTGACTTGCCCGCTAGTATAGCGTAGAACAAATGAATAGAACATTTGTATAGAAAATGTAAAACAAATGGAACACTGCTCCCCTAGACATCCAAAAGACCCTTTCGCAAATTATGTAAGCATGCGATACGAGCTTGCAACGCTGTGTACAAACCGTCTCATTATTTCTATTCAGACGCCTTCTGTGTATTATTTCGTCCCACAGCCAGCAGCCACTCGCCTATTTTCTTTCACGCAGACGTTTCTGCTACGCTATACCTCCCACAGACTCGCGTATCATTACCTCCGCCAAGCAAGATAACTCAAAAAGTTATGGACGGATTTTTCTGAAATTTTGAGGGTATGTCGGGCATGGCATAAACTACCAGTGGTTCAATTTTGGGGGTGATCCGAAATTCTCGTTACCATTGCGTTAAAGGGGGCATAAGCGAACCGCTGCAGAACCGAAGATGGTGACGCCACCTGGCGAATAGCTTTGCCTTGGCGGAGGTACCTGCGGGTTATGACTGCTTTCTAGTTTTATTATGTGGTCGTAGCAGGTGTTGTTAAGTCATCGTTGCAGGTTTCGTCGTAGATTGTAGGCTTACCTTGGCGTTGTTGCGCGTCCCTCGCAGTAATAAGCCACACTACGCGTCTCGGCCGTCCGTCTGTCTGTCCGTCTGTCTGTCTCGTGCGGGTTTCTAGCTAAAAACAACCAGGCGCATAAAAAACTAATTATGTAATTAGGTGTGAACGTTCGCCAGGTACAAAAAAACCTGTGTGCTATTTCGGCTCAAGGTCAAAAGTCAAGCGGACGGCCGCACAATCGTCGGCATTTGGACAACGTATTTACAGTTATGTTTTGAGTTGCAGTCCACTAAGTAAGAAATTAAGATTGTGACAAGACGCTGAACGTTGAAAGGCCACTCACTGTAATTGCGAGCTTTGTTGATTATCACATTAGTTCCTTGTTACTGAGCAGCTGTTGGTGTCAGTTTGCGGCTGTATTCGTCGTGTTTATTTAAATATGCCATCAATTGTCTGATATTTAGACTTGCAGCTATAATGGGGTGTTTACACGATCCAGCAAACGTCCAGCAAACTTCCAGCAGATGTCCAGCAAACGTCCAGCAATTCACGTGTATTTTGAATACATTTGCTGGACGTTTGCTGGATCGTGTAAACACCCTATAAATTAGACTATTGCTCAGTACAGACACCCTGACGCGTTGTAAAGCAATTTTAAATATGCGTTAAATTTGTTGTCGGGTCAGATAAAAATGCTGTAATACTGTTATGTGTGAGAAACTATCTTGGTGCCTCTTGTCTTATAGGTTAGGTTAGGCCGTGGTTGCATATGTAGGCCTAAAACAAAAATGCTGCACAAATTTTACTAAAGTTACGGTAATCCAGTTAACGTGGATTACTTTAAAAATTCGGGCGCACACTCTTGTGCATGCGGCCTGCCCCTACAAGATCTTCATTTCTTACAGTTAGGCTACAAAGTTAACGCTCACGTTATATGTAGGCTGCAAAGGATTTTGTTTTTGACGAAAAACTGACAAAATGACAAAAACTGGCGGTCGTAACAAAAATATTGACTTTTGACAAAATTTGACAAAATTTACCAACTGTCTACTTTCTAACAAACGAAAAGTGTCATTTTTGGCGGCATTTGGAAGCCTAATTATATCGCAACAAACACTTAATTTTGGATGGCAAAAATTAGCAAAATTCGGGATTTGTGGCCAAATTTTTGACGACGTTTGCACATTTTGACAAACGAAAAAATGGAAGCCGAAAGCATCGAAAAAATAAACAAAATACAAGTGAATTAGTCACAAATACATGACACATCAGCGTATCGTTCACTTTTAACGGACATGCAATGGTCTACTGGTTGTAATGTGGTTATCGACATCTTATTTTCAAGAGATAAACGTAATTTACATTTTTTGTCGTTGCATCGACTTCGCAATACAAACAGCATCGACGTCTGTTCAAGGGCGGATAATTAACGATCAATCGTAAACGCTGAATGAAAACGAAGAAAAAATCACTTCACCACGTTAAACAATGTCGTTCACTATAACGTCGTACATTCTCTCTATACATCGCACTGTAAAATACTGGCACACAATTAGTGCGTTAAAAACACTAGGCCCTTACGACTAAAACATTATCAAATCGACAAATATTACTGCTTTGTGCGTGTCAGGATAAAATCAGTAAATGCGAAAACGTGACTTTCCGCCTTTTGCCAATTTTTTTTTCTTTCTCCGTTTGTTCTAGCATTTGCACAAATCTGCAGAAAATCGAACAAAAATGAATTGGCTAACGAAAACGTCGGCGCCACAAAAATAAACACAAACACATAAGCTGACATTCTCAGCACGAAAATAGTATAACGTATTGCACAAATAAATCGCCGACTGCCAAGGCAGTTACCAAAGCTTATATCTTTAGACCACCAAAATCGACTTCAAACGGGTCTCAATAGCCAGAAATACTTTTTAAATTTTATTTTTTTTTTAAATTTTTTATTTGTTTTTATTTTTTTCTTCTCTTTGAGACAATTTCGTACGCGATGATAGCGTATACATCGTGTTTGCAGACGACGTCATTGCATCACACTGTGTTGCTAAGGACGCCTTGACAATCGTCGTCATGGCAGCACAAGCAGTCAGCTATCAGCAGCAGCTGAATGATGTGACGTCATATTGTCGCCAGTGCGCTGTAGCCGCTTTATCTTGCTGCGTTGATTTTGGAACCACACTTTTACCTACAGACAACAAACAAGACTGTCTCAAACCATAGTCGTAAAAGAACGTTCCAGGAAGAAAAAAATACGTTATAAACGTTTAAAAACGCGGAAGAATTAAACAAAGACGTTTTAAACGTTGAATAAAAAAACTTCAGCCCTAACTTGTTTAACCGCTTATTTAATGCCTAGTGTTGCACGTATAGTATAGCTAAAATCAAAGACAGACAGGGGACTTTATTCACTAAACTAATGTAAGTAAACTACCACCACTATGGCCTAGTAATTCGTTTCTGTGGTTTCAAAAGTGTTTTTCGACGTTCTTGATAAAATTTTCAGATAACGTATTTAATAGAAAATGTTAAAAACGTTTAAAAACGTTTATTACATTTATGCCTTAAACACTGTTTCTTGTCATGCTTTGATATATATATATATATAACAACAAAATATACTGCTAGATAAAAGCAATGCATGAGAAAAAACCTGCAAAAATCAATGAACAGCAACGAGGGTCCCATATCAACTATTTCATCTATGACAATTTGTTCTCCGTTGCGTCGTGTCGTGGGTCCAAAAAAGTAGGCGGTGCAAAAAGTTGCAATCTTCCAACATACAGCTACAAATTTCCGACAGAATTCCGAGAGACAGCTACAGAAGAAATGATGGGTGCTCAAAATTTCATGTTAACCCCAAAATGTACCAAAAATGTTTTTAAAAGTTTTTTTGGTTTCGTATCTTGAATAATTTTTTTCGACAAAAATAAGATTTTCTAACAGATTTTTCGACAGCCTAAAATTTAGTTGTCCAACTGCCCCCTTGCTACAATATCGTTGCAGTTGCACTATAGCCACATCTACCGGCCAACGGAAGTCGTCCATCTGAAAAAGGCAATACCTGTTGCCGTTAACGAAACATAAACGGTAACTTTTATAAAATGCGCAGCTGACGCTAGGGTGAGCCCATAGTACTGCATATATTCGAAGGACAGCGTCCAACTTCCGGTGGCAGAAAAAAGCGTTTTCCCAGAGTGAGTACAGTTTCGCACACGCCATAGTAACGCTGCTATAGCGAATACTACAATCAGCACTAGAGTACGATACGGTAACTCGGCCAGTGTTTGAATTGCCGGAGGATTGGGGGTTGAACCCCCCGAACTGTTTTCTCAACCCCCGTAACACACTGTCAAATTATGTTCTGGGGGGTCAGCTATATACTACAGGGTGGCCCAAAAAAATGGGGCCACTCTGTTATATAGCTTCTAACTTCAGAAATACTGCTTAGATCTACACGATTTTTTTGCGCCACTGTTGCACATAATTAATTTCAATAACTTATGTTTTCGTGATGAGAATGAAACGACCTTGATTTCTGCAAAAAATCGTGTAGATCTAAGCAGTATTTCTGAAGTTAGAAGCTAT
>Ga0056128_1007281_pt1 | contig 13972 bp, 10 predicted proteins | sample WorMetLIZISLAND2_FD_71113 | JGI IMG/M metagenome (GOLD analysis project Ga0056128, IMG submission 71113) | Marine gutless worms symbiont microbial communities from Max Planck institute for Marine Microbiology, Germany - Olavius geniculatus... ... | reverse complement strand
CTCCATAATAATGATACAATTACAATGTCCTTAAGACAAATAATTTCGATAGCAGACAGAAAACCAGATGTTTTCAACAACAAACTAATTTTCCGTTTCCGCTGCCATTAGTGATGGGCCTGTAACGTAACATAACGTAGCGATACGCATATAATACATCACCCGTGGGTCGGCTCGCGATTCTTTCTACCGCTACCGCGGGATCCTCGGCAATTAAATTCCCATCCCGCGGGATTGTCGCTAATTTTATTCCCGCACCCGCGGTATTTCCCGCGGTTTCCTGCGGTATTCCCGCGGAAAATTTCCCATTCAGGTCTCTAGTCTGCACATTTCTCAGCTTCAGTTACAACTAGCGACATATTTCTACTACCAGTACTACTAACACGGGTGCTTTTTCCACTGCACTGCATCCAAGACTTGAAACAAGATTTCAGTACTTATAACCATTCGCTTGGAATACAAGTAACTAAGCACGTGGTCATCCATTTTGAAAGTTTGTTTCAGGGCTGATTGTGTAGGAAATTATCAGGTTAAGCCTTGCATTATCCATGTACGAAAACCTGTTGCTATATGATAATTGATAATGCATAATTAGAATCGGTAAGTATTGTTATCACTATATTAAAAGTCGTGAATTTTTGAAAGATGTCTCTGTGCTGTTGCAGGAGGAAATTTCTGTGCTGGGTATGATCTGAGTGAATTGCCGGGATTGGATTCGGCTGACACCTGGGAAAAATTAGACCAGCTTGAAGGCAATGGTGGCTTGCTGGTAAGGTTACTGTTTGTGTTAAGTTATAATTGTTTATATTGTCACAAAATTTTCATGAGCATTTTAGAGTTAACAGAGCACTAATACATTCGATACGTTAAAGGTTTCTGATTGCTAACAGACGATGTTGTTATTGCTGAGTTTGTCTGGAGAAATTAGGAATGGACTAAGTAAAAAATTAGCAACCATTGTGCACTAGAGGGAGGGTTTTCAGATGTAAAATACTCAAATCCACAATTCGGCATCTTAAAGAGGTTTATGACAAACTTAAGCCAGCTGCTTCTGACAGTAAGTAATCTGTTTTTATATGCTGCATACAATTTGGGAGCATTAAAAATTGGAATAAATCGGACGCAGGGATCAGAACCATTTTCGTGTAATAAATAGCACAATTCTAGTTTGTTATTGAAATTGTGCGTACATGTGGTTGTTAACATAGGCTCCATCATGGATGAAGCTGAGCAAGCCAACGATTGCTGCAGTGGCTGGACATGCCATTGCTGCAGGCCTTGAGCTGGCTTGCATGTGTGACCTCCGCATTGCTGATGAGACGGCCGTGTTTGGTGCCTTTGGTCGGAGACCTGGTGGGTGTAACTGCTGATAGTTTACTACGTCATATTTGCTGACAATCAGGCTTATGTCCCAGAAATGGTTAGCTTCCCTGTCGATGTGCGCAATTAGACTTGAAGGCAAAATGCAGGGGGGTGGGCAATTTAATCAGGGAGGCAGTGTTATTTTATTGGGTGGGGCAAACTTTCAAGCAAAGGGGCAGATTTTCGCCACAGGCCCAGGGTGATCCTATCTTACCAAGGGGCAACATTTTAAGTGGGCTATGCTATTTTGTGACACCGACACACGTCGCAGAGACTATGAAATTCATGGCGGGCCTTAAGGCCTTAGGCTGGGACCTTTAAGTGGTCATCATTCACCAGATGTCGCCACAAAGCTGAGCACTACTGACGAACTTGACAGAATCAGCGGGGAAAGAAGAACTGGCAACTCAACCCCCACCCCCTCAAGCTGCCCGTGGGAGGCAAGGTGGGGGGCACGTACATAAGGCCCAAGGACTCGAACGCCGCGTCGAGGTTCGCGACCGTGCAACAGGAAAGGCGCCAGAGGGGGTTCACAGACAGACAGACTTTCCGTGCATTATAGTAAGATATTTTGGAGCAGAACGGTAAGCTGTTAAGCTTTTGAGTGTTAAAAGTCAAGGTTTGAGCTTTAGCAATTCTGCTAAAGAGCTCAGTTCTCTGCTATCTAGATTCTTATCGTATAAATTATTGAATGTACATAATTTAGCACGTGTATGTTTCTATGAAGGTATTCCATTGTTGGATGGTGGCACGGTTCGTCTGCCAGAGTTAATTGGTTTGTCTCGAGCCCTTGATATCATCCTCACCGGTCGGCCTGTGAATGCCAGCCAGGCACTGAGCATGGGACTTGCCAACCGAGTTGTTCAAACCGGTGCAGGTATCCATTGTTTGCTACTGTCAAATTTTTCTATACACTTAGCGTGCTGTAATACATTTGCAGCTTTCCACTGAACTAGCAATTTTAGTTTAGATGCTGTTTTGGATGGGAACGTATTTTGGCTTAACTTGTATTGCTGCTACTTTAAATTTTTGTTTCTAAACTGGAAATTTTTTCACAGTTGCTCCAAATTAGGCTTGCTACACCTAGTGAACTTTTGAGGCCAAGCGCTTTTCTGCGATCCAACCAAAGCATCAGAGTGATACAAAATGTAGCATTCATGAGCATTTTGGGAAGCTTACTTAAGTTTTCCTAGTGGTACATAAACTATATGTGAAATGTTTTAAACTGTGGCACTTATAATTGTTCAGTTGTGCTTTTGGTGTTTTTTATAGCGATTGGTGAGGCGACAAAACAAGCACAAACACTGAGTTCATTTCCACAAGAGTGCTTGCAACGAGATCGAATATCTACCATCAATTCCAGTCTTAGAACACCGTCGCTGACTAGATTAATGACCAGTTGAGAATAGCTGCTGACATGTGGAGATACATAACTGATAAAATAACTGATGTTATATTCATACAGCTGCTGGACAGCTTGTTCTTTACAGTGTTGGTATCAAAGGCAAACTTCCACTCCAAGCCAAAATCAGGAGACTTAAAAATAAAATAAAATAGTCCACAGAAAACTGGTAAATTGGTTTACAGTGTCCTGTATGTTACTGAAATAAAAATAAAATAAAATAGTCCACAGAAAACTGGTAAATTGGTAAACCAATAACATCATAATAAACCAATTTACCAGTTTTCTGTGGACTATTTTATTTTATTTTTATTTCAGTAACATACAGGACACTGCTTCAGTATTTGTCTGCAGCAAATTAAGTTAACCGTCTTGTGTGGTATGCTTTTGCCAACAGTCTACTACCATTAGTTGGGCAGGAAATGAGTAGTAGCTTACAAGCTATGGGATGAAGGCATAGCATGGCATGGCTGATCAGGGAAGTGGTGTGTCTCCATACTACAACTGTGGGTCCAATTGTTTGCTAGTGCATGCAATGGAAGGCCACAACATCATTAGCTCATGCCATTTGGATGCCACATCTGAGTTTATAATTTTGCCTTTATAATTTTATATCCTTAATAGTTGGACTTTTATCCGTTTGAGTTTTCAAGATTTGTGCAAAGTTTGAATCACTAATATACTGCCATATGCAATGCATTGTGGTGATGTTTCGGTTGTAGAGAATGTACCATAATGGCGCAGTTCACAAATCACAATTGCGTACTTATAGTACTACCATTAGCGTATTTTGTGAACTGTGTGTTTGTTTTTGTTCTGCTGTAAATTATCAGTTGCTTCCATGCATGTTGATTTTATTCTAAAATAAGTGTTATTTTAGATTTAAGTTTAATTGTATGCTTACAACTTTTTAAGCATTTCTAATGTCTCGATAATACCTGGAGGTCATAATGAGAACTGAATCTGAGGCTTCTCAACCATCACTGACAATGTCCATAGCTGCATTTGCAGCAGTAACTTGTTCGAACAACCATAAATGAAACTACTTGCACGTAATCTTAGATGTACAACAAATGGAAATTTTACACTTATGTACATTTTAAGTGGCACTAATAATCAAATGATGAACTGGATTTAGTGTCAAAATGCAGACCGTACGACCAATGACCATGCAAGCTGTCTTCCTGGCTTCAATCTGCACAGTACACAAAAATATACACAGTGTTCCATAAAAAGCATCCTTTTCTTTCTTTTATAACTTAGTTCAATGCTGATCAATTTACGTGAAATTTTTACTACATGTATGATGTAGCTGAAGAAATGCTAATTCAAAATATTTTGACAAATTGTGGCTGTTGGTTAAATATTGTTTGTTAGTCGTGACGCAACGCTAACGTCATAATATGTCATGAGTACAAGCTTGCTTGCATCAACTGGTGCTGTCAGGCCTACTACCCTGCTTCGATGGTGAACTTTATCTGGTTCACTGATAAAAAATGTTCATCATATCAGCACTAAGCAACGTGTGGGCATAAAATTAGGCATCTAGCGATCCAAAAATTCAATTGTCTCGCAAGCACTGTCTTGCTGGAAAGTGTAAAAGTCAAGCTATAACCACAAGTGTGCGAAAGTGAACGTTTTTGACGTTTTTACGTGCATAAGCAGCTAGACTGCTTTAGTGCGTATTAGCCATCGCAATTCTGTCTCTCCGTCCATCACACGAGTGGATCAGTCAAAAACAGTGCAAGCTAGGAACACCAAATCTTTACCATCGGCTGCCTGGAAGACTCTAGTTTCAGGAACCGTTAAGCTTTTCCATAAATTTGGAGGGGGTCACCCCAAACGAGGGCGCTAAATCACTAATCAATAATAGGAAGTCATACACTGGCTCTCGATTGCCATTGAATTCAATGACCTTGAACGCCAAAATAAGGGTTTTTATGGATTTTTTTGGCGATTTTGGGCTGCAAGACACATTTCAAGAGCGAATTGCACCAAAATCAATTGAGATAGACATGAAGAAGCTGCATATGAAATTTTCAGCACTGATCGTAGATTTTGATGATATAATTCTCGATTTTCTAGTTTCTAGGAAACCAGCACACGAGGGCATCAAAGAGCGGTACCCCCGTGAAAGTCATTATTTTACCGATGTTAGCCAGTCTTTCGTGAAAACAGTTGCAGATAGGCATGGACATGCTGCCTATCACAACAAACACTAATGACAAGCTTTTCAGTCGTATCAACATCGATGACCTTGAAAGACCCTGAACTTTTAAAATATGGGGTTTTTATTGATTTTTGTGATCTTCAGCTGCAGCGCACTATAAGAATGAACTGCAACGAAACTGCTGGAGATAGACTGACAGTTTGTGAACAGGAACTGCTACAGGCTTTCGTGCATCTCGTGAGCATTAGCTCAAATTTCTTGTTCGTCATTGCAATGGTAAAACTTCAACAGTTTGCCATCAATGAAGCAGATGAAGTCCATTATCGAAGCAGGGTAGCTATTCAGCAAGTCTGTCATCACCGGTTGCAACAAGCAAGTTTGTACTTGCGGCACATTAAGACATCAGCATTATGTCAATGTCAGTGTCAATATTAAATTTATATAGTGCAATATCATGAAGCATCTGTATTGTGCTGATTACATCATGACATTACATTACGTCATTACATCATGACTAGCAGAAAATATTTAACCAACAGCCAAATTTTGTCAATATTTTTAAAATTAATATTTCTTCAGCTACATCTGATACAAATTTCATTTAAATTGATCATCATTTGAGTAAATTATGAAAAAAGGAAAAGGGTGCCTTTTTTAATGAACCACCGTGTATATTACTTAGTTTCCACGTTCATGTGAATAACAGTACACCAGGCCTTAAAAACCTTCTGTGCTTCTAATTGCAGTATGACAGAAAAGTAAGAATGTTGAATATTTTTTTTTTATTTTGACATTTTGTATAATATTCCACAACAGCTCATTTAAAACAGACCCACACTTTTATGGAGGAACAGCAACTGGAAACACAAGAACGTTTACTCTTATTGCTGCATTTGCATGTAAACTGCCAGCCGTCTGCAATCAAGACAGCAAAGAAATTGCATATGTCTCAGTATGAACTAAGAACTTAAGAAATACAACTAACAAATGATTTACTAATAACTATAAATACAGTATACAAGTTCAAATACAAACTTAAACAATTTCAGTTCGTACTTAATCGGCTAGAAACTGTTGCGTCGAGGCTTCATAGGTGCAGAATTTTACTTCAACTCATGTTACTGTATAGTAGCAGTTTATCCGTTACTTTAATTAACTAAGTGAATGAATGAATGTGTTAGTAGTTAGTTTGATATGATATGATGAACTCTGTACTGAAAATGAAAAAAAAACTCGTGGGGAAGCTTGAACTAAGAACCATAAACTACAAAGAACTAAACCTGTTTTAAATGGAACTGGAAATGTAAAACATCAAAAATCCAAAAACAGACGGTTGTAGGAGAGCCGTGAAATTAAAAAAAATAAAATGGAAGACAAAAAAGCTAACTGAAACTGAATAAAAATGAAATGAAAAAAACACAAGTCAATACTCAAGTCTGTGAAACCAGTCCGAAAAGATGCCAGATGTTTATGGAAGGTAGGATTTGAGAAAAAGAAAAGTTTTGATATTGGAATGAAAGAATGATGGGGTGATGGATGACAAGAGTAGTGATGACGACACTGGTGAGGTGAAATGATCACGGAGGAGTGGCGAATCAAGAAGATCAAGGTGTGGCTCAACACAGTGAGTGAAAAAGTACTGGTCGCCGTCATGCAATGCCACAATGATTCAGGTCCACTATTCCGAAAGTCTACTATTCCCACTAACCCTAAGGCTGACCCTAATCCTTACCCTAACCTTAACCTTAACCCAAACGTTAGCACTGTAGCATGTATCCACACAATGGACTTTCGGAATATAGCGGACCTTCGGAATAGCGGGCCGGTACTGCCACAATTCTACAAGAACTCACATCCTTAAGCATCCTGCACAGTGCAAGCACAATGTAGTCAATATATGAGCATTAGAGGTTCTTTTATGATAATGCGCTAGATAAATTTTTCATTTGACATTTGACGTAGTCTAAAAACGCATACAGAACGACGTAACTGAATTGAACTGACATGGTTTAGTTTTCAACGAACTGACCAATAAACAAGCAGTAATGTGTCATAGTAGTCACTGTCTAACGTAACGGTGTCCTGCAGCTACGTGACTACGCTCATCACGTACGCGCCAACCAATGACCAATGGGCTCGCCCTGCTCAGTTCGTCAAAAACAACCGTGTAAATTCAGTTACGTCGCTGTGTATACGCGCCTCGAAGCTCATCTCATTGTTGAATGACATCTTCACAGTGTTTCGGTTTCTGCGCCAATCTGCTTCTCCTTCCCACTCGGCGTGACGTCATCGACACCGCGTGACTTCATGACGTCACCCGCCATGACGTCATCGTCAGCGCCGTCACGTGATCTGATGACGTCACCGGCGGCGCGGTCGTCGCTGACGTGTGCCCGGTGCCCTGTGGTGCCATGGTAGTCGAAGTGGTGGTCGACGTGCGCGAAGCAATAGCAGGCAGCAGGTAGGATGGCTTGTGGCGCTGCTGTGACTGTGAGGCTGTAGTCGTCAGTCGGAGCTTGATGTCCGTGGTACTGATGGCGTACGTTACAATTGTCCCAGTAGCTCGTCTCCAGGTCGGCTTCATCCTGTAGTATACAGTCATTAGTCGACAGGGATAGGTTCGAGGCCAGCATTTTCAAGGCTAAAGCAAAAGCCAGTGTCCTCGAGGCCACGGCAAGGCAAGTGCCCTTCGAGGCCAAGACCATTAAGTAAGTTAGTATGTAAGGAAAGGAGGTACACCTACGACAATTTTATACTGCATATCAAAAGCCCCCTTACTCTCATTCAAACCGTATTGGACCACAAAATAATGCTCAAACAAAAATCAGCGTCAGTGTTTCTCTGGATAGGCCTATCATACATTAGCATTGCAGTCCCAACAGTCTGGAACTCACTACCCGCTAGCATCCGCAGTTCTACCTCTGCAGCCGTCGTCTCCTTTAAACTCACTGCTTCCAGCAGGCCTACAGCTCCCCCTAGCGGCTCAGCCAAGTGCCTCAAATTCGGCCACTGGCTGACATTGTGCACTTTAAATACGCACCTATTTACTTACTTACTTATCATACAAATACCACCAAGAAATCTGAGCTAATGCTCATGAAACGTGCGAAAGCCAACAGCAGCTCCTGTTCGCACGTTTTCTTGGTCTTGTCTCAATCCATTTCGTCGCATTTCATTCTTCTGCAGCCGAAAATTGCAAAAAAACTAAAAGCCCCTATTTTTGGGTTCAAGGTCATTCAAAGTCATCGATGTTAATACCACTAAAATGCACGTCACCAGTGCTTGTTATGATAAGCAGTATATATGTGCCTCTCTGCGACCATTTTCACGCTAGACAAGCCAACAGCGGTAAAATAACGTCTTTTGTGGGTGATGTCCCTTTTTCTTCCCTTCGTTCGTGAGGACCCTCCTGACCAAGCGTCATGAAATTTCGTCGCGAAATACTAGAGACCTTAAACTATCATATGGTAAAAACCCGAAGTCTCCATCTGACCTGGGCTTGAATCGGTACCGGAACATGACAGACGGACGGACGGACAAAATTATCGTAGCTAATACGCGCCTATATAAGCTATCTCTCGCGCGTAAAAATTCATTTGTCTGCGAGCTGTCATCGGGGTTGAAGACAGTGCAACAGCCCTCGAGGACTCCATCTTGTTAATAAGGTAAAGGTAAAGTCCAGCACTTGCTATAGCGCTTCTTACATGAGACAGACACAAGACCAGAAGCGCCTTACAATCTCGGAAGTGGCAGCTGATTGGCATGAGCTAATAATACCGCAGCGCAGTATGCGGCCATCCATTAATTGCCCGCCTAAGCGCATAGGCGCCTAATTGTATCCGTGGTTTGCAGCTAGCAGACATACCACCGCCCAATCAGCTACACTAGGCCTTCACCCCGTAGCCCGTAAGCTACTACTCATTTTCCATTCCACGAAGGGTAGGATGCTGAGTTGGCATGAGCACATAGTGGGTTAGCAACTTGCTCAAGGTTGCTTGCAAATGACAGCGGCGAGAATCGAACAATAACCTGAAAGTTACGAGTCGGCACTAACCACTAGACACTTGCACCTACACGGGCACGAAGGTGTGAACAACGTGCACTGGTTGGGAATTGAACCGTGGACCTTTCGGTCTCGTATCCAATGCCCTAACTGCTGAGCCACCAAGCCATGGAATCATTATCATAGTCACACAACTTGTCGCAGCGCAAGAACACGTGCAACAACGAACGGTAGTAGCCTAGGTTTGGATGGACGTTTGAAGGGTTCGCTTTAAGAACGTGTTCGATAAACCTCGACCGGTGCAGCATCTTGCAGATCAATCGGCAGATCTCGCACAGTCTCGTCAGAATCTTTCACCTCCTCGGCGCCTCGTGTCTCAACACGCGACTTGCGAGCTTTGAACACTCCGCACGAACTGTCTACAGCAGGGACACACGATGCACCCAACCGCATCATTACCACAATGCATTCAATGCATGCGTAGCCAAGAATTTGTCTTGCGCTGTGCACTCCGAAGACCGATCGAAATTCGAGGCCGAATTAAGGCCGAGTGTGGGCAAGTGCTGTAAGCTACCTGAGTGCCGCAAACGATTTTTTGGCTGCGAAAAAGCCCTGAAAACATGAAGCCTATTTTTAATGCACAAACATGCATTTACAATGCGATGATTTAATTTATATATTGCTTGGGATCTGGGGGGAGGTACATCCACCACTGCACTCAAATGGCTACGTCTATGAGTCATCAGTAAAAGAAAAACACAGCCTAGCCTACCTTGCTCGTAGTCGAAGGTTCGAGACAGCAACGGTTGCTGTTTGGCTGCTTTGACCTGTAGCTTGCCCTGGCAGACTGGTAGTGGTAATGGATCAGCGTCAACACTGCGAGCAGCTGACGGCCTGGCAACGTCATATGATAGGACGATTCACATCATCTTAGTATTCGAGAACAGTGGCGTCGTAGCAGAAGGGGAAGGGGCGAAAACGGGGAAGGGCAGTTGTCCACTCCAAATTTTTGCTGTTGGAAAATTTTCAGAAAATCTTCTTCTCGGAAAATTTTCGTCCAACATTGCTAAATTATGGGCTAAAAATCTTCGTTTTTTGAGAAACGTAGGAATACAAGAAATATGAGCTAATGTTCACAATAGGCGCGAAAGCCTATAGCAGTTCCTGTTTGCAAACTGTCAGTCCATCTCCAGCCATTTCGTCGCAGTTCATTCTTGGAATGTGCACTGCAGCCGAAAATTGCAAAAATCAATAAAACCCCTTATTTTGAAAGTTCAGGGTCTTTCAAAGTCATCGATGTTGATACAACTGAAAAGCTCGTCACTAGTGCTTGTTGTGATAGGCAGCGTGCCCATGGTGATCTGCAACCGTTTTCACGAAAGACTGACCAACAACGGTAAAATAACGACTTTTACGGGGGTACCGCAGGTTTCCTTGAACCTAAAAAATCGAGACTTAGACCGTCGTTCAATGCTGAAAATCTCACACGCCGCTTATCCATGTCTATCTCAATTGATTTCGGCGAAATCCGCCCTTGACATGTGTCTCGCAGCCCGAAATCGCCAAAAAACATAAAACCCCTATTATGGCGTTCAAGTCATCCAAGATCACTGAATTCGGTGGCAATTGAGAGCCAGTGTACGACTTCCTATTAGTGATTAATAGTAACCTATATAGGCGCTATCTCGCACCGTTACTCAGATACAGTGACTTATTGGCAAAAAAATCGCAAATTTTTCCTACCCCCTCTCATTTAGAGCCCTCGTTCGGGGTGACCTTCTTCGAATTTATGGAAAAGTTTTACGTTTCCTGAAACCAGAGTCTTCCAGGCAGCCGACGGTAAAGATTTGGTGGTCCTAGCTTGCACCGTTTTTGACTGATCCACCCATGTGACAAACAGACAGACAGGCGGACGGACGGACAGACAGAATTGCAATGGTTAAGACGCGCTAAAGCAGTATCTGCTTTCGCGCGTAAAAATTAAAACTCTGAGCACCCATAATCTCCATTGTCGAAAAGTTGTTGAAAAATTGAAAAGTTGTTGGAAAATTGCTACTTCCTTCCCGGCCTATTTTTTTACCCCACCCCACGACCACTGTTCGTGAAATCCGGCGAGCTGTCACTGACGCTTATCAGAGCGAACGGTACGTATGCCTACAAACTGAGTCAATACATTCAGATATCACTGGCATAAGGATTACCAAGTTAACTTTTCGATCGAATAATCAGTGCCGTTGTAGACTACCGTCTTTAAATTCGTACAAATGTCAGGCTTTCTCTGTCACTGGTCCGATGGCATGGAATTCACTGCCGAGAAAGACATTTGCGTGATCCTGTTCACACAATCTCCGTCTTTGGATGATTACCGAAGACATTTTTTCTTTTTAGAGAAACATATGCAGCGCATTGGGGTCTTCTCTGGTATTGATTCACTATCGAACTCACGATTTACACACTCACTTGTAAACTCACTTTAACAACTAATCAATGACTCGCTAAAATTCACAGCTTCGGCATATCTGAAGTAAAACAGTGCTGATATCAAGATACATGCAAGTCACTGAATAAGTTTACAGTCTACACGCGAGGAAAGCACATAGAACTGTAAGGGCCTACAGGCCTGTAACCTGTTGCGTTTGCAAGGCCTTGGTTTACAGAGGTCCGGTTCAGACAGTGAAGATTTTCTGGACGACTGCTCAGTGACTTCAGAGGACGGCATCGGGCGTGTAGCTGACTTCTCCAATACTCTGTGTATAAAGCACACAGATAGCTGTATGCTACAGTCCGGAGGCAACGCAGCGTCATGCAACAATTTGGAGCATCTATGTTTCACACGGTAGTGTATTGACATAAATTAGGAGAGATGAAAAATAAATGCAATTTACATAATTTCATTGTTTTGGCCATTTCTCTGCCAAAAATCGACAAAGTCGGTGGAAATTTGTTGAGGTTATGACAAAATGAAAATTGTTGACTGTTTTTTTGAGACATGGTGTAATGGAATGCAATCGAAAATAAATTATCCACCTGTGCATGCGTCGCCTCGTCTCTTCCGTAAATCTACTGGTTCCGCAACGTTGAAGTTTAAAGTCACGAGGCACAAAAAAAACTGGGATAAATATAAAAAAAATACGACCCAATCAAATTCAGATATTGTGCCCTAGTCTAAGAATCATTAATCAGTCACTTGTGAATGTGGACGCAACACTCTCCAAAAATAAAAAAAAATGTCTAAGATTGCCACTAGAAGTAGCCTACACAATCAATCGCATTTCTTCTTTATACATTAATTAGTGGCTTTTTTTTATCCAATTTCAGTTTTCAGTAATTCTATTTTAAAGTTTCTACTTTAACTTTGGCCCATTTCACATTTTAAATCTTAGTCGAGTTTAGTTTCTTGACGCGATAATCTGCCGACTGATCGGTGCCTTCGTGGCGTAAAGGTTAGGACGCTGAATTTACGATCAAGAGGTCATAGGTTCAACTTCAGGTCGGGTCGCTATCAAACGGTAGGCCTAACTACTGCATGGATGGCTGTATATAACCATCCACCCAGGTCAGCTCAGCCTTCCATCCCGCCGGTGTAGGTAAATCGAGTACCGGGCCACCGGCCTGTCTGGCTATAGCGTTAAGGCGGGACGCGTTCACCCGTGTCGGGTAGAAGGTAACACTGTGTGAATGTGATTTCATATGGCAGGTGTCGCTCCGTAGCTGTGCGTTGGGTTTCCCATAAAGAGCTATACACTCCTTTAACGTACCGTGGTGGCTGGTAGCGAGTGGTAAGACAGAAAGCAGGCTTGACTGTTCCGTAGTTAAGGCGTTGGAAGGTGCTGGCATGCTGGCTGACTGCGACGTAATGTCCGTTGTAGACTAGATCACTGGTACTGCCCACTCGCATCCCGTCAATTGTGTACAGTCTGCAACATGTCCAACTACGATCAGCCACCATTGTCTGTCCAATGCAATGCATAGCATTGGACAGACTATAAAATCATCCGAGTGCACACAGCTTTAAAAACTGATCATAAGAGCAACCAAGTTTGGCAGACCTAACGTAAAAAAAATTCCGGTACAAGTACACAATGGACCCTCGTTTCACATTTCACCGAGGCCGAGTGACTGCATGAGACGGCGTAATACTTAGTGATGGGTCCGAATTCGGTGGAGACGTGCTGGTTGATTTCAGCTAAGACGTCGGCGAGACTTGCTCGCGCCAGCATGCGCTTGGTCAAGATAACTCGGCGCGCCGGATCGTACGCCTTCCCGTTGCTGTACACGCTGCAAGCAAACGACACCGGCAATTCAATAATCTGTTACACAAAATAGTTCACTGTCGTCAACGTTTACAGTTTTGTAGACCTACTGCTTGTGCAGTTTTGCAGTCTGTAGGCGGGGCCTATAGGCCTACTTTGTACAAATGCTACCAGATGCGGATTGCATCATGATCATTGTCACTTTTCCGTTTTTTTTGTTTATGAGTCATAACAACTACCTAAGGGACTTTATCAGTAGGCCTCGTTGCAAATTCTGCAGTTTTCGCGGTCGTGAAATCATCTGACATTGATTGCTCAATCGATGTCATTTTTTGCGATTAGCCAATCGGAATTTTTTAACCATTACTAGCCCTATGAAAATTCACAAAACTCGTGCACAAAGTCAGTCATGTGTGACTGACTGGACAGGATGAATACGGAAATTTTTAAAATAAAATATAGGTCCAACAGACAGCCAGAACTGTTCAGTGGTAATATAAATCAAGTGCTTACTGTATCAGCATCACTGTTGTAGTTTTGTGTGGTTTTCTGTCGACGTCAAAATGAGCGCTCTCCCGTCGCTTTGTGCTCTGAAATCAGTGCAATGCACTGCTGAACGTCACAGACTATGTATAGGCCTATGCATTGTCCACCCCTCTCCGCCAAACATGAGGTAAAATTTTGCAACCATTTGCTTCCCATGTAAGGGTTGCATCTTAACTTTATTTAGCAAACAATCAAAAATATTTTCCTATTAGTTGTCGTTGGTCGCTCGTGAGTCG
>Ga0056128_1007280_pt1 | contig 13972 bp, 10 predicted proteins | sample WorMetLIZISLAND2_FD_71113 | JGI IMG/M metagenome (GOLD analysis project Ga0056128, IMG submission 71113) | Marine gutless worms symbiont microbial communities from Max Planck institute for Marine Microbiology, Germany - Olavius geniculatus... ... | reverse complement strand
CTGCAGGAGTTAAGCCACGCTGCCCTAGATAGGCAGCGGTGGGCAGCGATAGTAAGAATGGCGTCAGACACCAACGGGCATTGAGCCCACGGTTGTCGATGATGATGATGATGATGACTCCTCTTTGACACCCTTCTGCGCATGGGCCTTCTTAAACTTAAGGCGTCGGGACTTGGGACTGCTAAAATCTGCATTTAATGCCGACAATTTTCATAGGCAGATTGTCTTGGTCCAGCCATTTCGGTGCAATTTATTCTTGAAATTTATGTCGCAGCCCGAAATCGCGTTTCGGCTATGCATTTATTCTGATTATAGTAATTTTTGAACATTTATATTTCACAAGGTAGTGTAGCAACGCAGTTAAGGTGCGAAGATATTCAATAACTACTTTATTACAAGTCGTCCACAGAGTGCGCCAGTGAAAGAATTTTGAAAATCGGTTCATATTTAGTAAAAATATGGACAATGACAAAGTGTAACAGTTTTCTTGGGACAAAGTGTATCAAAATAATCAATAAAATAATGACATTTTACAGACGCAGAATCGTATATTTTTGCTTTGCGACTTCAGTTGTGGTTTCGAGTTCTCTTAGTTTTGTAAGTCAACGAGAGCCTACAGTTTTGTTTTCTATGCTCTCAAATCCAATAAACATTTTTTCTTCCCGCGTAAGACATTTTTTCACTGTGCAATGGGGTGTTTACACGATCCAGCAAACGTCTAGCAAACTTCCAGCAAATGTAATGCTGGACGTTTGCTGCCATATGTTATAATGAAGCTGGACGTTTGCTGGATCGTGTAAACACCCTACAAGATACTCTGAAACTTCGGATGCACCGAGTCACTTCTTGATATTATTAGTTGTAGACTTTTCGTCACGATATTCGTAAAATATGTTGCTTTCTGGTCGGAGGCTTGCAAACAAAAGTTAATAAAAATAAAACATGATTGGTAGTTTACAGTAAGCTCAAATGCAATTCTAAATCTTATGGCCTATTACAGACGTCCTTCGTCAAAGCAGCATGGCGTCAACTCCCAGGCTAAAGCACTGTAGGGTTCAAATTCTAGTCTCAACGCAAACAACAAAAGTATAGTAAAAATCAACTTTATTGTAATACAACACCGACATGCTGCTACATTCAGCTTCACTTCTCAACCTACGATCGACAGACAAACGATAAAAAAGTTTAAAAGCGTTACAATATATACAGCGCAGGAGCGGTATACAATAAGGAACGAAATTAAACGCATTCAAACAAACAATCTTGGCACAGCCGCCTAACCGCTGTCAGAAGCTATCTTGTCCTGTTCACCGTCTGAAGTCGACAACTTCAATCAACGAACATTGAGAAACAATTATTATTATGCCGACAGGTAATATGCAGTCAATTAGAGAGGTTCTGAAACCTCACACGAAAACAGTAAATAACAGTAAGTAAAACTCCTAGTAAAGTTCAGTTTTGTTCAGTTCCTTCGCTATAAACAGGGCTTTGGAGTATAAGCTGTGTTATACATTACTGTAGCATAATTATCCTGACGACGTGCATGTTTTTTTGAAATCACTGTCACATGTCATAGCAAAGCAACTATGTATATCATGTCTACGAAATACAATATCTTCCTTCCATTTGCCATCCCTTCCGATAGATACGTGCACGTACTGTAGCCAGCTATAAAGAAAGGCACGTTAACGATATACTGTAGGCCTACAGCGTGCGGCGAAAACATCCCCCAAAGTTCTATTTGCCATTTTCTGAGCAACAGCTTGAACTTTTGGTGCAAAACTTTACACACCCATTACTTGTTTATATGCAGGTAACAGTAGTTATTATTTTTACTTGACCGTAATCGTAATTTCTCGTTTAGGCGCTTGAAAATTTACGTTAAAAATCCAAGCGGTTGCTGAAAAAATAGCAATTAACTTAAGCGAATGTAAAATCATGTTACGTAGAGACTAGAAATACGTTCTGTGGAACTAGATATCTGTCCCATTGCCACGCTATATAGCCTAGCAGCTGCGTATAAGGGGGCCCGAAAATAGGGGAGTAGGAGCGCGCAATTATTTTTCACGGGGCCGAGTTATGGTCAATTTTTGTCCCAAAATTCGTTGCCATGGCAACAGGGGTCGGCATGGGAGAAATTTAAATGACATGGTCGGATAGCCCGGGCCCGAAAATAGAGGGGGGTAGATGCAAACAGCGCGCAATTATCTTTTACGGGGACCGAGTTATACCGGTTTGAAGTCCCCATAGGCCGTAATGCAAATTTTTAAAAACTGTGGTAAAATAGAGGAAGGATTATCAAATTTTTATCCCAAACAAACTCGATCATACTTTTCAGGCCCCGAATCACTTTGCAAAATTTCACCAAGATCGAATCAAAATTGCGGATGTAGGAGTGTTTACAGACGGACAGACAGAATGACAGAAGTGACAATAAACTGTCCCATGCTATGCTATAGCAATGGGACAGATAAAAATAGCAAAGGCAGCTTGATGACACGATACAGACAGACGACACACAAAAGAAACGCACAGAACTGATAAACTATTCACAGTGTTCGTTCTGACAAGGACTGCAAAGAGAGAGCACAAAACAGACGAACGAAGATACTTTGAGCAGGCTCCGCTCTACGGCGGTGATCGCCGCAACGGACGATACCTAGATCAATCAATGTTGGGCAAATTTGCGGCTGCCATTAAACGTCCAAAAGCAACGAGTTTCGGCTTCAGGGGGCTTTGCCCCCATGACCCCTTAACTAGGAGCTCTGTCCCTACACACCGCAGGGGGCTCTGCCCTTGGACACCCGTTATAGGCTTGCGCTCCGCGCGCTTACCATGCCTCCCCCTTGGCAACTCCTACAAACGCGGCATACTACAGTTTGTGGTGTAGTGTGGTCGCAGGTCACTATGTGGTATTAGGGGCTCCGCAGGCAAGTCGGTGCCAAGGTGACTTAGTGGTGTAATGGTAGGGAGTCCGACTTGCGATCGAATGATCGTTGGTTCGATTTCTGGTCGGGACACTATTAAGTGATTACTACTTAGATGGGTAGGCTACCTGTCTGCGGACAGGTAAACAATACTGGTATATAACCAACAGTAAGGTCAATTCAGCCTTCCATCCCTACGAGGTAGGGATCGAGTACCGGTCTGTCTGACCGGGGTTAAGGCGGGGCGCCAAGTGTCAAGTGTCAAGTGGCAGCTAATACTGTGTGATCCCACATGGCAGGTGACGCTCCGTAGCTCTGTGAGGGGTTTCACATTAAGAGCTATACACCACCTTTACCTTCACCTTTAGCTTTAAGTGCCCCGCGCTGGCAAAAGACGGCCGTCACTTTGAGTTATTGTCGGTCGACGGCGGCGTATGGGCGCGTGTAGGCTGGTGCCGGCTTGAGCGGCGGTCCGGCGTAGGAAGACGACGAAGACTGGATGTCATCCTGCTGCTGCTGTTGATGATGATGCTGCTGAGGTTGATCCTGGCATCGTCCCAGACTGTCCGACGGCTGATGATGTTCTCGGCTCAGTCCTTCGTCGCTGTCGTCAGACGAAGACTCCGAAGAGGCGACGAGCAGTAGCTTGTAGTCTCCCCCAGCACCAGCAGAGGAAGCGGTAGTCGCTGGCTTGGTGAGGGCAGCGTAGTCCGGTGGCAGGGTAGGCAGTGGGTCATCGTCGTCCGTGTCCTCCTCTCCCGCTACCATCGTCATCCCCCTCAGCCCTGCCTGGGGCTCCAGTTCGTCGGCGAAGATCACCGGAACACCCCCTGGCTTGCTTGCTGCTGCCACCTGGTGCTTTGCTCGACGTTGTCGACGATGATGGTAGACGAAGACGGCACAGACGACGAGGACGAGGACGACGGCGAGGACAGACAGCGGCACGACGATCAACAGCGCCACGTGGAATACTCCATCATCATCATCAGCTTCATCGTGCAGCGATGTGGACAAACCTCCTTCACGACCGGTGTTGTCCGAGCTGCTGGCGACCGCCATGAAGCTGTAGCTGCACGGACCGAGCGGAATCACGGACACGCCGAGGATGTGATACGGACGCAAAGCAGCTGTGAACGACTCCGATATACTCCCGTCCTTCTCCTCGATGACACGACGAATCAGTGCCCTGATCTCCTGCATTCCGACAACAACATCATCATCATTAAGCTCAGAAATAAAGTACACCGGGAATGTGCCATTTCAAAAAGCAGCAAAATTTTTTTTTAAATTTCTCCCCAGACGGGTTCCGCGAAAATGTTTTCCAACGGCCCCACCCGCGGTAGCTCTCGACGTCCATGGTCGCCTATATTACAGCTTGCAGAGCGTCGCGAGCCGTAATACGCGAGCCTGTAGAGTTGCTGACCTGTACGGGGCAGCTGGTGATGCGATTGGAAGGCATCAGTGAACTGTTAGTCCAGCTGAGCTTGACTGAGCCGGGCTCCAGGCGCGTGACGCAGACATTGGTAGGACGAGGGTCGCCCAGAGCTCGTGCGATCTTCCGCGATACCGCGATCCGCTTCTCGACGGACGTCACGAACCGCTCGAAGTCGGCGTCCAGAACGAGACTGAACTCGTGACTCAGCGACTGATCACGTGACCGCTTCGCCACGCCCACCTGTTTGATTCCGCACACAACAAAATCCGTATAATCGCCGTACATCATGATGACTAGTTTTGCCACGTTTCGGACAATCATCAATCTTCTTTTTCATTTTCGATATTTCATTTCAACTGTTTAAGCAAACAAAATAATACGTCAACAACGACGACGATTAAGCTAATAAAACAAATTTTAAAAAGTAAAAAAAATATGTTAGCCTAATGCGGACATACAAAGCGGCCGTCCGCCTAGAATTAAAACCCGGCACGCCCGTTACTTCTGTCGGTGGGAAGGTTCATACCAATTTTGGTTTAGAAACACCTTTCAGTTTTCGAGTTATGAATCCGGATCATGGAACAGACAGACAAAGGGACGAGCATGACAAATACTGCGTCCTACCAGAACGGCCTAACAGAAATAATTAATAACTTCACGGTATTGCATACAGCAAAGTTATCAAACATTTTCATGTCTGTAATTAAACCTTACGGAAAACGGACATTCCTCTCCTGGGCCTGTCAACCGCGGACGTTTATCCCCTCGGACATTTCCCACGCCGGGACTTTCTCCTGCTTTTGAGTGCCTAGCACGTTCCCCTAGGCCAGTAACAACATCTTGAGACTTGCGCTTTGTTCGCGTATTATTTAAGCCCACAGAGATTTCATAAGTATGCGCTATAAAAGTGCACTTTACTTACTTACTTACAGACTACTGATGATAACACAAGATTTTGATGTTTGCTGCATTCTTTCACTGTGATGGCACTGAAAATTGCCAATACCTATCGCTCTCGATCTTCATGTAACAGTATAGGGAGGGAAAAACGTCCGGGGGGAACATGAGGGGGGAATGTCCTACACCTACCTGTATCGGTGTACTGGTGACGTAGCCACGGCGATTGACTGCAGAGAGCAGAAACTTGTGAAGCCCGGCATCAACATCTAGCGGCAGACCGTACAGACTCAGCGATGACGTATTCAACTTTATCCACGAACTCTCACTCAGCGACGTGCCATTCGCGCTGCTTAGAACCAACTTCAGATTTCGAACGTCTTCTCCGTCCTAGATACAGTTTTTTAAACAGAACACTACCTATAGGTAAAGAGGCGAAAAGACCGTTACTTGCTATAGCGCCTCTTGCACAAGTCAGACTCCGTTGTGATCAAAAGCGCTGTACAATCTCCGGGCAAGTGGCAGCTGATCGGCATGAGCTAATGATACCGCAGCGCACTATGCAGCCATCCATTGCCTGCGTCAGCGAACGACTGGACACGCGGTTTGCAGCAAGCACAGTTAGCAGACATAACATCACCCCAATCAGCCATGCACATTAGGTTCACAAAAATTAAAAGCATTTAGCTTAATAACGTAATAATAAAGCGGCCGAGTTTTGATGGTTTGGCAGTAGACGGCATAAATACAGTGTTTGAATTGTGAAAAATTAGCTGGGGGGTTGAACTTTTCGACGGTCGAAGCAAGCCTGTTTTACAGTGTACAGGAAGAGTAGTACTCCAAAGCGCATCAAATATTTTATTTCTTAGAGAGCTAAAATTGTTATTTGTGTCATTTGAAACTCAAAAAGTACAATTTTAGCAAATTTTTGTAATCACGAAATCCCGGGATTGGGACGCCGCCGATCCCGGGATTCGGGATTGGCGAAAACGGCCGGAATCCGGGGATTGCAAACACTAATGATACCTGGTGGTCAATAAAAGTATCATTGGGCAGGCGGTGCAGCAGAACGTCGCCGACGTTGACGACGATTCTGTCAATAGGTCGATGAACCACCAGAACCGCGGCTGTAGAGTGGTCGGCGAGCGGCGGCGCTTGGGTTTGATGCTTTTTCACCGCAGGCCTTCGAGTTCTCTGCCGATGCAACTTCGGCCGTCGAGTCCGTCCAGCCCTTGTCTTCTTCGTCGACAGCGTGCTTATAAAATACGACGGCAAATGACAATATGCATTATATCTACAGCTCACTATGGCAAAATGTTTAAACTACGAAATACAAATTTATTTCAAATGCCTTAGCGGGGCTACCAGTTCTTTCACAGTGGTCACGTTCTCTTCATTGTGTGCATGCGTCAGTCTATCAGACTCGTGCTTTTGGTCGTTGCTTTGTGTTTGCCAAATCTTTTTAATAACATGCCCGGTCTTTCTTTTTTTTGCAGTTTGTCTTTGAAAATTTTGTCAGAATCCACTGAAAGTTGCATTTTTTGGACTGCTGCACGTTCTTAATAAAAGCCTTGTCTCCATTGTTAAATGGCATGTTACATTACCAGTATGTTGTCACTGCATTAAAAATTAATATTGAAAACAAAATTCTCTGTTTTTGTTTACAAAAATCAGAAATATATCTGGTACTAAATATAACTTAATTTTCGTATAAAAATTGGCACAATTTTTCAAAAATATATTTTTTTATATGCATTATAATAATTTTGGTCATTTTTGAAAATTTATGTTTTTCACGGTAGTGCAGCAATGCAGTTGGAGCGGGTAATAATCACATTATTGCAAATTGTCTGCAGAGTGCGTCAGTAAAAGAAATTTTGAAAATTGGTCAATTATTGGCGAAGATATTGACAAAAGTAGTGCCACGTTTTTTATGGCTCACTGTGTATAACTTGAGTTCACTGATAATAATGCTGTTTGCAGTACTTCAAAAATCGACGCAAAACTAAGTATATTTTACAGTATCGAATATTACTGCTTTGGAACAAGTTCACAAATAGTCTGTTAACCACAAGGTTAAGCGACTTAAATTGAGACTCGTTTACGCCCGATTTTTTTTCCATGAAGATCGTGTCTGCAGAGCAATAAAATGACTTTCTTACATTGTCTGAAAAGTTAAAAGGTTAAAGGAGGTGTACAGCTCTTTATAGAAAACCTATCTCAGAGCTATGCAGCGTCACCTGCCGTATGGGATCACACAGTGTTACCTGTCACCTGACACAAATGAACGCACCCCGCCTTAAGCCCAGCCAGATGGTCGGTACTTGATTTACCTACCCCAAAGGGATAGAAGGCTGAGTTGACCTAAAGGTACAAGACTGCATGTATGAACAACACACCGAGGTACGGAAGGCGTGGACGGACTGGCGTGCTGATAGAACGTCTGATGCCGACTGCTGGACGAATACTGATGCGGTGTAGTGGTGGTACGAGTAGAAAGGGCGGCGGTTGAATGGTGGATTGCTGTTGACAAGTTCTCATGCAGTTCGTCGCTGAAGACCGTTGAACTCGTTGTGTCCGGGTAGCTTGGACGTGTGACGTCACTGGTCGTCCAGTCACTTCTGTTGGTCTCAGCGTCCGGTACCGTTGTAAGCCACATCTCATCATCATCACCATCGTCGTCGTCGTCATCGTCGTTGTTGGGTGCAGACTGTGGTGACGTTGGCTGCCGGTCGCTGGACGTTGAAGTCTCTTCGGCGTCGGTGGAAGTCAACCTCATCGTCCGGTCCACGCTGGGTAGCGTCGTCACCACGGTGAGAGCAAGCACGGAGGATGCCACAGTCAACCAGCTGCTGGACCCGCCACTCGAAGATGACGCTGACCCACTGCTGCTCGTTGTCGTAGGTCCGCCACCGATCACCGGCCGCTTGCTGATGTGACCGGGAGGTAGCGGAGTGGTTCTTCCGTGCACCGGTGGTAATCCGGTCACCGGCGACGACGGCTGCAGTCCATCAGTCACCCACTCCGGTTGCTCCGACTTTTCCGCCGGGGGAACTACCGACGGAGTGACCGGGTGCACTACCGGGCGGGTCGGATAAACCGGAAGTTGGGTAGCGGTGGGCCGGACACGGACGACGTAGGACCGCTTGATCCGCCCGGCTCGGTTTGTGACCCGCCAGCCGACCACCGGAAACTGAAGGTCACGTGACATGCGGCCATCTTGGGCCGTCTGCTCGAGCCGCTCCAGGACGGACATGTGCGGCGCGTGGACGTTGCCGCAGCCGACGTTCCATCGAAGTAGAAGTCCATCAGCATCGGCGTGGTTGATAGCTGGGACAGTCGCATCACCCGGACCTGTCACCAGCACTGTCTCACCTGAACGTTATACACAGCAGTTTCAGCGACGTGTTCTTTCAATTGCACACTTACTGTAGTGTAAATTAAACCACACTTAGCTTGCACTGGTACTTACAGAATGGGCCAAAAATAGCACGAAATTTTTATACGCCATAACTTCATCAAAATATTAACCGATGTTAAGGTGCAAGGCTGAAGCCAAGGACTTGGACTTCAAGACCAAGTCTATTGCATCATTGGCTGCAGTTGTACCGTTGTAAACCAAAATAACCTACTCCTATTTCTTTGAATGCGAATCACTGGCAGTGTGGATCATCACTGTCTTTGACAGACAACCGCTAATGAAAATCACCCATCCGCAACAAAAAAAGCCTAGCCTAGATTTTTTCAGCTCATTGCCAAATTACCGAAATCAAAAACTGAGGCCTTCAGTAGCAAGCCCAAGACTCAACACTCTTGTTTTGATGCTGTAGCTGTACAGATTGCTTACTTACTTACTTAACTAATTATAGCGTATTACTGTGTGCTTTGTACCAACCGACTTCGACTGCGTTCTTCGCCGGAAGTAAACTGAGAAGCGAGACCGGAAGTTGTAGATGTTGAGCAAAGCGGCGCAAGATGGCGGCTCGTTGGCCGGAAGTAAGATCTGACCAATGAACGCCAAGTAGGATCGCGGCACGCGTTGTTGACGAACCGACGTCACAAATGACCTCGTGTACTGCGTCATCGGATCCCACGTCACTTTCGGACGTGTACTTCACCGCCGAAACTTCTTCTGAACTATCTCCGTCTGTTTAGTAATAGCACGTAACATGCGACTAAATTAATAATGATACTAATAATATTAGCAACAAACGATTTAATATGAGGAAAACAATTACACTGTGTCTCAAAAGAGCCACTAACTTGTGAATCAACGAACGAACTTAAGACTGATGCTAATTGTCTGTTTTCGGTCGTTTATTAAACGTTTATTAGCGCTTATTCTTTTTCACTTGTTAGCAACTATAGGTTTTGCAACAAGTTGCAATGGGTGGCCAGCTCTGACGAACTTGCGTCTTGTCTGACAGCTTGCCTTGGTTGACTATTTTGTTTGTATAGGCCTACGTGCGCTTAATTGTTTTGTTAGAACAAAATAAACTTTCTCCTTATGCTAAGACTTCTTCTGTTCCAGACTTCATGCTATGGAATAAGCTGTGGGATGCAGGTCGGATTCCTAGCGCATGCGCAAAGGAATCGTGTCGTAAATGTGTCAACATGCCGTTCTGATTATCCGGAGTGAGTACGCGCATTGAGACCACGCGGCGCTGAGTGACTCAATTGCTGTCAGGCAGTAGGGTGTAGCTAGAAATTACAATTGGGGGCCGTTTCTCTTCCCATCCCCTTTCCTTTCCTCTTTCCTTTCGTCCCTTCTTTTTCCTCCTCCCTTTACCCTTTCCTTTCTTTGCCTTAGAAGTACGACCTTTGAAATCCAGCTAGGGAGTCTGGGGGAAGACCGAGGAGCGATGTGAGCTCCCCCAGCGGAGTCTGGGGCCAAGCCCCAGCGGAAATCGAATTTGGTGCATCTTAGCTTCAAAAAATGAGAGCTAATGGCAGCAAATTTAATTATTTTTCCCAGAATAAGCTGACTAAGTTGGCAAATTTAGTGGAGTTTAGACGTATGCTTATGTCTTGTCCGGAGGATTAAAGAGCCTGGGCCCCTGCAGTCCCCTCTGCCTTCCCCCTTGTCTACGCTACTGCTGTCAGGTCTGAAATTCGTTCTTTTAATGCGAGGAGCTCTGAGGCCACGTGAGGGCAGACAGGCGCCTTTCAGAGCAGTGAACTGGCGACCTCCTAATCGCCGACAGATACCACGACTGACCGTGACCACCGCCTTAACCGAGGCAAGTGCCGAAAACCCAGTCGTGTTGTATGACGCACAGCGGTCATCTGTGAGACAGATGCCGGTGTGAAATATCATCACGGAGATACAGGAGATGGTTTCCGCTTTACTCCAGACATCAGTCAGTTCCTAGGCTACCTGTTGCAGCAACTATCTCCGGTAATGCGGCATCTTGTCTAGTAGCATATACGCTGTCTGCACTTTGCAGTAATATTTGATGAGATGGGCGATAGTAGGACCAAAAACTTTTTCGTTATAGGAGCAAAAAATTTCTCGCTCGCTAGATACTTGCAGCGTTCAACTACATTTGCTCAGAAATCTCACGCCACTGACTTGATCAGCGAGTGGCCAGATCTACTGAAAAATCTTTCGCGGTCGGACACATTATTGGTTTCCTATTTTTCACTTTCTGCATTATTGTCCTAACATGGACATGGTGGTCGAAACATGAGCGCAAAAAGAGAAACGAGTCTAAAAATTGGCATGCAGTGTCGTAGTCAGTAATTTAGTTGGGGGGCTTGTCTCCCTTTCTTTTCCCTTCCTTTCTAGCTTTGTCCCTCCCTCTTTCCCTCCCCTTTTACCCCTCTCTTCCTTCTCTTGTCCTTCCCTCTTCCCTTTCCCTCTCTTCCTTATAGAAGTAGAACCCACAAAAATCCAGCTAAAGTGTCTGGGGAGCGCTGCGAACTCCCCAGTGGCGGATGGGGCGGAGCCCCAGCCAACACCGAATTTAGTGCATTTTAGCTTTAAAAGATAAGATCTGGTGGCAACAATTTTAATCATTTTCTTGAGAATTAATCGATCACATTGGCAAATTTAGTGTAGTTTTAACGTACACTTATGTTTTGTCTGGAAGTTTGAGAAGTAAGAGCTGGTTGCCCTGAACCCACCTTGTCTACGTCACTGTTTGCATGATGGACCCCTGACATACTCGCTCTTGCAAAATTTCATTAAAATAAGTTTTTCTATGTAATTCGACGAAAAGACAAGAGATACGCAGGTAAAACACAATCTCATCTAACGACGAAAACAGCAATGAACAAACGTAGAATGGGAGCAATCGTATACGGCGCTGACCTGGAAGTACTTGTACGAAGAAAGAGTCGCGCAGATCGTCATCGGCCGTCTCTAGAACGCATCGTCGGTCGTTGGACCTCACCGCGGAGTGAACCACGAGTTCGTAGCGCAGCCCGACCTGCTGCGGACCTGCGACCCCCTCCAACCACAGCTCGGGGACGCCGCACTGCAGGCCTTCAGGCTCGGCGTCACCTGATCTGGTCACGTGATCCTCGTCATCGCACCTGTCCAGTGACGTGACTGACGTCATCCATGACGGTAAATCTGCTCCACCCCGCTCAACCACCTGCATTCAGAAATCACAATGATTAATTAATTCACTATAGCAATAAGCAAAACGCGGTGACTAATGTCCGGCAGCCGTAGAAATAACCTGTAAGCTATTGTTCCGGCAACTCAATCGCACTCGCTAGGCGGCGGCAGCAATGTCGCTCGGCGTAATTGCGCTACGTTTACTGACCAGCATCAGCGTTGATAATACGGTGCATGGTTTAGGATTCAACCTTTAGGGGGGGTGTAGGGTTTAACGTCACACCCGACATAGTATAGGTTATTTCGGGAATGGCCATCACAGGCAATGTACATACACATACATACACATAATAATAAAACAGTAAGTTAATATTATGGTGTAAAATTTAGGGTTAAGGTTAGAGTTAGCGTATTTCAGAGAGTTATGTAACAATTGTGCACACCAAAAGTAAGCATATAATATTGGTCATAAATTCGACGCTGCTGCAGGCAAGTGCGGTAGTTGCAAACTGGCGATCCGTGATTCCCTACTTGCTAGAATTGAGGTCGCAAGTTGCCCGGCTGCCATCCTGTCTTTGTGGCAAATGATGTTCGTCATCCCGCCGCAGAAACACGGCCTTAGCCGGTACCTACGACCACCGTTGGGTGCCAGTACGTACCGGCTATAAGGCCGTCCAAGTCGACCCGGGTAAGACCGGATAATTATCCGATTGCCGTATGTATAGCCGCTAGGCTATTTATACGGCTGCCGGATAAATATCCTATGGCATAGAAAAAATATGTGTCTGCCCCTTCGTGCACCTGACGGGCTCATAAGTCGAAAACAAAAAGCGTAAAACAAAATTAGCGTGAAAGTTTTCCAGAAGTAACTGGTGTGCCAGTAATGTTATTACTTCAACTAACCATCATAAAAGTCACGCCACAATACATCGAAAAAATCTCCAGAAAATTACACGACGTCTGACTTGCGTGTTTACTTACGGCTGGCGGATTGGCACCGGCCGGCTCACGCGTGCTGCGCGACACTAGCGCCCACTGCACACCAAGTCGAAAACCAACGCCGCAACTGAGAGGACGGCCGCATACAATGTCGTACCGACATCACTGCCTGTCTTCTTTAAACTGTATAGTTGAAACTTCACTAGAGGCCTAAATAATTTGGCGCACTGCGATAATTATTACTGCTCCGTTTACGATTGCTACGTGGAACTTCTGAATGGCACTGCACCGTGCTTGCATACTTACCGCTGCAATGCTTAAATAGCTCTTCCTGTAAATCGTCATTGCTGCTAGGGTGATCACATCAATACGGTATGTTCTGTCAATGAGCAGCACTCTTGCTGCCTGCTAAATAGGTCTGCCGGGATTGACAGGCGGGATTTATCACAGCGTTTTCAATTAGTATTACAGACAACGAGCATGACGTCTGACTGACAGCGACTGACAGACAGGTCTGACACGGCGATGTGATGCCTGACATATCGCTAGTCAGTAGAGCATTCTGTCAGTTACGGTGAAGGTAATTGAGCGGCGTGCCTTCTGTTTCACCTGTCCATGACCACCATCTGCAGCTGCAGCAGCAGCAGCTAGTGATGTACGCGCTTGGTCGAAAAAATTTAACCGTCGGTCGCTAAATGTAACTTGGCTGACAACCGACTTATTATTACGGGAGAAAATATTGCACCCACCTTTGCCGGATTTTGAAAAAGAAAACGACATTCTCATTTTAGGACGAAACAGCGTACAGGAACCCCTATAAATAAAATCAGTTATCTGCGGCTTGTTAGCTTGCCGCCTGCCATCAATCAATCAATCAGTATAGCCTTAGTGGCAAAGCTACTTCAAGGTTAGACAGATAACAGAAAAGTTCAGACAATGATGTCCGGATATGATATGCCATATACAAAGTTCATTTCCCTTCCAAGTTCTGCTTTTTACGCGCGAAAGCAGAATGCTTCGCGCGTCTTTGCCATCGTCTGGGCGTCTGTATGTCTGTCTGTCTGTCCGTCCGTCTGTCACACTCGTGATCTGTATCAAAACGGTGCAAGCTAGGATCACAAAATCTTCACTGTGGGCTGCCCCAAGGTCTCTAGTTTATCGTGACAAAATTTCGTGCCACTGGGTGCAGGGGTTCCCCTCGAACGAGGG
>Ga0056128_1007278_pt1 | contig 13975 bp, 10 predicted proteins | sample WorMetLIZISLAND2_FD_71113 | JGI IMG/M metagenome (GOLD analysis project Ga0056128, IMG submission 71113) | Marine gutless worms symbiont microbial communities from Max Planck institute for Marine Microbiology, Germany - Olavius geniculatus... ... | reverse complement strand
TAGTGTAGTGACACACTTAGGGTGTGGTAGGATTTATAGTGAGAGTTTTATTGCAAATTGTCTCCTGATTCTGACAGTGAAAGAATTTTGAAAATCGGTTAATATTTGGTGAAGTTATGAAGTAGGCCTATACAAAAAACTGTGCCATTTTTTGGCCCACCCTGTACTACCTTGCAGAACAGAGATGGCAGAAAACTAGCCACTGGATAAAAATTTATCACATGATGCTATCGTGTGTGGGCATGTTTGTATGGAATCAGGGTAAGGGTATACAGACGACGTACTGGTTGATGGGTCGTAAGGGAACGCCGTGGTTCGACGACTACATCGCATGAACTGGACAGCAGCAACAAGAACAAAAGTTACACGTGAAGAGATATTCGAGCTACTCGCGCTCAATCTAGGCCCAGTACTACACTCGCATACAGCCTAGGCCTAATCATGTCATGTCGTAGTTCTGTGGTGCCGAGTCTACCGAAAACATCGGAGGAAGAATGCTGCTGGCGTGACAATGATGAGAATCACGGGCGGTGCCACGCGTGGCGAATTTTCGACTGAAGCAATATGGGTGTTCAAAAGTTCTATTTTGCCAGAAATTCCCCTATAATATGGCGGATTTTCCGACCAAACTGTTAAGAAGTTTTTCCGATAGGCTACTTTAGGGGGGTTGCCCCTCTCCTGAGAGAGACACCACTGGCCTCAGTGCTATGGCTACGATTGGCTTCAAGGGCGTGGCAATTTTCTTACCACGCAAAAATCATGAAGTGGCTACTACTACTGTAGTACATTTTACAAGCAGATCGTATAATGCTAAATGATGTTAAAGAAATCATTCAATTGCGAAACAAATGCAGTTAATCTTTTGGACCATTCATGAAACGATCATATAGGGGAGGGGTAGGAAATATGAAGTTTGAATTTTGTTCTCGGGCCTCTCTTATTCTGTTACACCTTATGGGAACATATTCTGTAAAAATTTAATAGAAATTGGTTGATATGTAGCGATTGCTTCTGGCTGTCAAAATATTTATAGGGTAGGCCTATATATACAGACGGTGTATAATGCAAACTTCATAAAAATGTGTAAATGATTGTATTTTTCACTACAGTGGATTAATACTGTTGAAACTGTTATAGTTACATAAATCCATCTGACTGTTACTACTACTATTACTACTACTGTCATGTCCAGATAAAAAGTTGCATTTTTCCGACATACGCATTTTATCAAAAGTTCGCATTATACACCATGTGAATAGGCTAGCCATATAAATATTTTGACAGCCAGTAGCAACGCCTGAGGGGATACAATATCTTCAGCTGAGACAAATGAATTAACAGTCAGTCAGTGTGTGGAGTGGTTAGTGACATCTGCCAGCCTGAATTAAATGGGTAAATAATCGATAATTTTGCTGCACTGGATTAATACTATTGAAAATGTTATAACCACTAACAGGCCGAAAGATCTCTACAGCGTGAGCCATTATATTTCGCACCCTTAAAGTTTTATGAACTTTATCTTTCAAAGACTGAAAAAAAATTTAAAGCCATATTTTACATGCATATTCGACGTTCAAATCTACGCCAAATTACAGAGCTTTATTCAATTATTTTAAATTCGATTAACTTATGCCATATTACGCGCGCTCACTCAGAGAAAATGAAGGTCAAAAAACTTTAGCGGTGTAAAATTTTCTGACCCACACTGTAGAGATCCGACCATTAGGCCTACTACTACTACTACTACTACTACTACTATGTTATACGGATAAGAAGTTGCAATTATCTGACAGACGATTTAAATTTCAGACAAAATTCCGCCAAACAGCTGCAAATTTTTGACATATCAGATTATGAGTGATCAGAATTTCAATTTTGCCCCTAAATTTAACAAAAATGTTTCAGCCCCTAATTTTTTTTACTTTTTACATTTACCCCGAACAGAGCCATGTGCTGTTGCCCTGGTTGGAAAGAGATGACCGTGTTAAGAGGACTTCCATGTTGCGACTGTTGCTGCTGTAATTTTTCTCAAGTATTTCACGTCCCGAGCAACAAATCACAGTGTTTGCTAGCATAGTAGAAACGTATGAAATTAACAGTCTTTTTCCGTTTATTTTGCTATTTATAGACAGCTGGTATATACTGTTGAACCTTTTTATTCTGTAGCTTGACTTGTTTCTTTTATTTAGTATTTTATTTTTTGATAACTATCATACCCAGTTTGATCAAATTTCATTTTTCGAATTTCATTTTTCTGTATTAAAGTATTTTCTACATTATAGTATTGGGTATTTTCTGTCTTTCGGTAATTCACAGTGATGTAGTCCTCAAGACCAAAGTATGGTCTGGAAGCGCTTCAAGGACACCAAGAAATATTTTAGATTGTGACCAATCTAATGTACTCCTCGCGCGCATTATTTTCTTTTGTATTCTTTTAACTGCTTTTAGTTCCTTTCTTTTCACACCGCAAATAGCGTTGCCGACAGCATCACCTCGCCGACAGCATCAACCGTGCAACTGACGTCATCACGTCACGTGACCCCAAAAGCTCAAACTCGTGACCCCATTATCTTTGAGGCACCATACCTCCATAACGGTGCTAGATAGACGCATGGTCTTGTTCATAGTGACCATGCGTCTATCTATGGAGATATGGCCGTTTGAAGTTCTTCCAGGAAGGCTCTTCCAGGAACAGAGGTCGGTCGTTGGTCGGTCGTCGGTCGGTCCGTAATATTACACTGATCTTAAATACTCCTCTTCGCTACATTAGGAACGTAGCGCGCGAGGAGTAAAAAATAGTCTTATTTTGGGTTTTGAAACGTAGGTTCAGTTACGACCTGAACTTCTTAGACTTCCAAAAATTAGCTTAAGCTTACAACTGTCATTAATAAAAATATGTTAGGGACTTGGCCAAATTTAAGGGACAACCTCGTAAGGTCCTGGCTACAGAGGAAGCGCAGAAGGTGCCACAGTCGTCTGTCGTCACGTTGTGTTCATTGCGACGTTTTCTGTATTTCTGAACCAAAAGCCTGTGACTGAAGTACTGACATTGCTTTTCCTCAATCAATGTGTGCAATTTGCATTAATTATATCACAATAACTTGTTTATATATACTTGGCGTGTCTATTATGTCACATATGCGTTATATCTGTTTCGCAATATACAGACACAATTAACGCAGTCAACAGACAACATAATGCAGTGGAATAACTAGAACCTGGATGTAGAGTGGCACTTGAGAGGAGGGTCAGGAAGGGGTGTCCCATCTCCACCAGGTGAAAGGTACGAGGAAAGGGCACAGCCCCTCCCCAGGAATTTTTGTCTAAAAATGAAGTGTTATGGTCATTTTTGGCACTATTTTGAGTTTATGAGTAGGTTCCTAGGTAGGTTCGCAGTGCCCCTATATGGCTATGCCAGTGACGTAACATAAAACTTCTTTCTGAAGTCTTCAATACAAGTCGGATGTCCACATGGTGCCATCCTGCCTGGTATGACGTTGTTAATTCAGTGGCGTTGTGGTGCCCCTCCCCTAAATTTTTGAGCACAAATGTAAAATTTAGGGGTAAAATTTAAGTTTTTAAGCACCCAGTCATTTCAACAGTCATTTCACATTACACTCCATTATATATAGCCTAACGTATTTTGTCCGTCTGTCCGGTAGGGCTTCTGACTGAGAAATAAAAGGCAGAAATTGATATGGACGTCCTGAGGGCATACTTTGTTGGAAATTTGCATCTGTCTGTCGAAAAAATTGCAACTTCCTGTTCCACCTACTTTTCTAACTCACAACGCCACTGGCTGTTATTGGCATTATGTCTACTAAATCAGCGCTTTACACAGCGTGCAACAAAAAGCTTCGCATACACTGTTTCCACAAAAAGCAATGGAAGCATGTGTTACAGCACAGGCCTGTTTGAAGTAACAATCACAGCACAAAGGAAAATTTTTATGTGGCAAGTTGATAATGTGTCAACACAAACTGGGTCTCAAGTACAAGCTGAGGTTATGTCAGGCATTCAGACTGCTGTAACAAAACATCATTTCACATTACACTGCATTATATAGCCTAACGTATTTTGTCCATCTGTCCAGTAGGGCTCCTAACTGAGAAATAAAAGGCAGCAATTGATATGGACGTCCTGACGGCATCAGTGTGCCAGTTTTTAGCTCAAAAATATCAAAGGTCAGGGCTAGAGTTTGGGCCAGGTACAGTGCAGATAGCGGGTGCATGTAGCTATAAATGGACAGCTGCATATTATTTCAGCACAGGGTCAACATCTTTGACTGTTTCACATGTGGTGAGGAACACTTTTTTGCCAAATGTAGAGGTGATGAAACTGGCCACAAGAAGTTAGTAAATAAGTAAGCAAACAGCACTCATAGCATGCCATCGGCAGTAGGGATTGCAATCCCGGGATCCTGAATCCTGGGATCCCAGCCGTTTTTGCCAGGACTGGTGGTGTCTCAATCCCGGGATTTCAGGATTACAAAAATTAGTTAAAACTGTACTTTTTCATATACTAAATGTTACAGATAAAAATTTTAATCGTCAGATGAATAAAATATTTATGAGTGCCAGGGTCTTACTCTTTGTTGTGCACTGTAATTTTGTATCACAGCAGTCATAATGTTACTTTCTACAGTTCGGATATACCTTCTGTATGGGTGTATACTACATCTCCTATGCATGAAATAAGTCCATTGGGGATACCAATACGATCTGTAAGCCTAATTTCGAAATGGGATCCTGAAATTACAAATTTCTCAATCCTGGAGCCCGGGACTGACAATTCAATCCCAAGATTGCAATCACTAATCAGCAGCAGCAAAGTGCAGGCCACTAGCGAATGTCAAGTGCAAACTCGCCACTGAATGCCACAAAGTCTTTCAGTAGAGGCGGCAACGGAAGGTGCTGAAGATTACCGACAAATCGTCGACCACGACAGCCGACAGCAACTGAACGCCGCAGACAAAGTCTACACAGATGCGTTAACGTCGACACTGTCGATTGGTGAGTCCAAAATACCGGAAGTGTCCAGGAAACACATGAAGGTGTTTCTGGGACTCTCCGCAGCCAGTTTTGTGATGTCGGAGTAACTATCACGTCGTCTGGTTGCAGATGGTACCCAGCGTTGAGTAGCATGGATGCAAGATTATTGGTGTCACATTCTCGGTGTCGTAGAACCAGCTTCATTGTTGTCATGCCTGCAATCTGCAGCAAACAACAACACACTGCTAGATGATGTATCGTTGCTAAATTAGTAAGAGAACTGACATAAAATGTTTTACTTTCATTTAAAAACAACTCCAATTAATCAGTGTGGATTTTTATCTTCCTACCGATAGTTGGAAGGGTGGCTGGCCTGTAAAAAGTCATGTTCTAACAACAACCACAATAAAGTTAATTTTGATCACTGACCTAACCTAGAGTAACATCAGAAAAGGCATCTGTATAAAAAACTAAATTACTCAATTTATTCTAGTGAACAGTGCTGTAATGATACACTCGTAATAGTAATATATTAAACATGAATAGTGCTAGTCATTGAAAAAATTCAATAGGTTCATGTGATGGAATGCTGAACTGTGCCCAACAGCCGAGTGAGCCACGAATATACCTAAGGTCAGCTATAGTACCACATTTGCATCACCATTTACTATGCTCAACCCAAAAGCTGACACTTATTTTACTAACCCACAGAAAGTGGAAGGCTGTGTTGACCCGAGTGGTTGGTTAACCTACTCTTAAACTGTCACCCATCTAACTACTAACCGGGCCTGATGTAGGGTAACCTCATTTTGTTTATCAAGACTAATGCATTAACTCTTTTGAGGCAGACGTTGACAAAACTTGAGTGCTAGGTAGAAGGCGAATGTTGACAAAAATCGACAATGGGAGATAGAAGGCTTACAGTAGATGGTGTGTTGACAGACATCGACAACGTCACAACGTTAACCCAGAAATTAATCCACCTCTATTATGAGGACAAAGTACCACCAATGAGCTATTACACGGTGATTCATAATTACAGGAACCCTTGGTTTTTATTGAATAACTCCGTGAAACACTGGCCAATTATGATAATTTTTGGCATGCAACATTACAAAGAAATTTGACGTAAATGACTGTAGTTTAGCCCATCTCACCTAAATACTGTCGCTACACTACCTTGTGAAATGCTAAAGTCGTAGTTTGGCCATTTACAACAATGAATTCCTACTCTGTAGCGCATGTGTCGGCTGAGAAAATCATTAAGACCACAAAATCATTGACAGTTTGTTTAGTATATAACAATTATGATATTCATTTTAATATCGTATGTCGACGAACTGAAATGATGCATCAACAGCGAGTGAGCTGCTCTGGGTTGTGCGTTATTGAACATGCTGTTGGTGAGTGGCATCAATGTCTACCACTTACGTTCGTGCTGCAGAAGGACATTTTGAGCACATGCTGTAATACGGATAATGTGATAAAACACGTGTGACTTTTTGAGATATAATAAGTGTTACTCGTGTTTGTCACTATTAAATTAATCATTTCTGAGACCACGCATGTGTTACCCAGTATGAATTCATTGTTGTAAATGGCCAAACTACGACTTCTGCATTTCATAAGGTAGTGTAGCGACAGTATTAAGGTGAGGTGAGCTAAACTACAGTCACAAGTTTCTTTGTAATGCTGCCTGCTATAAATTACCAAAATTGGCCAATGTTTCACGGAGTTATTCAATAAAAACCAAGGGTTGCCGTAATTATGGATCACTGTGTAGTTTACCTTCGGTGCAGCGTTTGGGTCGGCGCCATGGATTAGCAGCGACTTGACAATCAGTCCGTTGCCTGTTGAACTCAGAGCTTCATGTAGCGCTGTCCTTCCATGCTGAGTAACCACCACACGTAATATCAGTGTTTACAACAACTGAGCCGCAAAACTAATCGAATCCAGTATCCGTTACCAGTGAGAGCCACTCTCATTCTTAACCAGCCAATCAACCTAGCTCATTAATATCCAATTTTGTTCATGATGTCTGTGCCTACGCTGAGTGGTTTGTCTGTTCAATCTTCACTGCACTTTATCAGCAATCAGGACTACTCATCTAAATACATATGTCAATAAAATCACCACAAATATTCCTTTATATAATGGTCTTGGTCACCATTAGATTCTGGTATTGTTTATATCGCTGCCCCACGAACACATTTGCAACTTTGCATGTTATGAGCTTTTTGGCAGCTTCAAATTACCGAACTGACAGTATGCCTACTTGTGGAAAAATAACCGGAGCAACAATAACAACAAATTGTCTGCCGTAAAGTTAAACCTTATCTGAGATATACGGTCAGTCAGATATTGCTAGACAAACCTTATCAGCAGCATTGACATCAGCTCCAAGTTCGAGCAACCGGATGACGGAGCGTAGCAGAGTTGTCTTGGCAGCCCAGTGCAGAGCTGCTGTGCCATCCTGCATTACATTCATGATATCGGTCCATCTAGGTCTGCTATGGTGGCATAACGGTGGGTGTTGGATGCAAGATAAAAGAAGTTGTTGGTTTAACTCCAGATCGGGTCGGTATCAAGTGGTTACTACTCACTATATGCAAACAGGTGAAACAGTTTTAGTTTATAACAAGTCATCAAGTCCAACTCAGCCTTCCTATGCTTCCATCCCTTCATGTCGAGTACCAGCCTGCCTGGCTGAGGATAAGGCTGGATGCATGATAAACCACATACGGCAAGATGCACAGTAAACCTTGCCTGTTTACAAAACACAATCTTACACAAAGTGAAACACAAGTTGAAACCAAGACACTGCATTCAAATATGCATAGCCAAGAAAAGCATTTCAATGGGTTAAGCGTTCAAAGTTATCTACAGGCTTGGAGCTCTTCCCATCACCAAAGCACTGACTCATACATAAAGTATGACTTCAGTGACAATAAACAGCACGATTCTGAGCTTTAGTTGACCACTGGAAATATAGCAGTGGAGTAAGATGCGAAATAGATAATGTGTAGGCCAGCACAACATGCACAACATTACATGTTAACTGTGGTTTAGTTAAGCTACATTTTCTAAATTTTCTCTAACAAAGTAGCATTTTTAGTGGACAAGTCGATTAACGTACATTAAAGAAACTTACTGATGCACTTAATATTGATCTCGGTAAGCTCTGCTAATACAACAGCATGAAGGCAAAAGTACGTCACACACTCGGTTTCTGCTTAACTAGACCGCTTTCTTAAGTCATTCCCAGAAGAAGCATTTAAGCCAATTAACAAAAGCATACATCTAGTATGTCTTTCCTGTCGCTCATCTGACAGTGTCAAAACAACTAATTTTCAAACAGAATGTAATAACATAAAAGGTAAAGACGTGCAAAGTGAAGAAGACATTATAAGTGAAAAAGCACACAGACTTCATCACGATGGTTGACGTTGGCTCCATGGTCCATCAGACACAATGCCACGGCTTCATGACCTCTCCACAGAGCCAGGTGCAGAGAAGACCGGCGGTCCTTCATGCAACCACACATACACATAAACAAGCCAATGGTATCTCGGCCAGAACTTAACATCATCCTGAATGACTCAGCCGACCCATTCACTTTTCAGCAGTCTTGCACTGTTCTAGTCTAGCAAATATCAGACCAGGGCACTAAACAAGAAGGTCAGCGCTTGCCGTTTGAGATGATCGAGCAGTCGATCACCTAAATCAATCGCCTAAATGCCTGCCAGGTGATCACTTTTTGATCGCCTACTTGCTGGGCACACCCAATGATTTTTGGACACCAGGTTGATACAAATTTTCAATCGGTCATTTCTCACTCTGCCACCGTCTGGTAATTGAGATTTGAGAAGCGAACTTTAGCAGCTGCAAACGATACGAAAAATCTTTCAAAAGATACTGGTTTTCTACAATTTTTTTTTCTGCTACTACGTCTTAATATTTCATTTGCAGCATTGTTGCTCTGTTTTTGCTTTAGATCTGTAAGCGCTTATTAATAAGCCTTAATCTTAGCTATGGGCATTCACTTCATCGACAGTTGGAAATATTACCTTAAGATGAGTTTTAAAGCTCTAAAATTAGTACAAATGCATTTACAATTTTGTAGGCCCTAGTTAAATGTTTTGAAAAAAAGGGGAAAAATTGGATAAGAAAAAAAGAAGGGAAAAGGAAAAGAGAGGAAAAGGAAGGGCTGGTGCGACTTGAAAGCGGTTGCTTCTTGGTGGTCAGGGGAGAGACTGATCTTAGCATCTACTATCAACGGTGGTACTATACTGTTCCCTGTCATAATCAATCGCCTATTGATTGCCTACCATGTTCGGCGCCATCGATTTTTACGCGCGATAGCGTCTTAACCATGGCCTGGGCGTCTGTCTGTTTGTATGTATCCATCTGTCTGTCCATCACACTGCTGTATTGCATAAAAACGGTGCAAGCTAGGATCACGAAATCTTCACCATTGGCTGCCTCAAGGTTTATAGTTTTTGTGACGAAATTTCGTGCCCCTGGGTGTGGAGGTTCCCCCTAAAGGAGGGCGTCAAAGAGGGGTAACCCTCTAATAAGACGTTATTTTGTCGTTATTGGCTCATTCAGTGTGAAAACGGTTGCAGATAGGTACAGATATGCTGCTTATCATACCAAGCACTGGTGACAGGCTTTTTAGATTTCTCAATATCGATGACCTTGATTGACCTTGAACTCCTCAAAAGGGTGTTTTAGTGAATTTTTCACAATTTTTGGATGCAGCGCACATTTAAACACTGAACTGCGACAAAATGGCTGAAGATAGACCAAGACAACATGTGTACTAAATTTTCAGCATTAAACGTTGATTTCAACAGTCCAAGTCACGACCCCCTAGGTTCAAGGAGGCCAGCGCAGGCGGGCGTCAAAAACGGCTACCCCACTAAAAAGTGGTTATTTTAACGCTGTTGGCTCGTGTAGCGTAAAAACAGTTGCAGATAGGTACAGACATGCTGCTTATCATAACAAGCACTGGTGACAGGCTTTTTAGATTTATCAACATCGATGACCTTCAATGACCCTGAATCCCCCCTGCCAAAAAGAGTTTTTAGTGAACTTTTTCACCATTGTTGGATGCAGCGCACATTTCAACACTGAATTGTGATGAAATGGCTGGAAAAAGACCAAGACAACCTGCATATGAAATTTTCAGCATTAAACGTAGATTTCAGCAGTCTAAGTCCCGACCCCCTAAGTTCAAGGAGGCCAGCGCAGGCGAACGTCAAAGACGGCTACCCCCTAAAAAGTGGTTATTTTACTGCAATTATCTCGTGTAGCATGAAAACGGTTGCAGATAGGCACAGACATGCTGCTTATCATAACAAGCAATAGTAACAAACGTTTGACTGGTGTCAACGTCTATGACCTTGAATGACCTTGAACCCCCAAAATATGGGTTTTTAATATTTTTTTGCGATTTCCAGCTGCATCACATATTTTAAGAATGAATTGCACCGAAATGGCTGGAGATGGACCTGGACAACCCATGTATGACATTTCTAGCATAGAACGTACATTTTAAGAATATAAGTTTCAATCTTTTAAATTCAAGGTGTCTTCAATAGGGAGGCCTCAAATTTAAGTACTTTTTCAAAATGCATCTTATTGCTGTACACTGATTTCCAAAGTGGCAGGACCGCTGCTATTGCGTGTCATGTGAGCTTTGCTCAAATTACTTGTTCAATCGCCTGTCGCTTTAAAATGGCAAGCCCTGAAGAAGACTACCCACTTTTCGGCTTTTTTTTGACTGAAAAAAATATCAAATTTTCACCAGCCTAGCCGACACACTGCCTGTCCTGTATATAGGTCAGATCTCAGCCATCATAGCATCATAACTTGTGGATTTTGGCCCAGCTTCATGTTATAACTGTAACAGACATAAAATTACCTACATACTTCACTAACAAAACATAATTACAAACAAAACATTTTTGCCTGCTACATATATACTAGTTCAATTAAACATGTCTTCCTGTTAGATATAAACTACAATTCGTTAAAGATCTTTGTAGCTAAACATGACTAACTAACATGGGCAGAGTTAAAACTAATCAATAAATGAATGAAGTCAAATGGAAATAAGCACACTGACATATATATGTAACTGTACCTTGGTGAGTGCATTGACTGAAGCTCCAGCATTCAGCAGCATCTGAACCAACTCCTCCTGCCCACTCCGGCACGCCATGTGCAGCGCTGTACGACCATCCTGTAATGTACCATTCACTAGGGCAATGCACTGCAGGAGTGACTACTTTCAACTTTTACGCGAGCACGTATTAGCTACGGTAATTTTGTCTGTCTGTCCATCACGACCCGGTACCGATTCAAGCCAGGTGAGATAGAGACTTCAAGTTTTCACTATATGATAGCCTAGAGTCTCTAATATTTTGTGACAAATTTCATGCCGCTGGGTCACAGGTAGTCACCACAAACGAGGGGGCGAAAGAGAGACACCCCCTCTAAAAAGACGTGATTTTACCGGTATTGGCTCGTCTAGCGTGAAAATGGTTGCAGATAGGCACAGACGTGCTGCTTATCATAACAAGCACTGGCGACGAGCTTTTTAGAAATGTCAACATCGATGACCTTGAATGACTCTGAACCTTCAATTTTCGTGATTTCGAGCTGCGATGCACAATTCAAGAGTAAATTGCGCCAAAATGGCTGGAGATATACCAAGACAACTCCCATATGAAATTTTCACCATTGAATGTGGATTACAGCAGTCTAAGTCCCGACCCCCTACGTTCAAGGATGTCTGCACAAGCGGGTGTCAAAGAGGTGTACCCTCCTAAAAAGTGGTTATGTTTCTGCTACTGGCTTGTTTATCATGACTAGAAATCTGAGCTAATGCTCATGAGATGCACGAGAGTTTATGGCAGTTCTAGTTTGCAGCTAATATCGGTTTATCTCCATCCATTTCGTCACACTTCACTCTTCTGCAGCCAAAAATTGCACAAAATCACTATCACATCCTCTATTTTCTAGGTTCAAGATCGTACAAGGACATTGATTTTTATACCATTAACAAGCACGTCACCACTGATTGTTATGATAACAATGCTAAATTTTGCCAAAAAACAGATCATTCACGCCATCTTATCTTAGGTTACCGCTAAGATGGGTACCTGCAACTTTAAACCTTCCTATAAAATCTGAGTTCCATTTGATAAATTCTAACACCTATTCCTAGAAATACCCAGTCCTTTCCTCTTTCAGTAGCCGTCAACATCGTAGTAATCAGTGCGGTAGTTATTAAGATATAGCCAAGAAAGAACTCTAACCTTTTCTTAACCCCTTTTCTATAACTACAGTGAGTCCCCCAATTATGTAAAGGTGCCCCCATAATCGATAGCCGATGATCAATCTCATATTTTTCATCAAGTTTCCATAAAAACTATACATCACCAAAATCCCTATTTGCCACATTAACGAATGCAATATTTGGTATTTCTTGCCATTCGTTCTAATTCCCATACTTTGACTTGACGAAATGTGTAATATTTTTCTGACAGGGGCCACACCCCTTTTCAACCTACTGAGTCAAAATTAACATTTTCCACTAAGTCTGGATATGCGAATCCCGTACCATTGGAAAGCGTATTGGATAAGGATTCCAGCAGTCCAAACCGTTTCCAAATCCATTCAGTAGTTTAGCTAAAAATTGGGATGTTCACATTAAGTTAATATACAAATACCAAAATATCCATCTCGATCACATAACGAGTTAAGTTGCATGGTGCCACCTTGCAAACACTGTAGAGTTATTCTTACGTCGGGTCTACGGGTCAGGCTTGCATTTGCCCCTTTTTCTCCCCTCATTCGGGGGAGGGGACCCCTCACCCAGCAGCATAAAATTTTGTCACAAAATACTAGAGACATAAACCTATCATATGGTAAAACTCCTAACTCTCTATCTCACCTGGGCTTGAATTGGTACCTGGTTGTGACGGACAGATGGACAGACTGACAGACAGATGGACATAATTAGTTACCATAGCTAATACACACTGCTAGCTCTCACACGTAAAAACGGTTGCAGACAGGCACAGAGATGTACCTTGTCATAACAACACTAATGACGTGCTGAGTCTATAACATGCATGAGGGCATCCACCATTCAGCTGTTATACACCACTGCCACCAGCTCAGGATCTAGGCCTGTGCCCTTAGGCACACGCCCAGTAATACTCAGTAGGTCCCGAGATTTGTAGGAATGCACGCCCTAAACACCGACGCAAATATAACTGAGTCAAACAAACGAGGTCGGTACAAATGATTTTATTTCATGAAATCCGACTTTGCTGCCAATGTGACGACACATCTATCAGGTGCCTTAAGGCCTACTGTGACCCCCTGATGACGGCCGCCAGTATGACAGCTGAGCGCGGCGCATGGAAGGGGTTGCAGTATGACATCACCGGCATCAACTGAAATCGTGATAAATAAAGCCAGCGCGTACATCCAGATGTCATGAGCGTCATTGGATAAGCGCCAATCCAATCCGAATCAGACTTCAAATTTAATGTACAATTAATGGTGGAATACTTCTAGTTCACTAGCACACCTAGCATGTTCGAGGTTATTATAGTTTAACAGTTAACACTATAAATTACGATATGTGTTTTGTTACTTACTTACTTCGGGCTGAATTCATTTGGGTCAACTTACATCTGCGAGTGTCACAAATTTTAGTTGGTCCTTTCCTGAGTGTTGTACTTCCGGTAGTTGATGGTGTACAATATGAATTACTTCTCTCATTTTTCACTAATCACATGTGTTTAAACTTCAATCTTTCAGAATTTTTCTTTGTTTTCCATGCGCAAAGGCAATAGTGTGTTGTTAGTTTGATTCAGTGAAGATTAAATTGGTTTTCAATTGTGACGTCTAGACTTCACAGCACTGGCAGTAAACCGAAACCAACTGAATCCGCGGTTCCCCCC
>Ga0056128_1007276_pt1 | contig 13976 bp, 7 predicted proteins | sample WorMetLIZISLAND2_FD_71113 | JGI IMG/M metagenome (GOLD analysis project Ga0056128, IMG submission 71113) | Marine gutless worms symbiont microbial communities from Max Planck institute for Marine Microbiology, Germany - Olavius geniculatus... ... | reverse complement strand
ATGGCGCGCATAGAATGCTTAAGTGGCCGTGCGGATGCTGTGAGTAAGCAAGCAAGTAAATAAGTAGCTAGAGCTGGGCAGTGGCCAAAATTGTGGCGTAGCGCATACCTATCTACTCACTTCGATATATGGTTTCTCGTCGCATGCTCATTTGTGAATACGAAATTTTACAAGCATTCTCTCTCGTCCAGCTCATTGAACTTGGACTGTGACTCGGACACGGGCTAAGTTGACTCCACTACATCACGACTATTGAAAAAAAATAATATAATTTAAAAGGACCTGCGCTGAAGTTGTGCGCGTTCGGCAGGACTTCGCGCTCGAACGCGTCAATGACGTCGTGAACAAGTTGACGTTTGTCGACGTCGTCGATAGCGTAGGTGAACTTGCGGACCTGGGGCACGCCTGACAGCGACCAGATCGAGTGATACTCGCTAAGTGACGAGTGATGCAAATTCTGCACCAAACAACGACACACTCGTATCCACAAGAACTGGCTGGCGCGGAAACGAGCAGAGTGCCACTTATTATTTTTACGAGAGTTGATCATGGGCCATTATTACTTGACGGGCGACCTGACAGAGTTGTGGTGGCTAGAACTGTACAAAGTCGCTTGAGCCGTCGCGTTTGGTCTTCATGCGGATTTAAGTAAATCACGACTCGTAACGAATACGTGAAATACTGCATTTTAATACGTGAAATACTGCATTTTAATTAAACTGACTGAGAGTCAATAAACCGGCCCAAATGTCATATGCTAGTACGACTCAGGCAGCAGTCGATCGAAACGTTGGAACCAATCCGATTACTTTAGTCTTCTCCGTATCGGTATAGTAAAGATGCGTGCGCGCCTGTTTGTGCGTAAAAACGAAAGTTAAATACATTATGATAATATGATAATTATTATTATTATTACTGACAGTGTTATTATTAGCCATGATGTGGAAGTACGTGGCACACCTGCAGTGCATTGTTGAAGCTGGCAATGGTTTGTCCAAGCTCGTAAATCAGGTGTGGTGTGTAAGATGCAGTGTCCAGTCTCTCCCCAAGCACATACGTCAATAATCTCACCAGGTATAGAACATCCTCTGAAACCGGCAGCATCGCAGACATATGGGCCAGTTAAATGTTTAGTGTCCAGTGATCTTGACTTTCCCCACTATGGTCAGCCACCTTGTCGTGGTGGTGGGGCTTTGCACCGATGACCCGAAAGATTTCTAAAATCTGGAGGGTAGGAGCTAACTAAAAGCTGACCAAACAAGTGAGAGCAGATTTGCTACACTTTACCAGTGCTTCTGTGATGGTTTCGGCTTTACAGCCGACTACGGCTTTACAGCCGTCTATTTACGGCTTCACAACCGTCTATGGCTTTATAGCCGTTACCTGTAGCCTTGTGGTTACATTCGGGGATGAGCATTGGGCCGAACTGATACAGCCTCAGTGCTGGGCAGGTGTAAGAGCCTGTCCACCCCGGAGGTAAGGTAAGGTAAGGTAAGGGATCTTGACCTTGCAGCCTAAATATTATAGGTTTTTAACAAAAAAAACATAATATAGCTTAATACATTAGGCGAATAAACTAAACAAAAGACTGATGTCAAGAATATAGTTACCGTCTCCAAGTTTCTCCAAGCTTTTCTCGGCGCCATGGACGTTTATCACCGGTAGCGGACATTCAATATTGTGCGCGTGCAACATCCACATCATCGCGTGCTCACCGTCTGTAATTGCAACTAAGTTTTTAGCCGACCGTATATACAGGGTGGGCCCAAAAAGTAAGCTATTGCACTTTGTCCATATCTTCGCTAAGTATTGATCAATTTTCACAATTTTTCACCAGTGGACTCCGTAAGAAATTTCCTACTCAGTGGCATGCACACCACACTTATTATGTCACTACACTACCTAGTAAAATAAAAATATCTAAAAACATACAATATCTACAGATGGACAGAAGGTCTAATGATAAATTTTTGAAGTATTCAACTTAAATGTCAAAATATGAGTTGCAGTACGTGTTAAAAACATTTAAGGTCATAGGTCAAAGGTTGTCTCATGGGTTTTTGCGTGTTTTTGTGCATCATAAGCTGCCGTGACTCGCGAGCAGTACCCAGCCTTTAGTAAGGATTCGCAGTTTTTTTTTCAATTGCATATGAGTTGAAACATGAAGCGATGAATATACTCAATATGTCAAGTAAAGCACGGTCACGTTCACACTAACATTAAAAACCATTTTAGCCTAGTGTATCGTACTTAAGTAACAACGGAGCTTTTGATGCGGTTGTCGTCCGTCTGTGTGTTCGTTGTCGTCGTCTGTCACGAGTGTATTGTGGCCAAACGGTGCGAGATAGGGCGTAGGTTGCTATTGATCACTAATAGTTAATCGCATACGGCCTTTTAGATGAGATGAAAATCATTGACTTTGGATGATCTTGGAGGTCACTGACAACCGATACGGTCGACTATACTAGCGACAACTGAGCTTTTTCTTTTAAATTTTATTCATAATGACGTTTTTCAACATTTTTTTGAACGTTTATTATATTTAGTCTACGATTATGACTATGACATGGGTCTACTAGCGCTTACAGGTTATTAGCAGGTTAGCAGCCCATATTTACGTACCGACGTGCGGTCTAAGCGAGTCCTTTGAGTTGGTGATTTTGAGCACGTATCCGTGAGGTGAGACTTGGTCAACGTGCGGATTTAAGTGCTGGTCGGCCGAGACTCGGACGTGGAAGTTACGATCGTCATAGCTGTCCAGCTGACTCACGTCGAGGACCCTGAAGCCGTACAGCGACTCCACCAGTTGGACCGCCTTAGCACAGTCCAACGGCGGCCGTATCGACTGACCCGGCGTAGGTTTATTAGCGTTGATATCGACGTCAGTGCTCGTCATAATCTTGACTGTATCGAATCAAGTCAAATTAAGTGCGATATACATTTCTATAGTGCATCTGCGATGTCTCCAGTGCGGTAGAGTAGTCTGCTAATAATTGTCAATATTTGCAAAATAAAAATGTTTTAACTATCGTTCATAAAAATCAACTGAAAGTTGGTGTATTGTCTGGTAGAGGGTTCCAGAAGACTGGACCAGAGTGCCGTAGGTTGACAGTGTGCGGCGTGATATGACCAGGTCGATGTTGGTGAAGCAACGAAGCCCACCAAGACGAGTCTTGTTGACTTGAAAATCGTTGTATGGAGTAGACCTATTTACAATTAGTTAACTTTGCCAAAAATAACGATTGATTAACCATTAGGTTTAGTTTCAATTAGCCTAATAACTAAACTAAACAGTAGATTGCGCTCGTTGTCTAAGAACGTCACTATGCATATAATGTTTTTGCTAAGAAAATTATATCAGTTAGGCCTACTCAGGTAACGACTACTATCGGAAATGCATTGTCATGCATCCTCTCGTAGACGGACTAGAATGTTTATGTTCTCTGTATGGTCGGCCTCACGATGGGCTGTTCCCCGAATTTCTAGTTATCATTATAAAATCTCACCTTTCTGCTCTTTCGGCGTGTTTTTGCACTCAATTCATTTATCTCCACGCGTTTTCACGTCAGCGGTGGATATGATTGACTTGTGATTGTGACGGACTTTATAATGTAAGTTTATAATCCCTTAAATAACGCCATAAGAAAATAACGCTTTGATGTGAACGAAGTCTACTCTTAACCTGGCCGTTTGTAATACAATTCACAAACACTGTTGTTGGCAAATAAGGCATTTTCGTAAACGAAAATAGACCTACGTCGAGAACGGTAATAACTGAAAATCGATCGAGTCTATTTGTGCGCAACAACTACAGGGTGGACCAAAAAATGGCACAATGTTTTTGTACGCCAAGAACTTCATCAAATATGTCCCATTTTTAAAAAATTCTTCACTGTTGGAATAAAAAATGGTAGTACCACTGTTACTAAAGATCCCACCACATCTCAAGTGTGTCGCTACACTACCTAGTGAAATATCAGTGTTTTAAAAGCAACAACTGAAAACAAGACGATATCTGTAACAACACATTGTAATAAATTAACAAGAAATAACCTATTTATTGTCTCAGTTATTGTCCAAAGTAACTGTCACATATCTCAGTTTTCACTTCAATGTGTTCGCCTTGCTGCTGGACGACGCACCCAAGCCAGCGACGCCACTGACCAATGGCGCGATCAACCAAACGCTGCGACAGTTTGCCCGACTCAGTGACGATCGTATGCTTCAGCTGGTTGATTGTCGTGAATTGTCGACGTTTAAGGCCCCCAACAGCATAGTCGACCGGATTTTAAGTCTGGGCTGTTTGGGGGCCACAGGTCAGGCTTGATCAACGTTGATCACGCAAAAGGTCAGTGTCGTCGCTGGCTAGAGTGCGATGTCTGACATTTCACAAGGTAGTGCAGCGACACATATCAAATGTGGTGGGATCTTTAGTGATAGTGCTATTAAACATTTTCTCCTGATTCCGACAGTAATTTTGTTTTCGAAAATTGGTTGATATCTGTTAAAAGTTATTGGCATATTAATACATTGTGCAATTTTTTGGCCCACCACACTGTAGAACAAAAAGTAAAACGATTTAGTTTAAAACCACGACATAAAGGTAAGCCTACTTTGCATATACTAAAACAACATCGAACCAATGTTAAAAGTCAAAACTGCAATATAACTAAAACGAATAATTTGCGATGCGTGGAACGCAAATAACTACCGATAGACTAAAAATAACACTGGTTGTTCGACCGTGTTGCCGAACATACAGGTGTAACGTTCGTGCTGTATAGGCTAAAATATGACTAAGACCATAGGGGCATAACTAGTGCACAGTAGCTTATCCAGCTATACAGTAATGACAGGCCCGACTGCACCGTTCGAGCGAACATCTATCTCCAGGCTGTCACAGCTGCATGTTAGTTGTAAGTGGCAAGCTGTTCTTCGCAGGCCTAAATCACCGGTCAGCGTAAGCGATTCTGCCTATGACTACACATTTATCCGTCTGTCGTCTGACACATCCGTGCAACCTGCATAAACCGTTCGACAGATTTAGATTGGAGATCCAATGACAGATTGTTTTAGATGAGGACCCCTGACCCTTCAAAAGAATGAAAGACTTGACCTTAAACCGAGTACTATGGCTGCTGGCATAACGCCATTCAGCAACTTCTATCTGAAAATAAACAAATTGTGGACGAACAGACAGACGGAAGGAGGCTGACTGTTTTAGGCCGAATCAGAGGAGTCAACCTAAAAATGTCACAAGACACACATAACTACACCCCCACACGAAATTTATTCCAAATAACCTAACCGGAAGCGTTAAACACACAGTACGGTATGAAAAAGCATAATAAATAACATAACTGCAAAAAATGAATAAAAATTATTATACACATAAACATGAACTGACAGGTAAAAACTATGAAAACAACGCAAGTTTTGCCGTTGTAGATAACTGAGTAAATAACATACTGAGCATACAAAGTATGGCGTGTCATTAACACATGATTGACATATGAGCTAATTAATTTGGCTGATGAATTTTTGATTATTTGTTAGTCAAAAAAGTTCAGGATTAATTTTTATTAAACTTTGCAAAAAATAATAAACATTCAACTTTAGATCCAACGAAATTTTAAAAAAAAGATTTTTAGTACCTGTCTTCAAGAAAAATAATATCAGTTACAAATATCAGCAAAGAGCAGACGAACATAAAGACCAAGGGCGTCCACATAATAATACTGCAGGGGGGGGCAAAACAGCGAGGCGCCGCGGCATTCATGACAATGAAAGACAATCGGCATTCCGTGACTTGCCACGATTTGTACCACGCCTTTGTTCCTTGGAATTTGACGTTTCGTACCACGACGCGGGAGCTGAGGGCTGGGCGCGCGGCTTGTTATTGGCTACTTTGCCGTTGGAAGTCATAGTCATAGTCACATAGCCGGGCTTATGAACACATTTTAGCATACATTTCATTACGCTGGTTGCAAAAATTTAGCTTTGGCGACATCGACTGTGCCTATCTTTTTAATTTTGCTATCAGCTAAGTGATTTTGTGACTTGACATCTAAGAAAAAGGCTCCCAAAAAGCCGTACACTGTATCTCAAAAACATCCCCGACATTTTCGACTGTAACTTGAAAACCAATTATCAGATTCTGATAATTATTGGTACGAATATTTCTGACACAACTTACCATCAAATGATTATTCAGTCTCCCACCTCACCCAATGTATGCTTCTGCACTACTTAGGGAAAGCAGATCAAGCGAAATATGTGTTGAAATAAACATAAAACCTGAAAAAACATCCCCAACATTATCGATCGTAACTTGAAGAAAGATTAGCCGTTGTTAATAATATTTGGTAGAAATATTTCCGACACAACAGGCTATTAAATAAGTGCTTTAGTTCCCACCTTACCTAACGCCTGCTTCTGCGCTACCTGGGGAAAGCAAACCAAGCATAATATGTGTTAAAATAAATGAAAAACGTTGATAAATTCCATCTATCCTAATCTATGAGCCCCAACAGCCGGTCTATTACAAGGTTTGACTGTCATACAGCAGTGTGTCTACCAGATAAAGTTTGGGAATGTTTGTGAAGTCAAGAAGCGACTGGTACAGCCTGGATTGGTCTGGAGCAGAACTTTATCGATACTGCTGTCAATAAATGGAGAAAGCGTTTCCTTGCCTGTGTTCGCATAGTGGGCCACCACTTCAAGCAATTTTACTGCAGGCAGTTGAAAAATGGACAACTGGGTGAAATGTCAGCCAAAGTGTCAGAAATGTGAACAAAATGTGTTTTTACGCGTTATGTTAATTAAGCAATTATATCGCATCGGATAAAAAGTGATATTTCGCTGGTTGTTTTCCCCAGGTAGTGCAGAAACAAACGTCGGGTGAGGTGGGAAACTGAATGGTCATTTAACGGTTACTTGTGTCAGGACTATTTGTACCAAAAATTATCAAAACCTAATAATTGATTTTCAAGTTACAGTCAAAAATGTCGGGGATGTTTTTTGAGACACAGTGTAGTTTCAAACTTGCTCTACTTCTTCACGAGGTGTCACTCCCGAGTCCCGACCCATTAACCGCCCGCACCCCGCGTCGTGGTACGAATCCGTCATTACACTGGTTGCAAATAACGAAGTTTGTGACAGACAGCATGGGACTGTTCTATCTCACTATAAAAAGAAAAAAAACCGGTCAACGATAATTGTTAAAGAGGTGATAAGACATTATTAATAAAGCATTAGAATTAAATTTACAATCAGCAGTCACAGAACAGCAGCCATTCTATTCACGGTCCATAACGAAAGTACGCACGGAACAGACACATCACAGCGTAATTACCACAAGCAATTTATTTACACGATATCAGAACAACTTCATGAGCTGTCTAGTGCCTGAAACCAACTAGTCAATATACGCAGTGGCGTATTCAGGATTTGGTGACGGTCGCACAGCGGGCGCAGAGCGAGGGGTTTATAACGATAATAATGCTTGCATGAATACCCTAATCTTGTTTCTGACGCACCACAGCTATGCTGTAGGGCGTTATTGGCACGATGTGTCGTCCGTCCGTCTGCAACGAATGTATTGTGGCTAAGATTTAGATCGTAAGGAAAAACTTTACGTGAATAATTAGCCATTTGTGTAGAACTCGAACATGCAAAATTTCAGCCATCTAGTGCAAGGCGAAAATTTTCAAATTGGTGTTTAATGGCGGGTGCAAAGAAAATGTGCGTTTTTCAATGGAAAACTGGCCATGTCTCGGAAACGGTGAGAGATACGGCCAAGGTTATTATTAATCACTAATAGGAAGTAACATATACGCCTGTCAGACGAAATGGAAATCATTGACCTAAGACGTCGTTGAAGGCCGTTACGCGCTATTGTGGTTAAATGGTGCGAGATATAGAGCGTAGGTTGCTATTGATTACTAACAGGAAGTCGCATAATTTTGGTTTTCAAATGACCTGAAAATCATCGACATTGGATGAAGGTCACAGACAACCAGTACGGTCGGCTATCCCAGCGACAGCTAGGCTTCTTGTTCTCACGAGCAGTCATGGCCCTGCAATTTCCTTCGTAAACACTTAACATTCACATCACATCTTATGATAGCTTTAGAGTCTACTAATACTAAGCGACATATGTCAGCCCAGTGCGGACATACGGCCGTCCCCGAGCTTCTAAGCTAAAAACTGAACACCGATTGCTTATGTCCTGGCGAACGTTCGCATTCATTTTTACTCCTCGCGCGCTACGTTCCTAACGTAGCGAAAAGATAAGTGTAATATTGACGACCGACCGACGACCGACCGACGACCGACCTATGTTCTCCGAAGAGCCTTCGTGGAAGAATTTCAAGCGGCCATATCTCCACAACGGTGCACGCCAGATAGACGCATGCGTTGAGGTATACCAAGATAAATGGCAACTAGCGTCATCGACCAATATTGGAAATTTTTTACCCTCAGTTCCTGAAATGGAGCAATATTTTATGAACTTCAGGGAGACAATTTCCGATAACGACCTCGACGCCAGTCACTATTAGTATAATATTAAACGGGTCTCAATTAGACGCCGAGTCTCTAATACAAGCTGAAAGAAACGAAAGAGCTCTTAAAAGAATACAAAAGAAAATGATGCGCGCGAGGAGTACATTAGATTGGTCGCAGTCTAATAATATTTCCAGTTTCTACGTCTTTTTGTTTTCGATTTATGAGCTCACACGAAACAGACGTATGGACAAACAGAGAAACCGGCAAGACGGGATACGGCCGTAGCCTATTAGCGTATTCCTTGTCACGTTTGGTGCTTGGTTGCTTTGCTGCTGTTGGACATAAATATGGAAAAATGTCCATTATATGGTGTTTACACGACCCAGCAAACGTCCAGCATTAGCACGTGTATTTTGAATACATTTGCTGGAAGTCTGCTGGACGTTTGCTGGATCGTGTCAACACCCCATTAGAGAGTTCGTTAAAGATATAAAAATGACCATCTGGAATTCGTTCGTTGTAGAGGTTGAGTTTTACTTTCTGTATTGCATTTTTATGATTTTATGGGCATTTTATACGTATGTGCTGTTTATGGCGTAATAAAGGATTGATTGATAATGTAACTTCCATATGGAGGTAACCAAGAACACAAGTTCGCTGCCCAAGATAAGTTAGGCCTATACTACGAGTATGTACATGCTGTCCTAAACTGATTAGTCTGGAAGCATCATCAGCATAAAAATAATACATGCTGCACATATAAATGATGACGCAAAAATATCAGGTATAAATGGCTACAAAAAAAACGACGCCATTTCACGCTAAGTCATGGCTATAGTATGAGACCGTTAGATTATTCAATGGCACTTTCAAACGTTGCACGCACAGACAGCGAGCAGCCATTATGCCATTACTATACCGAAACAGCACAAAATTTCACCAAAAGTATTGTAAAAGAACCGTTTGATGCTAAATCAGACATTCAAGCACCTGCAGAGTGCAGACGTGAAGTATGCAGACTTCAAATAAAACAACAGTAGCCTATTATTATCACTTATCAGATGAAATGGAAAAATAATGACAATGTTGATAAAAAAATTATAACACACGAAAAAAATTAATTCAAGACTGTGCTATGAAAATATCAACCAAACAGGTGCTCCAGTTTGTCTGCAATAGCTTACACAAATCAAAGAAATTAAAATCTAGTAAGCAACGGTTACTTATACACACACATACACACAGTAGTTTATGCAGTACCACGGTGACTTCAGACCACAAGGAATGCATGCAAGCAACTTGCCTAAACTTCAACGTACCAGACAGATCATTCCTGCGAAAGCATGGTTGCACGCAAAAATTGGAAAATATGTACAGATCAGTGAATGTAAAAAATTAACGACCCAAACACACTTGGTGCACACAGCACACGTGGTTGCTAAGCAAACACCACCAAAATATAAAACGATAAAAAAAACTTAAGACTGTTTCACAACAACAGTCAAAATACGCCGTGCATCTTATGTCCGACAATCTATGGCCGATGCCCAAATTTGAAATTTCAAATTAAAAAAAAAAACGAAAAGACAACACGGACGCTGACTGACCAAACGAGGTAACTCTGACAATTTATAACGACGCAAAACCACCGGCGGCAACGATTTGTGTAAAATACGGAAGGAAAATTAAGGCACACGGTGGCGACAAAGTAGCGCTGACCTGAGACGACAGAAACGGGTATGGCACGTGACATTTCGGCGTAGCCGTTTGGGCGCCGAATGTTTGGGCGCCATGCTTTGTGACTGGCACGTTATTGAAATTAATTTCCATATCGTTGGTGGAGTTAAAATCGTAATCAATAAGCATTAAGCAAGTTGGCAAAGACGATTTTTACTGGCTCTGCAATAATAACTTCCTGCTGCACTTAGTAGTCATCGTTGTCGTCATCCGTTGTCGTTCGTCGTCGTGTGGCGTCATTGTACGTCATCGTCGTGCGTTGCCATCGTCAAGTGACAGAGCAGACCGTTGTTTCCTCGGTGAATGCTCGGTTAAATCTCGCGTAATTTGCGCGTCAATTACACGTTATACGCTGGCCAATATCACAGTAATTCTCGAGCCCTAGTATTAACGGCGGCGCCCAAACGTCCGGCGCCCAAACGGCAGCGGCGCCCACGTGTCCTGCTCCGACAAAAACAGCCTAGTCTTGCAGTTGCTTGAGGACACAGGCAAGAGCTTCGCTGATGTCTGACAGTACGGGAACACCGTCTCGGTTTGCAATGTCAGCAAGATAAGCACGAGCGCGATTGTAGTCATCGACTGCTGACTGGCTAGCCTACATGAACCAAGCAAATTAGTCAATCGGTCAATCAAATTTTGGTAGGCCTACACAAAACTGTTGTCCCATTACTCGCACACAAGCCCAGAAACCTATTTTTCACCGGTGACGTATGTCGACGTTTGAAAGCACCATGACTATTGAAGAGATATCTACGGGCCTGTGTCCAAGAAAAGGGACACAGTCTAAATATTTATTGTAACTCTGACTATGATGTTGCGAATCAACAGTTTTTCAACGTTATAACGTTTAATAAGTGAAAAATTCTGCAAGTGACTTTGTTGTGTTTCATTGTAATAGAGGTCCAGTTTTTTTGAGACAGTACCGGTATATGTATGCTAGTATGATACGTACATAGCCTACATACTATGCACACGTAAAATGACCCAAAGCAATTCCACAACACATGCACATGCCATGATTTACAGCCAAGTGCAAAATATCTAAAATATTTGATGCAGAAATAACAGAAACATACTAAACAAATCCAGAAGTAGTTGGAATTACCATTTCGCTGTCAACTGGCAAGCAGTAGGCAACATTCTGAATACAAAGCACGACATTGCAGCCACGACCGATGTAATGTGCCGCCTATACCACAAACAACAGCACCTCACAATAAACTTACATTTGAAACATTCACTAATAAGCTATAAAAATTCAGCAAATTACAACCTTTATCCGTTAAGTTGTTGACGTTTTGGCAACCGCTGCAGCCTTCTTCAGATCGAAAAGAACAAGACAAGCTGATGATTACGGACGAGGTGTCCTACTAACTACTATCTTACGCGGTACGCCTAGGAAAATTAATTTGCTGTAGCAACATTTAGTGGCAAAAAATAATCGTTCCGACAGCTGCAGTGTGATGGAACTGCAGGATGACGTTATAAAATGATAATTAAGTAAGTAAACAGAGATTATAGTACAAACTCTTGGGAATGTACCTAAAAGCAGACTACGAACAGAAACCGAAAACTGAAAATAATTCTATAAATGGCAAATAAAGCATAACATGGAAATTTGCAGCGTGTATCTAAAAGCAGACTATGGTACGTACTTCCAGCATACTAGTGACGTCTACAAACCACAAAAATAAAAATAAGGAGAATAACTGCTATTTGACATCTGTCTGTAGGTTGCGGCACAGCCAGCCAGCCTAGTCCAACAGACGACGTGCACAGGGTAAACAAACATGTAAACAATGCAAAAACATAGATAAACTTTCACCATTCTCCTTGTTTTTATTTCTATGCTACAAACTCTCCCACACTGTATGTACAAACTCTCATGAAGTGTATCAAAAAGCAGACGACAAACTTCGAGCATGCTGGTGACGGCTCGCGTGTCGTCGGTAATGACAAAGAACAAAAGTCGACAAGCTTCTTTCATGGCGAGCTCGTGTGGTATAAAACACTCACTCCAACCTGACTGCAGCTGCGGGTTATAGAATGACACGCCGTGTTTCCTGCAGTAAAGGAAACCGCTCAATTTCACATGTGAGAAAAAAAAATTCTAAAACGGGAGTGGAAACAGTTAAAGTCCATGTGCCTGTCTAATTAGTCGATTGATTGATCCTGGTTCTGCAGTTGCAACCTCATGAAACGATAAACGTTAAACACTGAGCACATCTAATAGCACGGTACAGCTCAATAAAATAGATAGTATTTAACGTTTGCTGAAGCTGTAGGTATTTTGGTGAAAAAATATTAGTTCTTGGATGGAAGAACGCTGACATGCAGAATCTGACAGCTGAGGAAGTAAATCAACTAACTAATGAAGGTGAATGTATCTTTATTGCTGATAGACTCTGAAAAACGTAATGCCTCTTACTCCTGCCCTGGGAATGTTCACACCAAAGTGGTTATTCCACGCCATTTTGTTTTTGAGTTAGCAGTCCGAACAAAACAAACAAACAGACAAACAGACGGGCAAGACACATAATGCAGCCTATAGAACAGCTGCATAATGTAGAAAGTATTATTTATGGTACTTATACCATCTAATAATCTAATGTTCAGTGAAAGTTAGTTATGCTTTCAGTGTTTGTTACCATATTTCTGGTGAATAAAGATGTATTGTAATTTGTATACATAAAAGCTCTTGCAGCTATATAGAACTATGAGTAGCGAGACAAGTTGACATACAGCAGTATTGGAATGGCGACGTCATCCCGCCAGCTGGTCTGTCCACACGTGCCACCCAAGTAGACATCACGAGGTCGAGGTTCTGACTGTACACTATCCAGCCCACCACGCCACCAATCTGTGCACAATGTTATTGCTATTACTACGTGGAATCGCTTCTTGCAGCACAAACGATTCCGCCTATTCCTACACATTTCTCCATAGCGTGGTCCGTCGTCTGTCTGTCTGTCACACTTGTGCCCCCTGCTTAAACTGTTCGACAGATGTAGATGCCATTCAGCAGGCACACTTGAGGGGTTCAAGGACACAGGGAGTCCCTAACCCCTAAAGGACGATTTGGGATTGAACCTCAAGCCAAAACATGCAATTGCTTTCCACTTACAAATAATGATGTATGATTCACCAGGTGGCGGTACTGATCACTGATTCCACTCTGGCTAAAATACTTAAATTGTTATCTGTTTAGTTGGGACCAGAGGTGCATTCATGCGCGTCGTGTGGCAGATTTCCTCATGACAGGTGATGCTCTGTAGTTCCGAGATGGATTCAGAAGTCACGCAGAACTCTTCTCGGCCGAAACTGTAAAGTCAAAAACAGCAGGCTGACTACAGAACAAAAAGTAACAGCTAGCTTATATATCACTGGTAAATAATAAAATCTATCAACCACAACAAACATCTTTCCAATACTATCGCATTAGCAGACTCTGAGAACAGATTCAACGTAGAAATGAGCACTGAGTGTGTACCTATTAATAGCGCGGTGAACCAGTACAGACCAGCTGAAATCTGCTCCAGTAAACTTCGACTCTGCGCCATGTATAAATAACAATAAATGTACAAAACATCAGTTTATACACTTGTTAATGACGACATGCAATGAGTGACACATCGAAAACAGCAAAAATCATAAAAAGGTGATATCACTCACCATCACATCGCCTAACTGTCAATGTGCTGTTGAATAATATCACCTTTTTATGATTTTTG
>Ga0056128_1007275_pt1 | contig 13977 bp, 8 predicted proteins | sample WorMetLIZISLAND2_FD_71113 | JGI IMG/M metagenome (GOLD analysis project Ga0056128, IMG submission 71113) | Marine gutless worms symbiont microbial communities from Max Planck institute for Marine Microbiology, Germany - Olavius geniculatus... ... | reverse complement strand
CTAGCCATTCTAAATACTTGAAATAAAAATACAAAAACAGAAGTCGCAAGCCGAAACAATGTAGTACACCAGTCCGTGCTGACACCACGTATATTGCAGTGAATGCTAATGCCCATGGTAGAAAACACCTCTAGGCATGTCTGAATTTTAGTCCATCGTTCTGTCTGCGTGTGCGCGCAGTGGCGTGACGTCATAGTGACTATGACGTCAGTATAGCCAGGGGTGTTTACACGATCCAGCCGGGGCCCGAAAATAGACGGTAGGTGCAAACAGCGCGCAATTATCTTTCACGGAGGCTGAGTTATAGTCAATTTTGTCCACGTACGTGGAGTGCGAGCGGTGAAATGTAAATACAAGTTTGTGTACCTTCGCCGTCAGCCGCGCAGACGATCTGCTGCTTGCCTTCGTTCTCCTGGCGCTCATGTTTCATCCAGGTCGATATTGTGAAGCTGGTACCCAGCGCGTCAGGATCGACCACATCAGGTGGTACCTCGACCGCCGTCGTCTGGCCGTCGAACGCGAAGACAGGATCATCACCAATGTCCTCGACGGTCGGCAAGTAGGTCGTCCACGCGTTGTCGCCCGCCGGATCCGGAAGCAGATTGACGTAGTCACGTGAGGCACCTAATGACGTCACCCACAGCAGAATAATAATTACATTACACCACCAGCTACTTGTCAATTTACATCTTTATCTATATTCACTGCAATTTAATTTAATAATCTTAATCCACTGGTTTGCAACATTAAAGCACCAAGAGTTGCATTTTAAGTCAGGAAGTAAAAAAAAGTAAGCAAGTAAAACGCGAATTCGTATCGCGTATTCCGTTAGAGCTCTCATTGCGTGAAAATTACAACGAATGAGATAACTAAAAAGATTAAACGTTTCTTTTGTATTGGAACACTCTGTGTAGGCAATATAATAGGGTGTTTACACGATCCAGCAAACGTCCCGCAAACGTCCAGCATTAGCACGTGTATTTACAATACATCTGCTGGAAGTTTGCTGAACGTTTGCTGGATCGTGTAAACACCCCATAAGTGATAGGCCTACGTACCGCAGAGCTGACGATGTTCTCGCAACGGCAGCTGTTGACGATCGCAGCCTCGACCAATCAGCGACGTCTGCAGCCGTGACGTCACGGAGACGCGCTCCGGCTTGCAGCTGACGTCACAAACGCCTAGTTCTGCGTTTGGCATCAGAACACGTGGCCCACCGTTCCTCACTTCTACGTCGTTCACACCTGCATCAATGAACAAGTGAATGCACGAATGAATAAATTATGAGTATCAGTGCTCACAAGTTCTTAATACAAATCGGAAGGCGTTTAACTGCAACGACTGACCCACGAAAAGCCACGTTTTTATTTCAAAGCCTGTTCCTGCCGCCGTCCAACGACTTAACGCGGTCTGCCTGGCAGACATGTTGCCAGTTTCTAACTCCGCACCGTGACTATTTCAGACATGACTTTTTAGCCCTACAAATTAAGTACTTTGAGCGCTAAAAATGAATAACAAAAATAAATTACTAAATAAATAAATAAAAACAAAATAATTAAAAATAGTAAATGAATAATTCAATAAAAAATAAAATAAAATAAAATTGATCCAACAGCATTTACGTGTCACGAGCAAATCAAAAACGTTAAAAATCGCTGCTGACATCAAAACGCTACGTACATTTGAATAAACGCACACATTTACGGGATTTTACATTGACAGTAAGCGACACGTCTGAAAGTAGGTATACGTAAACGAGACCTGTTAGTCCACGTCTGCATATCGGGTTGACTTGTACGTGGACAGTTGCGTCTTGAGACACTCGACCTCCGCAATCTTCCGCCTGAACTTGAAAACTGTAGAAGTCAACCTTACGCGCATCCAGAGGCTCCGTGTTGCGAACATATCCTATTGACACACATCTCTGCCCATAAGGTACGCGAAATACATAGTACCGGTAATACTGTAATAGTAATTGGGATTCTGATAAAATTTTTATACAGACAGAGGTTAAACCGGCCCAAAAAGGTTTTGGTGGCGATGCAAAACCCCTGAATCTAAAGCCAAAGTTTCAAAATACGGATTCAGATCCATGAGTTTTAAAAACAAATTTTTACATTCAATTTCTGAAAAGATTAAGGCAAAAACTTAGCACAACAATAACTATTATTGGATCCTTTGTACTGGCTATGTGGCAGCACGAAGGTTAAAGATCTCTTGAGTGCTTCTAGCCAGGGTTCCGTGCCGTCGTTGAAGACACTAGCGAGCGACCATGCGATGCTAGATCACTCTGTTTTTCAAAACCCTGATCAGCTGTGTTTAAATAATTGGGCTTACGATGCACGCAAACTACCCAGATACTTCAGTCTCTTTCCCCTATCGTTTTAGTCACCATCGAATGTGACAACTCTTTTCGGATGCAGACGTTTCTAGTGTACATATTTAATTTTGGCTCTTAACCCACCGACCGCCTGCCGAGCGCGGCTCTGTTTCAGCTGCTAATTACCCACATAGCTTAGAACTTTATTTGTGCTCGTAAATGTTTTCAAAACTGGAGATTTTTAGTCCCACATTTTGTGTTTAAGAATATTTTTTCCACGGCTTGAAATTTAGGGAAAGGGAGTTGTCCCGCCCTCCCCTCCGCCACAACGCCACCGTTCTGTTCGTGATCGCAGTGTCACAGTCTTACGACCGTGCCTTCACGCCGCTGTCCAGCGATGTCCAGTGATGTCCAGTGATGTGCCGTGACACGAGGGGGAGAAGAGTGACGGGTCAGCCACGGCAGCTGCATGATAAAGTCGAGGATTATCACACAAGGCCAGTTTATTGCGATGCCGACCGGCGGCGGCGGGCGGCGGCGCAACTGACGGGACAGCGACTTTTTTCTTCCGCCGGCGCCCGCGGATTTCGGCGACGGACGCAGACGCTAATCGCGATTTATGGAAATGTATGCAGTTAATAATTGATTCGTCAGCGGTGGACAGACGGACGGCTGAAGATGACGTGCCGCCGACAGACAGGCACCGTACGGTCGACCATCCACTTACAGTCCACTTTCCCACTGCTGCCGTTGTTGTTCACCCTCAGTCAAATAATTATGAGATCGAAGTTAGTCGTCTCGAGCATTGACTGTAGGCCTAAGCTTGCTCAGAGAAGTCTTAGAAAGTGAGATCCTCAGTCTCAGTGTTGTAGTTATTAGTGGTCTACCTGTGAGACAGGTTCGTCGTCTCGAGCGTTAAATTTCCAGATTCATATCAAAGTCTCGGAAAAAGTGAGAAGTTCATTAGACATTGTACGGCCGGGCATCCACCCTGCGTGCCATCCACTCTCAGTGCTTCTCGATTAACGACCGGGCAATCACTTACGCCAATGTGAGACTTATTAGGGTGTTTACACGATCCAGCAAACGTCCAGCATTAACACGTGTATTTTGAATACATTTGCTGGACGTTTGCTGGATCGTATAAACACCCCGTTAAGCTGCGTGAAAAGTGAAAAAATGCAGAAAAAAATAAATAAAAATACGCGTAAAGGTAAAGATGATATAGCTCTTACCGATAATAGAAAACCCATCACGAAATTACAAGACGACACCTACCATATCCCGGATATCCGGCCCATATGGGATCGCATAGTGCATGTTAGCTGCCATCCGACACAGACGAACGCGCCCCGCCTTAATCTTAGCCATCCACGCTGCTGCTCGATTTACCTATCACGTAGGGATGGAAAGATGAGTTGTGCTCAGTTGACCTTGATGTTGGTTACTTGGCTATATACCGAGATGATTTACCTGTCTGCAGTGAGTCATACAACCAATGCCGACATATACTGCGGTTGTCCGCCTAACTGGCCTATACATCGCTATGCGCAACCCTAACCCTAACCTGATGCAAATTGGCACGCCAGTTGCTCCTGCCGCTCCTTACGATGCTCCTCCACACACGCTTGATGGGACACGACACCAATAATATCTTAATGACGTATAACCTCATTGTGGGATGCCCCTTCCCATCTACCTTCTACGAAGCCTCGACTGACACTATATTCTTACCGCCACTTCTTTTTCTAAAGCACTGCAGGCCACGTGCATGTAGACCATAACCGGCGATTGGCCGACACAGCCAGATGTAAGTGAGTCGTTTACGGCAAAACGCCGATGTCCGATTGACGACGTCTAGACTCTTGCCAGTCGAAGGGTATAGAGAGTTTGCCGCCTTGCTGCACGAACCCGAAGGGACGCTTGCGTATAGAACGGTTGTATATAATAGGAAAAGCGACGGCGCGGCCGCGAATACAAAGAGAGCGGTCCATAGATCGGCTGATGTACGGTCACTCGAGGGTTTGTACGTGAGTGCTGGGATAGCCGGCGAGATGTGCCATGCAGCGACGGCGACGATCCCGTTACAATAAATGACCGGCTCTGTATGCGCTAATTGTGGCCGTTTCATATGGATATCAGCCGAGCCTGCAAACCACGAAAAAAAGCGCTGCAGTAATCTAAGCGTCCTCGAAGCGCCCATTAGGATATCAGAGATAAAAAAAAAACAAAAAAAATTGTAAGACGAGTAGCTAGTAAATTTATTCCTTTAGTACAGGGACGCCGATAGTTCCTCAACGATTGCAAGTAACCATTACAGAGCAATATAACGATTGGTATATTAACTCCTGATAAACTGTGTTTTAAAACTCACAACACCTCAACAGGCTGCTTTTACATAGGCCTACATGTACATGTATGCTACTAATCGTTAGTTTACGTCATCTAGGCTACCTGCTTGAATTTGTTACGAATGGAATTTGTTGTAAAACATGTATGCAACAAGCTGTACAAAAGGCCCACAGCAAACTGAAATAGTAGAATTCGAACAAATATTTACCGAGTTCGTCGACTTCGAAGGGCACGCCAGGAGTGACGACGTGGTACTGGCAGATCTTCGACATGGCCGGTGATCCGTCAGCATCGCTAGCAGCCACTTGGATGACGTCCTTGTGTTGAGTTCCCTCGTCGACGCTTGCCGTGTACTTCTGCTCGTTCCAGACCGGCGAGAATTCGTTCACGTCGTCCACGTAAATGTTCACCCGCTCTCTATGACGCACCGACGACAAACCAGCCAAAGAACGTTAAACGTACTCTCTGTTTCCCGAGCAATAATTACTCACAAAAATTTAGACAGGTGTAAAAAAAGTTTCTGCCATAGACTACATATAGTTGTTTGTACCGAATTCGGCAAATTAAAATGACGTTAACGACGTTGACTTTGATTTGTTATGGGTTTGTTTACAACAATGTGCCCGACAGACTCATATCGAGGATAGAATTGCAAAACGTCCTATGTAGTACTTGTGATGTAAGTAAGTAAGCAAGTAAGTCAGATTATTTAGAAGGCGCATTTAACAATAGCCACAATGCGCCGCGCTCTCAACGCCCGAACAAAATGTCTAACTGCCGTTTCAACTGTTCAAAGTTAATGTCAGTTTGTCTCAGATAAGCTGGCAGACTGTTCCACAGCCTAGGACCTGCAGCAGCAAAGCATCTGTTACCACAGCTGCTGCAGGTCTGTCTGACGACACATGTCCTGTTGTCGACGACATTTCAAGAAAATTGAAAAAAAAAAACTTTTTCAGACTTTTCGCCAGTTCTTTCAGTATTCTTGAAAAGTTTGTTAATAAATAACACCCAGATTTGTTTGCTATATTTAAATTTGTAATGACATAAACATTAATTTTAAGTAGCACTATGAAAAACTCTGTAGTTTTTCGTTAAGGCGTTTTGCCTACGTTAACCGTAGATACGATGTTTTGCCATTCTGCCTTCGATATTCTGTGCAACTAAAATACAAAACATCGAAAATTTACAACAAATCCGTAACATCGTGACATAGAACTTGTCCTCCAACATGCCTATAGAAGATCAAAAAAATAAATTTAGACTTAAGTCTGTACGAGAGGATAATAGCAGCACGTAGGCCTATTGTAGTTCACCTAGGAGCGTGGTTTCCAGTCTGGCAGTCGTAGGCAGCGACGTCGAAGCTGTATTTACGTTTCATCTCATAGTCCAGTCGAGCGCCTTCAGCGAGCACGATCTTTGCGTCTCCGGTCCGACGGTCGAACAGAATGATTTTGAACGGCAGCTCGGACCTCCATTTGTACACCGTGTACCCGCATACTTCATCTATTATACCGCCAAAAACGACATCAGAACTGCAGACAATGCTTTAAACTATAGACCGTAAAACATGGTGGTTTAGACGTGACTTTTTGATCGTGTCTCTACTCGTAATAGAGATCTGAGAACTTTGTTAAAGTAGCGCTTTATAAATTTACAAATCGATTGACTGACTAGCTGACTGAACAAATTCATGTCAATGTAGTACTTGTGATGTACAAAAATTAAAAAAAAAACAAATAAACAAGCTGATAAAAAATTAGAAAAGTACATTCAAACAAGCAGCAGGCACTATGATAGACAAAACAAAATCACAAAGCAAAGAGGGCATAAGGTGCTGAAATTAAAAATAAAATGTGGACAGTAGGTTTCAGATACAGAAGAAGAAACACAGCTGGATGGAGAAAGACGTAATCCGTAATCCACCAATGGCAATATGCACAATAAGTTCCGAAGCTGTGTGAAATGAAAAGCGCAAGAGGAGCAGAAATAGGCCTACATATATTCAGCAAAACCCTGATATCGTGCAACCGATTTCAATCAAATATAGATATACTCATTGCCGTCTGACTACCAACGAGCCACAAAATGTGGCATTCTGCGTATCGACTTGGAAAAAAAACTTTTAAAAAACGTGCAATAATACTGTGACTTGTGGCACTACGTCTCGACGATCGCAGTATGATTATTACGGAATAAGTAAGCGCATAAATAAAATGAATAAAAAATATCTTCCGATAGCACGTCATAACTGCTATGTCGTTATGCTATGCGCTTGCTTCTTTCCATTCTGCCACATGACGTGACCCTGGGGCACAGTTGCCGACTTTACGAGGCCTGTGCAGTGATTGGGTGTCGCTCTCATGGCTGAAAGCTTATGGAAGCGACGCCTCTACAGACGTTTGATTTATAAAGTAAGTAAGTAAAAAAGTAAAGTAAATAAAACGTGAATTCATATAGCACACAACGTTGAAATGAATTTTTAATGCGCTAGTCATTTATGCTCAAAAAGATCTATGAAACCGTCGAATTACCCAACTTCTGCATCTTGGTGTATGGTTTACCATTACTGCAAAGTGCTACTTTATGCATCTAAAACGAACCGTAAAAATAAGACGCACCATCCTACAAATGACAAAGATAAACAGGGCTGGAAAAGCTTACGGCAATCCCCGGACCGTATACTCAGCTGAATGAAACGGAAAAAAGAGTATTAAAACGAGAAGGATAAAACAGAAAGAAAAAAGTAAAGACGGAAAGACGCGGTCGTCCCTCCCCACAGTAATCTCCAGAATTGGGCGCCTGTATGCGCGTGACATATCACGTCACTCACAATTGTCGGCAGCGTCATCGCTGATGGATGACGAGCTGGCGAGATAATTAAGCAGCGCCACGCACGCCGTATGAATAACTCAGCGACAGACCTGCTGTCGCGCGGCACGCTTTCCATCACATGAATACAGTTAATACTGCTCGTGACGAGTTTCCATACTCGCAAGCAAAAAGACAATATTCGTCCAGAGGGCGTGTTGCACACGCCAACGACAGACGCGACCTAGAATAAAGTTTTTTTTTAACCAAATACCGGCTGTTACTATTTTTGATCGTATTTCAATCTACGAAATTACGCGAATATTGCTTATATAAAACATAGATATTACATATAGCCTGTTGACTACATGTTCAAAAATTTAAAGTACAAATGTCAAAAAAAATTTAAAATGCATGTTACCGTGAACTTTGCTCAAATTCGAGACTTAAGCTCCGAGACAAACTATTAATATTTTCGGAGTAAAAGTAGCGTGGTTTGGGTTTACTAAACAGCTTGCCACGTCCTATTTGTAACGATACGAGTCTTACGAGTCAAGTAAGTAAAATATGCGCGCTTGTGTAGACCACCTACCTCCGACAAGACCCTCTCTGTTGGCCAGTGAAAGAGGAATGTTAAGGAGAACCTCATCACCGCTTGCCGCTGATTCTGCAATCGAGCCACGGAATATTCGCTCTCCGAACGTCAGCCGATCCATCGCATCTGTGCAACGAACACATAAGAACACAGAAAACGATCAGAGATCTCAAACCTTTGCTAAAATCAGACAAGGATAGAAATGCTACCTGGCGAACACAACAGAAATACAGATGCTGTAGAAAATGGCGCATAAAAATTTAAACAGTTATGCTTCAAGTTGCTCGTAAAGTTCGGGAAACGTTGCAGTGAGGACGGTCACGTCGAACATTTCAGCATAGTGTTTAACATCATCATCACAACTTACTGCAATGATCGACGTTGCCGAAACTGTCCGACTGCTTGATCTACGTAAATTCTATACGATTTCCGGTATATGTCGACAAATACTTAAAAGTTTTCGCAATCTAGCTTAAAACTGAAATATTGAAAAACAGTCAGGTACAGATCACAAACCAACGCCTTAAGGCAACACTTTCATTTGACTATGTTGCAAGTGAGAATCAGTGTCTTCAGAGAAACTGTCGTGCCGCGCATATTGTATGCTCTGTCTCCTATGCCGACTTATTCTGGTCGAATCAATGCTTTCACATAGCAAGCATATGCAGATGCAATTTCTCGTGGGATTTTTCATGCACGCGTTGAACAGCTGCAGTTCTATATCTTTTTTTCAACAATATGGATCACCAAACACACTGACTCTACGGCCTTACGTCTGTCAATCAAGAAAAACTCGAGTATGGTAATATTGTGATTAAGTTTACAGGCTTAAGTTTGTGTGTGGTTCTGACAGAAGTCTTGGACGAATTCCAGAAGCTAAAAATTGTAGCTAAATATTTGCATAAACTTTGCTGTAGATTTTATGCAGCGTAAACTTCTCTGCAATGTTTTGTACCATAAACACTTTTGGCCTATTTTGCGACTGACTTATTCATTAATTTATTTCAACGTCAAGAACACGCAAGCACAAAACATATACATGCAGCACACAGTACAAGTTTGGTAGAATTGTACAAGTCGATATAACATTGTGCTCATTAAATCAGCAAGGCCTGAATGGCACTTAAAACTGCCCATTAAAACTAAAATGCAGAGCGATATTATAACAAAAAATGCACTACGTAAGTAAAATCATAAAATTCATGTACACCAAGTGGTATGTGTGAAATTTCTAAGAACATTTTTAAAGAATTAAAATGTGGCCGATCGTTACTTTTTTCATCAAGTTGGCCTACGTGGAGGGTCTCTGATTGCAGACTGGAAACCCCCGGGGCAACTGCGTTGCTGCTCGTTCCTAACTAAATCCGGGCCATGCTTCTTGCTGTGTAGCCTAGGCCCTATGTACGCCGCTGCTTCACTTTATGTCAAGTAAAGACGCGAATCTCTAGCAAGTGCGCGGGGAAGGAGAAGAAACGAAGACTCTGACGTCATCAGCGGGCAACTCCAAATGACGTCATTCGATTTAGTTGGACTGACACCGGCTCAGCAGCAGCAGCAGCAGCATCAGCAGCCGGCGGCAGAGTAAAGTCCCCGGAGACATGTGCTGTCATGTCCAATGAGACGGCATTGACATGTACGCAGTGAAGAGCTGGCTTACTTAACGGACTCGAAGAGAAGCAGGCTATTTATATATTACAGCCCGATCAATTTATACAGCGAGCTAATGGACTCACGGGGCCATGGTGGTCAAGGTCGTATTCCTACAGCCTGAAGTGTGTAAGCTGAACGAACTGTTACAGTTAGAACCTAAGTATACGCAATAAAATCGAAAACCTTCTAAATCTTTTAGCCCAAAAACTCTCATAAGTCACACGACAATGCAAAACCAAATTTACAGAAATTGTTACTTCAGGCGCGGGAAAAAATCAATGTTTTCATCTAAATTTGTGAAAAAAACTAAACAAAATTTTCCTAAATAAAGAAAACATCAGCACACCTTTTAACGTTGCCAGAATAAAAGACGATATGATACACGTTGATTTTATTTTCATGTCATTGGTACTGGTATTAGTGAAGTTACTTCTGCATATACGTCTGTTATGTGCTTGGTTTATTAAACGAATATATATTGAAAAAAAACGTTTTTAACCCGACTTGGTTAGGGACAACTTTGGGCGTTATTGTATAGCACGCAACACAAGGACAGCCGGACAGACTGAAGGACATTCATATCAACTCAATGACCCATCAGCGGCAGCAGCTATCACAGATGAGTGACACTCGGTCACGCGACTTGATGAAAAACACGGAGTGGTGCAACAGAGAGACTGCAATGCCAGTGTGTCCAGGAAAAACGTCCACCCAAGCATGTCACGATAACTTCGTGACGATCGCCGATACTCGTTATTTTCCACGTAGGCTATTTTCCGTCTCAGGCAGTGGCGTAGCGAGGATTTAGTTGTAGTGGGGGCACTTGAGGAGTGGGGTATGCGCAGGGGTGTTCCCTCCCCACGAGGAAGAAGTCTGGGAAAAGGGCTGTGTCCCATCCTCTGAAAATTTTCAGATTTTTGGTGTGAGAATGGCGTGTTTTGATGCATTTTGGCACTATTTTAAGTAACTGAGTAGGCTCCTAGGAAAGCACGTGCCCCCAGTGCCCTCTATGCATTTTGTTAAAGCTTTGCACTCGGTGTCAACAAAGATTAGATAATGTTGTATAGGCTAAGACTAAGCATGCGAACGCGACGAATTTTAGTAAATGCTAACGTATTTTAAAAGCGTTGTTTATAAAGATGTGCAGAAACAAATTTTAAATAACCAAAAAATTGTTAAATTCATAAACTTCTACATATTTTCAAAACGTACGTCACAAATTCGCAAACCAGAATAGATAATTTAATGTAGGCACTGAATTTCGCTTAAATCTTATCTTTTCTTAAAAGCAAAAAGTAGGCCTAAAAAGCGCGTTTGAAACATCTTTTGAAAAAGAAGTCAGCAAAAACACCGGTCGTCTACTGCTGCTGTGTATTTTCGTGTCTATCTACGGCATACGTATTCACGATACGTACGACGGATGTGATAAATTGCTGTTTTTCTATTCTAACGATTCGCATTTATTGCTCGGCCAGTCGAGCGTTAAAAGTTCTTTTGCGGTGGCTGGTTGCTGCTTCTGGCGACGAAGTGAAAACTAATGGCGCTTCGTGACCTTCTCGCTTGCACAGCATCGTCGACTATAGGACGATATTTCACACAAGACGAAAAACAAACAGCTTTGGCAGTCGTGTATGTCAAAAGCGAAGCGTCGGCGAAAGCGAGCGAGATAGCATCTGAATAACTTATGATGCACGCAGCTAGCAGAAAGCATTCCGCGCGCTATTGCGACGACGGCAAAGACGCGGGCGTGCGGATGGATAATTGGCCACTGAAACAGCAGAGTGCCATTTATCGTACTCTGATAATGGTATTGCTCGTAATCGTGTACAGAAATGGATCTGTCTGACACAGCCTAAGCGTTTCTATAAGTCCCTTCTGTGTGTTAATGCACGAGCACTATAATGATGACAACGCGATTTTGCTTCAAGAACTAAGTAGCGCAATTTCAGATTCGAGTAAAATATTACAGCTGTAATGTATAAACAGCACTGTTTTTTTTGGCTGCACAACCCTGTGTTGGCCATTCGACCATTGTTTGTCAAATGTTATACATTTATATACAATATGTGCTGGTTGATGAATTGAAATAAATAAATAAATAAATGAGTATCAATTGGTGTGATAGAATTTGTACGTTATGTCTCTGCAGAATTGTGATGCAAGATCAATTACAAACCAATAACAACAGCATATACGGACAGCAAAATCATGCTGTATGCCTGATGAAATTTTACATTTTTCTATTCATTTTATCTCGAAAATAGCATTTAAGTCGTATCGATATAAATTAGATTTACTGTACTTTTTACGCACTGCACAGAAGTTGATGGTACAAGATACGTTTTAGTTTACATAAAATTCCAACAGCATAACTCACAGTTAAGCTTATATCCAACCGCTGTCGTAAAAAAATTAACAAAAAGTAACTCCTTTGGCAGCAGGTTTATTATAAACTAAAACAGATGCTGTATCAATTTAAACTAACATGTCAAATACACTGTGTCTCAAAAAGTTCACCTTTTTATCTTGTGATATCTTTGTCAGATGTCGTCCGATTTTGTTAGCTTCTAGCAGCAATGTATAGCGTAGAAAATTTAAAACAAACACGTGGACGAGATTACTTAAGACATGCATTTTAAAGAAGTGTGTTATAATTTCTTCGCATAATTTCCTATGTCACTTTCTGTACAAAAAGTAACGGATTGCACAATGACGTAGGCCCCTGCATTTGTAGCCCCTTTTTTGTAGTTTCTTACATGTACATTCGTGACAATACTTTCCTTACGTGCTATCCACTGACGGTCATTTTAACAGTCGTCGGTTGCGCGTTTCAATAAATAATCTCATCTTATTTCGCGAGCGGAAGAAAAACCGGACCAGTCGTCATGGGCCGTGATTAATCACTGTTGCCGGCCAAGACTAGCTCACTCGGCAGATGGCATTCGCGGAAGATTCGTTAAAATATTAACATCTCGCCAGAAAACAGTGCCGTTTTGGCCGCCTGCATGACCTTTAAGCCGACTGATAATATGATTCCTTCGAACTGATGTACAACCCAAGTCGCCAACGCGCCATACGTGTACCGTCGACGACGAAAAAAATTCTGCCCAGAATTCGGCGCAAAAAGCAATAAATTTTACGCCATTGTGTTCGCAATTACCGCTATGACACTAGTGGACCACATAAATATTGACACTTCTTCGCCGTTGCAAAACTTCCCATATACAATAACTCTCTTCGCGAGCGTCGACTGCTGTGAACAATGAATGCTCTCAGCTCTTGTTAGGCGTCCCGCCCTCCGAAGAGACAGCGGGATGCCTATTGCAACGGTGCTGTCAGTCAGTCGGTCTGTATTAAAGATAACTCACGGAGTTATAATTATGAACTACCAATTTCGATGAAATTCTTAGACGAGCAGGACGTGCCTCGGAAAAGAAGCGATTTGGTTTTGGTGTCGATCCAAATTCGTTCAATTAAATTCTGGTTCATTTCGGATTTTTTTTATACATTTATTATCAAAAATCCTACATTGAGTAGGCCTATACGGCAACATAAAATATTTGTAGATAAAATAAAAAGGAAAAAAACTGCAGCCAGTACAAATACAAATAGTATCTCAAAACAATATCAAATTCCAATAAAAAGAAACCGCATTCACGAATACCAGCAGCACCTGTGTACATTAGGAGATTGGGCGTAAATTAACTATCTTTTTTTGCGTTCGCCAGTTGGCAGTACCGTTCTCGGCGAAGGTCTGAGATCTCTGATCGCTTCTGAAGTTTCTTTTGCGCTGTCGTATGTACGTATTTAAATTGAATGTTTATGATGGTGCTTACGAGACGCTAACCAGTATCATTGTAAGCGTCATCACCATCATCATCAGCAGCAGTAGCCTAGCTCAGTATAGACTAGTGCGTGCATGAAACGTTGATTCCTCTACTCGTAATGGTAACGTCACGCGCAGCATGCTGATCATCATCCAGGACTCGGCGCACAGACGACTGACCAATCATATTGTGACGTCATCGGACGGCAATTTGCCACCAGAACGCATTAGGCGAGTTCGCCAGACGACTGCCGACCGACGCGACAGTAGTGTATTGGCGGTGAGCACGCAACGCGACGCGACCTTCGCGCCATCTAGCGAACGCGGCACTCAATGCTCTGAACTGAAGCGACGACGAGTTTACTTCGTGTTCCGATGTCACCGGGTCGCGGAGAACGAACCTATAGACAGTGACTTCTATGGCAT
>Ga0056128_1007273_pt1 | contig 13983 bp, 6 predicted proteins | sample WorMetLIZISLAND2_FD_71113 | JGI IMG/M metagenome (GOLD analysis project Ga0056128, IMG submission 71113) | Marine gutless worms symbiont microbial communities from Max Planck institute for Marine Microbiology, Germany - Olavius geniculatus... ... | reverse complement strand
TCTGTCCGTCTGTCTGTCTGTTTGTCACACGATCAGACAAAAGCGGTGCAAGTTAGTATCACCGAATCTTCACCGTCGGCTGCCTGGAAGACTCTAGTTTCAGGAACTGTAAAGCTTTTCCATAAATTCTAAAGGGGTCACCACGATTGAAGATACTAAATGAGAGGGAGTAAGAAAAAATTGCAATTTTTAGCCAACAAGTCACTGTATCTCAATAACAGTGCGAAAGGGCCTAGGTTACTATTAATCACTAATAGGAAGTCGTACACTGGCTATCGATTGCCACCGAATTCAATAACCTTGAATGACCTTGAACGCCAAAATAGGGGGTTTTATGGATTTTTTGGCGATTTCGGGCTGCGACACAAGTCTATATCATTCACAAGGTGGCGCGACAAAACTATCGTTATGTGATCCAGATAGAGAATTTGGCATTTGTATATTAACTTAGCGTGAACACCCCAATTTTCAGCTAAACTACTGAACCGGAACTGCTATAGGCTTTCGCACGTCTCGTGAGCATTAGCTCAAATTTCTTGTTTTACTCTGCGTTGTAATTGCAACTCGTATAATGCGGCTTTATTGCTACTGTATCGCATCCATACGTGACATAGAACTATTGAACGCCAAAGGTTATGCAAATTTTTACTACTATGTAGCCCAAGGCCTGATCCAAGATTAAGATTTGGAGGAAGAGGCCTGCGATGACTTATTAGTCATTATTATTCTTTCTAATAGTTCAAAGACAGGCTATAGGCCCATTCATAAAAATTCTTTGTGTTTGATAATGTTAGGCAATTAGGCTAGCAGTCTAAACAAGTTTCAGTTCAGTTTCAGTTTTAGATTATGAGCTTGATAAGCAGAAGCTTTCATTGCTCATCTTTCGCAATCATGACATGTGTTCGTCCAGACGTTTCTTGGATGACTTAACCGAGTCTGCTGCAATAACATTCTCTGGTAGTTGATTCTATGCATCTATTTACAACCTGACTGAAAAATTTCTGCCTGCAGGTCCTGTTGATTGGTTGTTAAACAAAGCGGTATAATTCTAATCATGCACGTGAAAGTTAATTAACAACGCAAGTCGTTACGCTGTAATAAAGTATCCATGAATGCATGGTGTGTAGTGGTACTACGAGTGTTACTGCGGTCAGAATTATGATCGACTTGGAAGAGCGGACAATTGTAATGCACATTGTGCTGGTAACCAATCACAGACGTGTGGCGGTGATAGAGCTCTCAGCGTCTACTCAGGTTCATTCTGCTACTATTACATTATATTATAAGTCAATTGTTTTGGCTTACGAATAGACAGTGATAAAAGCAAACTTTTTTCAATAGGCCTATACCATGACCAAGACTTCTCATGCAGCATCGAATGTTTTAACGTTTGAATGCCACTTACCCATTAAAAACTTTCATTAAAGAATGTGTAATCAGATGCGACGAAGTATGCAATGCGTTGCATGCCCCTAGATGCCAGTCGATGGTAACCATAGTAAAATAATTATTGTTTGACTCCATACATAGTTAACTGCTTTCGAAATCTTAAACAGTTGATTGCTGTCAATAAATCTGGAAATTTTCAAGACCAAGACTATTTTTTTCTTCGCGAGGCGCATCGAGATTCGAGACCAAGACACTGCATCACTGGAGTATGGCTGTAGGGTTGTACGTTCTTGAAGGAATAGACGGAATCACTTCCACTGCAAGAGCGATGGAACCTAAAACGTTAGTCTGTTTGCGATTGTGTGCATGTATTTCGTGTGCAACGCAGTTTGTCCAGTTGGCTTCTACGGTAAGGACTGCACATACAGATGTTCACATTGTCTGCACGGAAGTTTGGCTGCGGATGGAACGCAATGTTACCGCAATGGAACCTGCGTGTTGCCTGGATGTGAAGACGGGTGGATTGATCACGACTGCAATACAGGTTTACATCACTCATTGTTATACCTCAACGCAAAATATCTGCACGCGATTGGTCCAAATCGCGTCAAATGACGTTAACAAATACACACTGTTGCCCGCACGGGCAACAGAGAAATCGACGACAGCTGGCTGGCTACATGTCGTAGTCATAGACGTCTATAACTATTTCGATACCAAATTCAGTGGCATAGCGACGCCTGCCATACAATACCGCAATAGAACCTAAACTTAAAGATTTTTTCGACGCCATCTTGTTCAGGAAGGAATTTCCAGGCAGGAGGTTGGTTAGCGGAGGTGTTTCAAAATTTTTGAGCTCTGATGCACCGTTTCCAAAATATTTCCAAAAATGTGCAAAGAATATCTAAACTTAACTGTCATTTTAAGGTAAATATGCCGTGTTTGACGTCGTGGTGTAGTATGACGCATGTATTGTGGCTAAAACGCAGGCCTATACGCGTTATACGATATTAGCAGACGACCATGTTTATCGTTATTTTATTTGAAAAAAGCATGAAATACCACAAATTTTGCGTTGATGTATCACAAAACAAGTATAGACTGACGTATTAATCATCATTGAAACATCCAGTGCAGGGTAACATTTTCAAATTGGGAGTTTAATGAAGGGAGAAGGTAGGAATTTCAACGGAAAACCGGCCATATCTTGGTAACGGTGAGCGAAACGGCTAAGGTTACATATAATCACTAATAGGAAGTGGCATATTAATTGGCTTTCATATTACATGAAAATCATCGACCTTGAATGATCTTGAAGGTCACTGGTAACCAGTTTGGTCGGCTATCATGGCGAGAGCTGTGTTTCTTGTCTTTCACTTTGGGTTTAACTTTATTGCACTTGTAGAACTAGTAGTAGCCTAGGCAACGTCTGACTATAGTGATGGCGTCTGATTTATAGACGACAATGAATGTACTACCCGAAAACCTTGTGCACAAGAGTGTCACAATTCGCCAGGAAGTTATCACTGCTCTTGTTACAGTGGATACACGTTAGACAGCAACAACCACACATGTTCAGGTTAGACCTGTTTATAACTTTGACAAAGATTATTCATACAATGAACATAAACACAAGACATTAAAAGCGTTAGGCTATAGCGCAAATAGAGCGTTAATGTAACGAATTATCCAGCTAGAAGCGTGTATTGTGTATGTGGTGGTTTAACCTATAGGTTGGTATCAACGAAGTTGCTCGACATCGAGCCGCGTAAGTACTGAGATGAGTGATCATTCGCCTTACCATTCCTTTTTACGCACGAAAGCAGCTACTGCTTTCAGTGCGTCTTTTAGTCATCGCAATTCTGTCCGTCCGTCCGTCACACGGGTAGATCAGTCAAAAACGGTGCTAGCTAGAATTACCAAATCTTCACCGTCGGCTGCCAGGAAGACTCTAGTTTCAAGAACCGTAAAGCTTTTCCATAAATTCGAAGAGGGTCACCCCGAACGAGGGCGCTATATGAGAGGGGGGGTGGGTAAAATTTGCGATTTGTGGCCAATAAGTCGCTGTATCTCAGTAACGGCGCAATATAGGGCCTAGGTTACTATTAATCACTAATAGGCTCTGGTCTAATACACTGGCTCTCGATTGCCACCGATTTCAATGACCTTGGATGACCTTGAACGCTTAAATAGGTTTTTTTGTGGATTTTTTGACGATTTTGGGCTGCGAGACAGTTTTCAAGAGCGAATTTCGCTTAAACCAATTCAGATAAGCCTATAGACATAGACAAGCTGCATATGAAATTTTTAGCATTGAACGTAGATTACGACGGTCTAAGTCTCGATTTTCTAGGTTCAAGGAAACCTGCGCACAAGGGCATCAAAGAGCGGTACCCCCGTAAAAGTCGTTATTTTACCGTTGTTGGCCAGTCTTTCGTGAAAACAGCTGGAGATAGATTGACAGTTTGCGAACAGGAACTGCTATAGGCTTTCGCGCGTCTCGTGAGCCTTAGTTCAAATTTCTTGTTGGGCACATTGGTGGTCGTCTGGCAATGTGTTGATAATTAATCTCAGAAACATTGGAATTTTTCCTGTGTGTAGCTGATGTGTTTCGCTGACTGTGTTTGTGGTTGCTCTTTGCGTCTGCATGCATATTTATTTTCTTACTTTTTACTATTCTTTTAGGCTTAAATGATATGGTTTTTTTTACCTGATACAAATAAAGATTGATTGATTGATTGTATAAGTGTAGCGACTACTGGCGATTGTTACGGTCATCTCTATGGAAGAAATGGCGTGTTCTGTGTACCAGAGTGCCTTGTAGGCCTATTACTGACCCAGTCAGTTGAATGCGTTGGCTGTTAACGAAGTCGGCCACTCTGTCAACTTCGGCCATATGCTACTTAACTGCTGGAACCGGAAGCAGAAGAAAAGTTTTTTATCTAAGTTAAGATAGCACATTATTGCTTTTTCCAACGTTGATGCCCTGCTTAAATTTACGTTTTGATCAAGTTTACTTACTTACTTTTTTGAGATAGTTCAGGCTTTCTGCAAGTATTTTTGACCTTGTTTTAGCTTGATAGTAGTCGTTTATATGCTATATGCTACGTTATGCCGCATGTTTCAGACGTGAACGAGTGTGATACGAATAACGGCGGCTGCGCGCAGAACTGCAGCAACTCTGAGGGAAGTTTCGAGTGTACGTGTCTGGACGGCTACAGCGATGTGTATGGCAACGGCACCAAATGCACGGGTACATTATTAATACACATTCTGCATGTCAGGTCATTCACTTTATTATGCCGATAAGTCATAAGAACAGTAGGTACATTATTAGGATACGCGTCGAAGTTAAAAGCAAATAGTCCCAACAAGCATACGTCTGGGGCTTGTAGACAACCAGCCTACAAGACTGATGAGTGATGACACAGGCTATAAAGTTAAAGTCAAGGTTATCTATAGTTCTTAATGGTAAGTCATCTCAAAAGCTACGGAACGTCACCTGCCATGCGGAATCACCGAGTGTTTCCAGCCACCCGACAGGGCCGACACAGGTGAACGCGCCCCACCTTAACCACAGCTGTGCAGGCTAATATGTACTCAATTTGCCTACCCCGAAGGGTTGGAAGACTAAGTTGACCAAACCCGGCAGCAAGTGGCCATTAGGCCTACTTTTTGAGATGTCGGAAATTGCCTTCCCAGCTGCAGAGCGTCACCGCCCTTTGGATAGAACTGAATTCTACTTCTTGGTGTCAGGGGCGCATGCGTATGAACAACTTGCCCAAGGTCGTTAACCTGGCCTAGTGGAAGTCGAACCGGCGACCTCGCCATCCGATAGCGAGTCTGGTGATATTATTCAGCAGCACATTAACACACAGTGTGTGTAATCCGAGAATATCACCTTTTGTGATTTTTATGATTTTTGCTGTTTTTGATGTGTAAGTCCTTAAATGGTCCCGTTAACAAGTGTATGAACTGATGTTTTGTACATTTATCGCAGATATTAACGAGTGTGCTCAAGAGAACGGTGGATGTCCTCAGAACTGTACCAACTTTCCCGGCAGCTTCGAGTGTTCGTGTTTCGACGGATATGACGATGTACATGGAAACGGCGCCGAATGCACAGGTAGATCATTCCTCATTAGTACACGTCTGAACTGGATAACGTTAATGATGTACGAACTGCTGATGTATTAAATGTTTATTTTATGACCTACTCTGTTTTCTTATCTTTGACCACAATGTCTGGAGTATTATAATTACCCATAGTCTCATTCCACTTAAGCGTGACGACTTATGGCGTCTCAGGTTTGTACACCGTGCTCCATAAAAAACGTGGCACTTAACTTTGTCCATATCTTCGCCAATTATTGACCGATTTTCAAAATTCTTTTACTGACACACACAGCAGACATTTTGCAATACAGCTTGTTGTAGGCCTACGACGTGTTGTACAGCAATTTATGGAACAAATAGAAGTACTTGTTTCTAAGAACTGTGTGAAAGTGGCTGTTTTTGAGCGATTTTTGTGTGGTAAAACTTCAACAATTTGCCAACAGTGAAGCAGATTGAGTTCATTATCGAAGCAGGGCAGCTATTCAGCAACTGTCAGCACCAGTTGAGACAAAAAGCTTGTACTCACGACACATTATGACACCAGTATTACATTACGACTGGCAAACAATATTTAATCAGATATTAAATATTTGAATTAGTATTTCTTCAGCTACACCTGGTAAAACTTTCGTGTAAATTGATCATCATTTCAGTGAATTATGAAAAAAAATAAGGGGTCCCTTTTTATGAAACACCGTGAATACGACGCGATCGGTCTGTAAACGATCGAAGTGGCGCCGTTTTTGTCGAATTCTAAAAAATTTACTTGCACGCACTTGGTCCACTCGTATTCTATACAGCTCACTTGATTTTATAACCACACAGTTGAATACTAACTATGCTTCACCTACAGCATTAGGTTTTATGCAAGAAATTTGACAAATTAAGGATAACGTTTCTTATCAACGTTTTCAATGTTTTTTAAAAAATATTTCTCCCAAGTTTTGACGTTTTTAACGTTTCTTAAAAAATTGGGAAGGCTTTTTTAACGTCTATGTTATTGTGTAATAGGCCTACTGTGTGTGTGTGACAGATATCAATGAGTGTCTTGACAATAAGGGAGGATGCAATCAGATTTGTAACAACACGGAAGGAAGTTATCATTGCCTTTGTAACAGCAGTGGATACTATATGACATCCGACAACAAAACTTGCCAAGGTTCTGTCGTAATTATTATTATATTATTTCAATTATCAGTTATAATTGTTGTCTATTTTTATACAATTCTGTTTCTGCATGCATATACTAACCGAAAAAAAATAGAAATAACAAGATAATGTTCATATAAACACGGAGTCTGTCCATTGCATTTCGACAGTTTACAGTATATGTCCGTATAAATATAATAAGTGAGCTGCTGTTTAGACCGGTAGAAAAAAAACAAACAGTTTAATTTCAACTTGTACAGCAGCAATGATATTTTCGTCCTTCTGTATTATTGTAACTAAACAATAAACATTGTCAGTTACGAGACCATTCGATTCGTCACCAGCGCTTTACTATAAAAGGTCCATAGTGACCATGCGTCTATCTGGCACTGTTACGGAGATATGGCACCTCAAAGATAATGGGGTCACGAGTTTGACCTTTTGGGGTCACGTGACGTCATCGGTCACGTGACCATTCGACTCCCGGCGGTGGACTTTCTATCGGTGGTCTATAGAGACCATGCGTTTATCTGGCACCATTACGGAGATATGACGCCTCAAATATTGGATGCACAGACACGGAAAAAAAGACGAAAGAAGGGAAAGAGAAAGAGGAAGGGGAAGGGGAAAGGAAGGGGAAAAGAAAGTGGAAAGGGAAAAAGAAGGGAAAAGGGAAGGGAAAAGGAAAGGAGAAAAGGAACGTAAGCTAAAGGGAAGGGAAAATGGAAAAAGGAAGGGGAGGGAAAAGAGGGAAGAGGAAAGGGTAAATGAAAGGGGAAGAAAGGAAAAGAGCTCAGAAATTCGTAAAACGTTGAACTTCTGGCTGTTAAAGGCACAAGAAACTCGCTATTCCCTCACAAAGTGAACCGTGAACGTTGGTTATTTTTTTGGCGTTTTTGGTGGCTTATCGCAGCGCCAACGCGTTGTGTTCGATCAACTAAGTCGCTCTACTCTGGGCCGGGTTAGTACTTGGATGGGTGACTGTCTGCAAGCATGTAAACCATCTCGGTTTGTAACCAGTCCCCTAGGTCAACTCAATCTTTTATCCCTCCGTGGTAGGTAAATCGAGTACCGGCTTATCTGGTTGTGATTAAGGCGGGGCGCGTTCACCTGTATTGTGTGGCAGCTAAAACTGTGTGATCGCATGTGGCAGGTGACGCTCTGTAGCTCTGTGATAAGTACCCACCAAGAGCTATAAACGTGTGTTTCAGACGTGAACGAGTGTGACAGTAGCCCGTGTCAGCACGATTGTCACAACACTGCAGGAGACTACGAATGCAACTGTAACAAAGGATACAAGCTACACAGTTCAAACAGACATCAGTGTGTCGGTCAGTAAAAATAAGTTATTTTATTTTATCAACTTAAAGTCATAATCGACGCAAACTAATTTGTTTTTTACTGTATACTTTTACTGTATAGTCGCTGCCTGCCATATACCTGGTCTGTGCTTCTGTAGTCGTTGATTATTTTCAATTACAGCAAATCAATGGCCCAGCGTACATGGAGGGCAGTGGGCACGCCAGTTTTTAGACCTTAGTATTTTACAATATATTGTAATAGTTCTGGGTAAGATTTTGTTATCTGTTTTATTGCCGATTTCCTGCTGAGTGTAACAGTAAACGAAGTTTAATGAAGATCGGTCGATAATATTAATCATTGGCGAAAATATTGAGAAGCGTTTTATGTCTAGGTCGTTTTTTTTTATTTTGCGCTGGCACTTGTACTGCTCAGGTGTACAATGTCTGCGATAACTTGCTTGTTTCTGGATTTTTTACACAGTAGAACTTGCTCCTTTTCTCTCATTTTAGTTTCTTTCAAAACAGTTTTAGTTATTTTAGTTTTGATGCTAGATTAAACTGGCAGTTTGCCGTTATTTTTTAGTGCATATCATCATATCATACTGTAGTTTTATGCTTAAAGGCGCGTATAGAGCTACGCAACTAAACTGAACTGAACTGACACGGTTTGGTTTTTGACGAACTTTCCCTCCAATGGGCAAGCAGGGCAAGCCCATTGACCATTGGTTGACGCGTAGGCCTACGTGCGCGTAGTGACACTGACGTAGTCACCAACGCCGTTAGACGGTGCCTACTGTAATGCGTTACCGTTTGCCCGCTGGTCAATTCGTCAAATACTAAATCAAGTCAGTTCAGTTCTGTTACGTCGCTCTGTACGCGTTCTAACGGATGTATTTGTATTCATTGTAGATGTGAACGAGTGCAAATTGGACGTATCTCCATGCGAACATTACTGTCACAATACTGAGGGGGCGTTTACATGCAGCTGTAGAGTTGGCTACCATAAGAATCCAACTAACCCAACAAAGTGTAACGGTGCGTGTCACTAACTACATTGTGTCTCAAAAACCGCACCAATTTCATTTTCTGAAAAGCTTTGTGAAATGTTGGCCGATTTTGATATTTTTGGCACCCAGCATAAAAAAGAAACTTGACGTAAATGACTGTAATTTAGCCCACTTCATCTTAATACTGTCGCTACACTACCGTGTGAAATGCAGAAGTCGTAGTTTGGCACGTTTTTTGAGGCACGGTGTACTTGCTGTTATCAGTAGTTATTGCGTAATCTTGTTTATTTTGTAAGTTTAGGAACGTTCTTAAAAGAGATTTTGTATGGGTTGGGGGCATCATTAAGGAGAAAATTGCTATAGTTTTTATAAATTCTGGATCGCCGTGCAGAATGCTTCACTGCTGGAAAATATTGCGTAAATTATTCTAGACAGTTAGTAGCCTACTTTATCTGAGAAACTTATATCGTTTGTGTCTAATGTAAAATGAAATAGCCTACCGCTGTGATTACACTATCCGTTTTTCTGTTTGTTTGCTTTGTTTTTTTTTTCTTTCTCTCTTTCTATATATGTGTGTGTCTACGAAGCGTCACCTGCCATATGGGATCCCACAGTGTTACCTGCCACCCGACACACGTGAACGCGCCCCGCCTTAACCCCAGCCAGATAGGTTGGTACTCTATTTACCTACCCCGGAGGGATGGAAGGCTGAGTTGACCTAGGTGGCTGGTTACATACCGAGATGGTACCACTAAACCACGCCACCTACCCTGTGTATGATAGGCCTAGTGGTTGCATAATAGGGCCTAATCGTAGCCAAAAGAAAGGGGGAGACATCAAGGGCCAATAATTTGCTGCCCAAGATGTACTAGAAAATAACGTCAAAATCATGAATATGAAAAAATGTTGATTAGCATGTTTCACGGAACTATTGAAAAGTAAATAAATAGTGTCATGTTTTATGGACCAAAGTACATTGTAGGAAATACTGTTTTTAGTAGTTCACTTGCCAGCGGCAAAAACAAAGAATATTTAATTTGCTGTATTCAAACACTGTCTTGAGTCACGTAAAGAATTTTTTTCCGAACATTTTGCAAAAACCGCATGACTCTGTGATGTACGTTTGCAAAATTATGGTGCCATAAACTTTGTGCAGTTTTTTTGGACCACCCTGTAATTTTAGTCGTTTTTGTGCAAAGTAAATTAATGACTGTTAAATGTGTTTAGTAGCCATGCTAATCAACATATTGCATATTCATGATTTTGTCGTTATTTTCTAGTACCATCTAGCTTTACTTGCCATAGCGCTTCTTACATGAGACGGACTCGTGGACAAAAGCGCTTTACCTACAGTCTCGAAAGTGGCAGCTGATTTGGCATGAGCTAATGATACCGCAGCGCACTATGCGGCTATCCGTTGCCCGCAACTACTGGACCCGTGGTTTGCAGAGAGCAGACATACCACCGCCCCAATCAACCGCACTAGGTCTTCACGCCGTAGCCCGTAAGCCACTACTCATTTTCTACCAGCGGCGGATCCAGAAGTTTGGAATGGGGGGCGAACGGGTAAGGGGTGGGGTCTGGGTAAGGGGCTGTGCCCCCCTTCCGAGAAAATTTTGTGTAAAAATCCTGCATTTTGGTCAAAATTTTTCCTTGTTTTAAGATGCATCCGGTCAATAGGGGGGGGGCGGCCGCCCCCGTCCTTCCCCCTCTTGAACCCGCCGGTGTTTTCTATTAAGCCTACTTACTACTACTACTCATTTATGTGTACGTGCATTTTAGGTGGAATTTGGTTCGTGATTATTCCGTTGGTGGTCTCTCTGGTCGCCGTCCTCATAGTTGCCGGCATCGTTGTCGTTATCTGCTACATCAGGTTCAGTTTTCAGTCTATCGGTGGCCTTGTTCCAGTTGTACATCAAAGTCAGCATTTGCTCTTTTCCTTTTCCTTTCCCTTTTCTTTTTTTCCGTCTCAACCCTTACCTCGTGAAGCGCTTTCCTTAATACCAGCCAGCAGTGGCGTGGCGTAGACAGAAACGTGAATTGGGGGTCGATCCTCTTTTTGTTATCTTCTCTCTTTTTTCAATTTATTTTTACTTTTTTCTCCCCTTTTCTTTTCTTCCTCTAGAAGTATGACCTAAAAACCTAGCTATGGTGCCTGGGGAAGCATTTTGTACATTAGTCTTTGTCTCTTTGAAATATAAGGTCTGGTGGCAACAATTTTAATTGTTTTTCTCTGAGAATCAACTGGCCAAACTTAACGTATGCTTGTCTTGCCTGCAGGATTGGAGGCCCCGGGAACCTTGTCTACGCCTCTGCCAGCCAGAGGTTAGTCGAATTTCGCTGCACTGTATGCTTGCAAAACGCGTCTGATTGCAGACTTTCTGGTTCTTTGGTCAGCTATGCAATAAGTAACAAGAAGCCCAGCTGTCGCTGGGATAGCCGACCGTACTGGTTGTCAGTGACCTTGATAGTCATCAAAGGTCCTTGCGTGTTACGTGTCCTTGAAGTCTACTTAGACTAAATGTCACGGTAATAATTTTCGTGCATAATAATAATAATAATAATAATAATAATAATAATAACGGTCAATGATTTTTATGTCATTTGAAAGCCAATATGCGATTTTCTATTAGTGATTAATAGTAACCTTGGCCCTATCTTTTACCGTTTCTGAGATAAAGTTACTTATGTTTTGAAACCTTCCACTGAAAATTGTGGCCAAACCGCTGCAGGTGCCGACATGGTTACTATTAACAGCCTATAGGAAGTTGCTAGCGCTGTATTTGATAGTACCATCGCCGACCCCAAAGACTTGCAGTTTTGCCACAATACATTTGTGGCAGACAACGACGGACAGACAGACGGACGAACGACAACCATGCCAATATCTCAACCGTTACATAAGTACGGTTTACATAAGTACGGTTGGCTAAAAATGAAAGCGAATACATTCTTGGCTTAGGTCGAGTTGCATGAATTTGCTTTTATTTCGCCACTTATTGCATTGCTGGCCAAAGAAGCAGAAATGCTTAGGCTAATAGAATTTTCGAATAATTTCAAACGGCACCTCTCCCAAAATCGGCGGCCTGTTCGGCCAAACACCTCAAACATGCCTAAGGCCGACCCCGCATACGAGTATTTTATGTTTTGTTCTAGCTTTATTCGTCTGTGTAAACTGTAGGCGACGAGGCGGCGATGCTGGGCCCCTGATCAAGCTAAGTTGCAGAGGCAGTAACCATGGCAACGACGGACGCCGTCAGGCTGCAACTGATGATAGCGATTCATGTCAACCGCTTGTAGTCGTTAACAACAACAACATCAGTAACAGCGGCCAGCTCAGTCGTAACGCGGATACGGGTTGGACAGCCACTTGTTTACTTTAAGGCGCGGACAGAGCGACGTAACTGAACGGAACTGACATGGTTTAATGTTTGACGAACTAACCAGTAGGCAAGCAGTAATGCATTTCAGTAGGCACCGTCTAACGGCGTCGATTGCCTACGTGACTACGCTCACGTACGCCTCAACCAATGACCAACGAGCTTGCCCTGCTTGCCCGTTGGTAAGTTCGTCAAAAACTGAACGGTGTCTGTTCAGTTCAGCTCTGTAGTCTGTACGCACTTTTATACGTAATTAGGCCTATTTCCATTTGTGTACTTTGTATTTGCATTTATATACTTATGTACTTACTTACTTGTTGGAAACATTGGCTATACGGGATTTCACATTCTGTATTTACCGGCTTCAGTTGCATAGATCAGCTGAAACATAAACCTATTAAGCTTAGTTTTGTATTCTGCAAGTGATAGCCTAAACCACAACTCATTTTGATTGTTAATTTGGCAGTACAAATAATCTTACTTATACAAGTATCTTTCGCATTTTGTATATTTTGAGGTCAAAAATAAAACATCTCAGTGTGTAAACTAAAAACTTTCTTGTTGGATTCAAACTTTTCGTTCGAACTGCTACAAAACTTTCCGTTACTTTTGTGATGCAGCGTTTGCTTTAATGTTTATTATTTGTGTATACACCACGTTAAAAAACAGTCAAAATTGTTTATCTCATAACTTTGTTAAATTTTCACCAACTTTGATAACTTTTGGCGCCAAGGTAGTCAAGACGATAAAATTATGTAAGGTGGACTTATTTTTAACCTCACGTAATTTATGTCAACGCACTACCATGTGAAACACAGATGCAGCAAATTGTTACATTTCGCGGTGATTATTTGTAGCCTATCCGGTTGCTCACCTTTGCATCATCAATTTGACAGAGGGCGCCACGTAATTTATTGATTTCGTGGTATTAAATTTTTGAAGATGAAAATAGCAGACAACAAAATAGCTGACTGATGAGCTTAAAACATGTCTAATCGATGAGTGAATGTAGTTTGATCAGTCAACCTTTGATTCTGCAGCCACTGGCGTTGCATCTAGCCTAAGCGATTGTGTCCGTGTATGCTGCAGGGCACACTTTGGGCATAAACTTTTATTTGCAAGCGAGTTGTTATACAAACTTGCAAAACTGTCAAATGATGTGCATTTCACTTATTGTGTGCTTAACTAAGTCGTTACAACGTTTACTTGAGACAACAGCTCAGCATTATGCAAAATTGGAGCATCTGTGTTTCACATGGTAGTGCGTTGACATAAATTAGTTGAAATGGGAAATGAGTGCATCTTACATAATTCTATCGTCTTGGCCATATTAGTGCCAAAAATTATCAAAATCATTGAAAATTTGACATAGTTAAAAAAAAAATTTTGACTGTTTTTTTTTGAAACACGGTGTAGTGTATAGACCCCCCTGAGTCTCTTTCCCTTTTTTTCTCTTCCCCTTCCGTCCGTCTTGTTTTTCTTCTCTTCTCCCTCTCCTTGTTTTGTTCTCTTCCCCTTTCTTTTCCTTTCTTTTCCTTAGAAGTAAGACTTCTGAAATGCAGCTAGGGGATCCGGGGGAGCGCGGTGAGCTCTCCCAGCGGTGTCTTGGGCAGAGCCCCAGCCGAAATCGAATTTGGTGCA
>Ga0056128_1007272_pt1 | contig 13983 bp, 10 predicted proteins | sample WorMetLIZISLAND2_FD_71113 | JGI IMG/M metagenome (GOLD analysis project Ga0056128, IMG submission 71113) | Marine gutless worms symbiont microbial communities from Max Planck institute for Marine Microbiology, Germany - Olavius geniculatus... ... | reverse complement strand
CTTATCATAACAAGCACTGGTGACAGGCTTTTTGGATTTATCAACATCGATGACCTTGAACGACCTTGAACCCCTCAAAAAGAGGTTTTTAGTGAATTTTTCACAATTTTTGGATGCAGCACACATTTCAACACCGAATTGTGACAAAATGGCTGGAGATAGACCAAGACAACCTACGTATGAAATTTTCAGCATTCAACGTAGATTTTAGCAGTCCAAATCCCGATCCCCTAAGTTCAAGGAGGCCGGTGCAGGCGGGCGTCAAAGACAGCTATTCCTTTAAAAAGTGGTTATTTTACCGCAATTATCTCGTGTAGCGTGAACACGGTTGCAGATAGGCACAGCCATGCTGCTTATCACAACAAGCACTGGTGACAGGCTTTTTAAATTTATCAACATCAATGACCTTGAATGACCTTGAACCTTAAAAATATTGATTTAACGTGATTTTTTGGCGATTTTTGGCTGTGAAAGAGTGAATTACGACGAAATGGATGGAGATAGACTACGATTACCTGCGAACAGGAACTGCTCTAGGCTTTCGCGCATCTCGTGAGCTTTGCTCAAATTACTTGTTACATTTTGCAGTACATTCGTGCTCTGGTGAACAAAATGGCTAAGTATCTTGGAGCCAGCTGTATAGAGCATAACAGGTGGGTGCCTAACTTGTTTTGTAGCTCATTGGTTTGCATAATTTCTGCCAAATTGCTTAAATGTGTTGTTGCACAATTATACTGGTTGACCAAGGAGGGCTGGCTTGGGCCTATTAATTTGTTTGCTTTTTTTGTGTAGCCATGGTAGGAGTGGGTTTGAGTTTTTTGAGGGTTAAACCTGATTGTTTAGAAAGGCCCATTTTGATGAGTTTTGGGGTTCTCGTGGGTTTAAAGTTACCAGAGTGAGCACTGCTAGATCAAATACTTACCACCACAACAGTACAGAATATGAAGAATTTGCAAATTCATAGGTTAAAAAGTTTAGAAACAGTCAGCCATAATAAGATAGTTTGTTATTAGTGGAACAAGAAAGTAAAATTGGATTAGGTTTGGGTGTTTTTGGGTGCGTTTTAGGAGGGTTTATTCAATGAAACCTGCTGGGATCTTTTTGGGGTATGTGCCCAGGTCTCTCGGCTCTGAAACAAGGCCTAGCCTAACCATTTTTAGGCCTAGTTTAATGTCAACACCTGAGAAGCTTGGCAAGTCGATGCATTGCCTCAGATCATGTCAGCTTTTGGAGTCAACATGTATATTTCATTTGTTACTGATCAGCAGACAAAGTAGTCTAACCCGCAGTAACTCTGGAGAAATGGGCTGGATGAACAGTACCCAGCTATGTTTGTGTGTGCAACTGTGGATTTAGTTTTCAGTGTCCAATACGTCGAGGGCAAGCAGTCTGGCCATACTGTGCATCGGCTGATGACCGCATCTTGGAGATGGACTTTGAAGCTTTGGTCTATGAGAAAACTTCTCTGTTTCAGAACATTCGGATTGTTCGCACTCGCTTGTCTGGCAATGCTCTATTCCTTGACGGAGATGCCAGTTAGTATTTTTGATTATTTATGACTACAGGGTGCGACAAAAAACAGTGGACCCCTAAAGTCTTTCACCGTTTTCTCAGCAACCGTTTGGAATTTTAATATGAAATTTTTGTAGCTTTATTTACTGAAACCTTCTACATCCAATTACCAAGCAAAATTTGCTTATTTTGAAAAAGACGAAGTTATAGCCATTTAAACGTGACTGCCTACTGATTTTTCAGCATTAAAAAAATGTTCAATCTAAAAATGCTATTCAGTTTTCAAAAACTGGTTACACATTACTGCCGATGACGTCACAGTGACGTTTTGATAAACATTAATTTATATTGTTTATAAATTATCACTAAATTATCACAGTGACGTTTTGATAAACAGTAATTTATATTGTTTATAAATTATCACTAAATTATCGTTGTTTTAAAGCAGTCGTCAGCTGCTCACCGGGTTCATCTTCCAGCAGGACTGCGTGCCAGCATATACAGCATGCAGCGCACGGAATGGACTGTGGGCCAGCTGTCCAGATTTCACCACAAAGGACCATTGGCCTCCAAATTTGCTGAGTATAAACCCAATGGACTACGCGTGTGGGGTGCAATGTTGGAGGCTTACTGCAAGCTTAAATCAAAGCTGAAAACAATCGCCAAAGTCAAGGAAGCGCTTCAGGTTATCTGGGGCAACCTGCCATAAGGACCGATTGACAAGGCTGTGAAAGACTTATCAAATTAAGCAACTGAAGGCTTTTGTTGGAGCTTGGAGCTGGCGGTGGACACTTCGAACATTCACAGTTACAATGAAGTACTGGCATCTGATCCTTAATTAACTGTGTTGTTTCAACGATGTTATTGGATTGGTGCGGTAGCTTGAACATTTTTTAATGCTGAAAAATCGGTAGGCAGTCATGTTAAAAAGTCTATAACTTAGTCATTTTCCAACAAAATCACATTTTCCTTGGTAGTTAGATGTAAGGTTTTAGTTAATAAAGCTAAAAAAATTTCCAATTAAAATTCCAAACAGTTGCTGAGAAAACAGTGAAAAACTTTGGGGTCCATTTTTTTTTGCTGCACCATGTAGTAGCTTATGTGCTGTGGGGTGAAGGTGCAGTGATGCTGATTGGGGTGGTGGTATGTCTGCTTGCTGCAGCTGCACTACGAGTCCAACTGTTTGCAAGCACAAACAATGCACTGTGGTATCATTAGGTTATGTTAATGAGCTGTCAGTCACTATTGCTTCTGAATGTGACTTACTTTTGAACAGTTGTATGGTAGAAAACATTTCTTTTGTAACTGTATTGTTAAGATACAGAATCCACTGAAAATACCATAAATTTGCTAATAGAAGTCCCCAGCTTCTATTAGAACATTTGACTTAGACCCCCAGCTTGTATTAGATACTCGGCTTTTATTTGAGACCTGGCTTCTATTAAAACATTGTCAACCTGACATACCAGGTTACACTTTTTCTATGGTTAGTGTACGCAATACTATTATTGCAGTACAATTTAGAGCAAGTATATAAGAGTACTGCACACACAGTTACTACTACAACTGCTAGTACACCTATAACAATGACGACTTGAATGTCCAGCTTATATTGGAGACCCGGCTTTTATTTGAGAACCAGCTACTATATGAGACCCAGCTTGTATTAGCAGTTTTACAGTAAGTTTGCATGATATTCAGACTCTTGAAGCAATTTTTTCAGGAAGTAATGTGTTTTCATTAACTTACACAATGTCCAGATAATATAAATTTGTTTTTACTGGCGAGTTATATTATTATGTTTGATTGCTGTAAGATGTGTTGCATCAGTTGAGAACTGTTGTCACCTCTTACTGACATGCTAGCCATATGTGATTATATGTCATATTTTCTTGTGTTTGAATATAGATACAGTAGATAAGAACAATTGTATGTGTAGTGCTGGGAGAAGGTGATCAGATATACACAAAGACATTGTGTCGTATTGGAGAAGAGGACTACACTGATAAGACGGTGTTGATTCTCGGTGGTGGAGATGGTGGCATTCTGCATGAGCTGCGCAAGGAGAATGTTGGATTTGTTACAATGGCAGAGATTGGTATCCTTTGTGACAGGCATTGTCTGATATGCCTCAATTTTTCTTGATGTTGTGATCTGTAACGAGAAAATACAAGACCTTCATGCTGATGATACATATGAGGGGCATTCAGTAAGTTCCAGGACTACGTCGTTCACACATTTCTGACAGTTATGTTACTTTTCAACATATTCTCCCTGCAGTTCACTGCTATGTTCCCATTGTTCTACAAATCGGCTGGAATTCATCGTAATTTGACAATTTGTTCTTGTACTTGTGATTGGGTAATTACTGAGCAATAGGTTAACAAATTTTAGAATTTAGATAATGTATTATGAAAAAGAAACACAAGCATCCAAACATTGTAATAAAACTGCTGATCAGCGAGTAGCCATTGTCTTTAACCATATTGAACTCAGATGAGGAAGTGATAAAAGCATGTCGGATGCATCTGCGAGGTGCTTGCGGAGACAGTCTGGACAGCATGCAGGGCTCCAATTACCAGGTTATTGGTTTTGTGATAGTTACTTGAATCAAGTTGAATGTTAATTAACTATCATACTACACTGTGTTCAGGAAAAAAACACCCACTCTCGTTTCCTTGTATATCTCCATGGAAAATGTTCAGATTTCCACAATATTTTTAGGGAATGTTTAGGAGAAAACAAGTACACCATTGGTGGAAAAGTTACATATTTTTGCTATTAGTGACGTCATGCTAATGTCATATTTCTGCATTTGTAAAATATGGGTTTTACTGATGAAGACACATTTGATAAAATGTTTCAGAGTCAGGAAGGGTTATAGAGCAGAAGTTTGTGCTGGATGTTTCTGGACAATTTGTGAATATTGATGGAAATCAACTTTTAAATAAAAAAATTAACATGACTGGCAGTATCAAGCTGTTTGACTGATAGCAGGCAAGTGGTCATTCAACAGTGATGCATTGTGCGTAAAGATGCCAACGTCAACAAAGTTGAGGATTTCGCACTCAACCAAGAAAATATACCACGAAAACAGTTCACAATGAAAAATTGCATGATGGATTAGCCAATTTTTAGGTTCAGTTAACACAAGGACCAATTGATATGCTTTAACCTTTCATCAAATGCCTGTTTTCACTGGTAAAACCCACAATTTACAAACACGGAAATATGACGTCAGCATGACGTCACCAGTAACAAAGAATAATTATCTTCTTCGCCGATGGAATACTTGTTTGCTACTAAACATTCCCTGAAAATTTTACGGAAATCTGAACATTTTCCACGGAGATATAAAAGAAAACATGAGTGGGTGTTTTTTTCTGAACACAGTGTATATTTGTGCAAATTCATTTGCTGGCATGGTGGGGGCATGCTATCGTGTGAAAAATGTGTGATGCCAGTGACCATAAAAGATACAGTCTGGGGATGTATATTGCCACCGGTCAGTTTGGAGATGAAATAGAACATTTGTTTTTGACACCAGAATTTCTGTAGCTGTTACAATTGCACCGGGTGATATTCAGAAACCTGCTATTGCAAGGCACATGAGTAGGTGCTGTGTCTTTAACTTGCACTGAAATGCCAGTAATGTCAGATCGGATAAGCAAACAGTGAAGTCGATTAAAAGTCCATTGGCAGCAAAGCTTTGGTGGCAGGTAGTCGCATTGAAATTTTATGTGCTGCCTAGACGAGCTTTTTTAGTAGCTATCGAGAGTGTTAACATTTAGCATTTATTTTTTGGCAATTAACAGATAATAATTGACGACTGCGTGAAAGTGCTGAAGAACAGCATTGAGAATGGTATTACATACGACTACGTTATCAACGATCTCACTGAATTTCCTCTCGATGCTTGCTACTCCAAAGGTTTGTCAGTGACCCAGTCATATTAGTTTTATGTACTTTAATACTATTTTTCTGGTTCTGTTTCTTCAATAGTTGTATTTATTGAGTGATGTCAAAGTTTTGCATGTTGCATTTATTCAGTTAGTAAATACTGTTAGTTTAATTTGAATTTCTTTTTACCCAAGAAAGCATGGATCTTTGCATGATTCCTTACGTGTTAGCCTTTTATTATTTTTACTATTGGGCTTTTGTATTATTAGCTTTTTAAGATAATATTTTTATTCAGATAGGCTCACTGCATCTTTAGTGCATGTTTGCATGCATGTCCGTTTGTTATGGTCCAAAGTGCTTGATTTGTGTGAGTAAAGTAATGAATAACTTAATGAATTTATGAACAAGCAAGTGAATATTATCTCTGCTGTTCGCAATATTTGACATGGTGTAGCCTATTGGTAAATAATCAGTTACCCAGCATTGAGCCTGGTTAGTACTGTATTTGACCAGGGCAACTCAGCCTGGCTGTCTTTCGTGGGTAGGCAAAATGAGTACTGGCATTGGTTACAGACAGGTAAGAGGGTCTCTTACTAGGACAGCTGGCGTAGCGACCTGGTCGGTTAAGATGCTAGCTGTTAATTGCGCTGGCCATCTAGCCAACTTGAGTTGCATACTGGCTTAAGTTTAGTCTGAACCTCGCCATCATAAGGCACTGCAAAAAGGCTACGCAATAGACTTAGCTGTCTACATGAAATCTTCTTCTGTAGTTTAAATTCAGCAGTCGCCAGTGCATGTAGTCTGATGTGTGTCGGTTATTTTATGTTTGTAGACCAGAGTGGCAACTCTACTGTGATAACCAAGTTGTCTTTCTCTGTACTGAAGCCGGGTGGAAAACTCCTGGCACGGGTATGCGAATACTGCCAACATTTTTAGTAAATGAATAAATTGTTGATGTGATACCGATAATATATGATGATGCATTTTGATACTGCTGTGGATCCCCTTGAGTATTGTATGCAAGTACGTTAAACTAATGCGGACATGAGTATAATTTAGTGTTAAATATTCATCAGTAAATTGAAAGGAAGATACATTATTTGGTACACAAGAGTGCTAACCATAAATAAAGAAATATCTCTTTAAGAAAACTTTCTTTGGGCGCCAACTGGGCCATGTGATTGATGTTTCAAATGTTAGTTAAATTAAGATTGTCATATGTTTTCATCTCCCTTGCCCATAATACATTTTCAGTGCGATATCTAGATTAATGTGTCTGTTCTCACTGAATGTTATCATAACTGTAAATGTTATAGTGCCCATCTACAGCAACGAGACCAATAGTACATTACAGTGACAAGAGTTGTGAAAACAGCCAAGTCTTGAGAGAAAGCTTTGTGAAAAGCCAGAGCTGAGCAGAATGAAGGTTCCTGGTGTGAATAGGAATCTGGTTCCAGATACTTGGACTGCAGACTTGTTTGGACACAATTAATAATGTGTAAAACATTTTAGACAAAATACTGACGAGTTGTCATTGATCTACTGCAGTTTGCTTTTGGTTTCAGCTTGTAGCCAAACAGAGCGTATGTTCTGTGAACAGGGAAACTGCGTTGGAGCCGAATGGTATCAGAACAAGTTTGAGTCTGCTATCAGAGAGCTGGGCTGCCAGTTCATCCGTCGTGATATCTACGTTCCATCGTTTCACGAAATGTATCCTTTCTGTTGCAGCCTATGCACAGTCTGTGATGGTGAAATATGTTGACATTTAGCATAAATGTAATTATTAATTTCACCAGAATAAAGGAGGTACTGTCATAAAATCTGTACAACTGCTTTCTTGTTGCTTAAATTGAAAAAATTAGTAACAGATTTTGATGAAATTTTGCAAGGTGTTTAGGGCTCGTATAGCAAGAATGGGTTTGCTAGAGGTCAGATTTTGATGCTCCTTTCCCGTCTTTTGCCCATTTTCTGCCCCTTCCCTTTCCGTAATGCATTCTCGGTGGGCTATCTTCACTGATGTAATTATTCACTAGATGACAGCACTGTATTAAACAGACATCTTCGTGGAGTTGCTTCTAGTACCTCAAGTTCATCGTCTCTTACACCATGCTAATGAAGTTTGACCAGTGCAGATGAAACACAAGAACCGAAATGAGTACTCTGACACGGATGTTCATGTTTGCAGTTAGAGGAACAAAAAATGCATAGTTGCAGAAATCTGATAATTTTTGGTGATTAGTACCAGCCAGTCCATAGATTATGGTGTTTGGACATGTCAGCATAAAAGTGACTAGGATGCTCCGTTTATTGCAAATACATTCGTGTGAGAAAACAGTATATTACTTAATTCGTTTTTCAGATACTGTGTGTACGAAATATTCAGACCATCTGCAAATGAAGGAGCATTGGCTAACAGTGTTCAGGCAACGTGAGAAGTTTTTGTACGTCACTTATATTTTGATGGCATTATGTCTGTATGTCTGATTTGGTGTTTTTGTACACCTTTGGGAACCATAATCAGGCTGTTTTTTACAAACATGGAGAGTAGTAATAATGCTAGTAACCAGTGGTAGTATCGGTGTATTTATTCTCATGTGTGTTGTTGTTTACAGTCGTTTTTATCGTCTTTTCCACATTTTCTATGATGTTCTTTTCACTGTTAGTTTATTGTTTTATGGTGTCTTTTAATTCATATATTATATATTGTGCTATCATCCAAGAACATTTTTGCTTTGGTATGTGTGTAAGACCACACCACAGCTGCTGTAATTTGCCCAGAGAAGCTGCACGTAACTGCACTGTATGTATATGTTATCATCACCAACACTGCAGCTTGTATACTGCTATTCACACTTCCAGACGACAGTTCATTTTGTGTAAACACAGGCTGTTTGAATTTAATTCAGCATATTTATTATTTGCGTTACCGGTAGTGTGAAAATTCTAGCTCTTAGTGCTTTAATGCTTAATGCTTAGAGGCACATTTAAGCATGTTCAGTGCATTTGGATGAACAGGGGCCCTGTGTAGCGTCCAAACAGGCCACAGCATGTCATACAGCAGCGCTACATTTGCTGGCCTTGGGTCACTTTGTGGCAGTGCTGCGACATTTTGAAATTGGTACAGTGCAACATTCTCTTGCCTAGCAAAGGCAGGAGGGCTCTGTATGCCTTATTGTAAAATCTGAACTTTCAACATTATTTAGTTATTTATTTCCTGAACAGAAAATTTACAAGGCCCGCACATTTTTACATAACAGGCCAGAATCTGGTTTAAATCTGGCCTTAAATTTCAGGTTGCAGTTTGAGTCACGCCGCAGGTCATTTTGCAAGCAGCCCAGAGCAAGTTACTAGCCTGTTGTGAACTCACATCAACTCAGTGGGACAGGAAATAGGTAGTAACTTACAGGCTACATGGCACAAGCCTAATGTGGCTGATTGTGCTGATAATGTGTCTGCTGGCTGCACCACAGGTCCAAGTGTTCGATGATATAGGCAATGGATGGCCGCATAAGTAAGCAATTTAGCGTAATGCACATTGCACATTCAGCTGCCACTTTCAGTGCTCTATCAATTGCCAGCCTTTTTACTTTCTTGGTTTAACAGTTTATGGGGTATCAGTATCTAGTTTTTTTTTTTGAGGGTATTTCCGTTGTGATTACTGATGAGGATTGTAAAAGTTTGAGTTACTCATTTGCATATCTTTGCTGTGATGCGCTGCCCTTGTTTATTTTTATTCTGTTGTTAAATAGTTGTCAATTTTAGCTGAATTGTAGTGTTTTATGTCCAGCTTTGTAATTTGTGGGAATTTGCTGTTGAAGGTTTACGATGTTGTTTCTACTTCAGTAAACTGCATGCGAACATTATTCATGCATTGCATTGTAAGCAAAAAAACTTTATTTTGCATATTTGATTCCTGTATACCATTGTTATCTTATATGTGTGTAATTTTGATTTTAAGTGCGGCTATGTGATTGGAGAAAAGGACATAGAACTGTGTAGTTTTTACGAAAACCCGTTGCAGCCAGACTTGGAGCTATGTAACATTGTTGTTACACAATGGCATCATCCTTGTTCGACATCATGAGTATATGCAACATATCCGTGAATGGGAAGAATGGTGGACAGAGAACATTGAACAAAATTGCAAAAAAATGACGAAACATGAAAAATGGTAAAAACTGGACATAAAACTTTGTTACTTTGATGCGATGATTAGTCTACATTTTTTTCTAATTGTGATATCTTCAACACTAGGAAGACACATTTATTATGTTTGTGGACTGTTTTACTCAACGTTTATGTGTTTACGATGCTAACACTCATTTACTGCGTTACTGACATCAAAATCTGCATTATGTCACAAAGAGTCTAATGCATCAAAAGTAGAACTACAGTGAATGTTTAACTTAGGAAAAGGTCCACTATGTCTTCACTTATAACTTGATCCAAATTATTATGACAAAACATTGATGACACATTTGGCATGTACTGGTACTATGATCTGTTGAATACATGTGTAATTTTCCAAATATCACATTCTTTAGTTGCTTTACCATGTAGTTTATGTCTAAAAGAAGGAAACTAGCAGGCCATGCAGTATTGCAGTATGTTGGAAATAAATGCTCAGCAATATTATGTGAAAACAACTACTTTGTGCTATGCTTTTGCCAGGCTTTGTCTGCAAATTTCAGTACGGAATTCATTTCATTGAAAGGCTACACATTTCAGCAAAGTATTTAAACACAATGGCATCATCCTTGTTCAACATCATGAGTATACATAACAAATGAAGTAAATAAAGCGATTTCTACTGCCATTATTCATCAATAAAACCAAGTATGTATCCAACAGGCCACAGTTATTAGTCACAAAACAACACCAGTAAAAAATAATAAGCATGTAATAAATAATAAATTAAATGAGAGGGAGACTCACTAACAGCAACAGTCTGTGGGTGTGTTACATCATGTAACCATAAAAGCTCCTCTGAACTGCACTGACAAGAGAAAACAAGAAATTTGAGCTAATGCTCACAGGATGCGCGAAAGCCTATAGCAGTTCCTGTTTGCAAACTGTCAGTCTATCTCCAGCCATTTTGTCGCAACTTTTACGGAGGGTACCACTCTTTGATGTTTTCGTGCGCAGGTTTCCCTGAACCTAGAAAATTGAGACTTGGGCCGTCGAAATCTATGTTCAATGCTGAAAATTTCATATGGAGCTTGTCCATGTCTATCTCAATTGGTTTCGGCACAATTCGCTCTTGTAATGTGTCTCGCAGCCCAAAATCGCCAAAAAAATCCATAAAACCCCCTATTTTGGCATTCAAGGTCATTGAATTTGGCGCCAATCAAGAGCCAGTGTACGACTTCCTATTAGTGATTAATAGTAACCTAGGCCCTATCTCGCACCGTTACTGAGATACAGCGACTTATTGGCTTAAAATCGCAAAATTTTCTTACCAACCTTTTATTTAGCGCTCTCGTTTGGGGGTGACCCCCTTTGAATTTATGAAAACGTTTTACGGTTCCTGAAACTAGAGTCTTTCAGGCAGTCGATGGTAAAAATTTGGTGATCCTAGCTTGCACCGTTTTTGACCGATCCACCCGTGTGACGGACAGACGGACGGACGGACGGACAGACAGAATTGCGATGGTTAAGACGCGCTAAAAGCAGTAGCTGCTTTCGCGCGTAAAAACGGTAAACGAATCAATATACGCACGCTGAAGTGCCCGCTTGAGTAAGATTCTCTGCTTCGTAACGAGCTCCGACAACTTCGACTGGTTCTTGTGCCCAGTTGACATGTCTCGCAGAATGTTCCCATCTGTAGCGACAAGGAAACAGTTTTGCTTCAGCTAAACAATTACAGTAGGCCTATACCGACAAAAAGCATACATGTATTATAGTCAAGCCTAAAACAAGAAGCCCAGCTGTCGCTAAGTAAGAGGCGCTACAGCCTATACACTTTCTGTTGTAGTACTGACCTTCAAGATCATCCAACGTCGATGATATTCATGTCATCTAAAAAGGCGCACACGATGTTTTATTAGTCTCGTGATCTATAGCAATCTTGGCTCCATCTTTTACCGTTTAGCCAAAATAGCGCGTACTGACTTTATAAGTCATCCTAAGTCAGTGATTTTCACTGATTTACGATTTTCATGTTATCTGAAAAGGCGTATGCGAGTTTTATTAATGATTAATAGTAACCTTAGCCCCATCTCTCACCGTTTTCGAAATATGGCCAGTTTTCCGTTGCAAAACGCACATATTTTACCCACTCCATTACACCCCAAATTTGGAAATGTTTTTGCACTGCATTCTCCAAATATTGTACGCCGAGAGTCTTCACACAGAGCTGATTATCCGTTAAAAGTTTTCCCCAAAAAACCTAATGCTCAATACTTCCGTTACATATGGACGGACAGACAGACGGACAGACGACAATCGTGTCATAGACGCGCTATACAGCACACCTCGTGACACTTGTAGTGCGTCAAAAACCTGTGCTTTCGGCTTCCGTCCGTCCCAAAAAAACCTAGCCTACGTCCCAAAACTTTTATTACACCCTCAAATATATCAGTGTTTGCCGTATTATTTAGGTTTATCAACAGTCACCACAAAAGTATTTGCTGCTTACTGCATTTTTTCACTACGCCGACACTGAAAATTATGCCAATATTTAACGCTCGATCCTCATGTCACAGTATAGGGAGAGGAAAACGTCCGGGTGTCGCAAAAACAGAAAGAAGACCGTCCGGGAGAACAGGACCGGGGGAATATCCTACACCTTGAGTATTTTTCTAACACAGAGTTTTAGCAAGCGCAACAATTAACAACAATTAGAGATGTAGGCCTACGCGTCCTCGACACAGACAGAGTCAGACGAAATGTGTTTGCCGCAGCAACAAGAGTGTATGCAATCCATCGAATTGTGCTTTCTTCATGTACGTAAGAAGTAGATATGCTGTGACTGCACTCCGGATGTCAGTATAGTACGAGTTTTTGAATTTACGTTTTGTAGCCTACAAGTCCGCAAAATACACTGAACCTCGATTTAAGTGAAGTTACAATTAATTTTTAAATGATTACCAGCTCTAACAAAAATGACACTTAATTATTTAGCGTACAGTTGAACGACATTGTTTCTGCTGTTGTCATGTTTCGGTATCAACAAAATAAATAATGTTATGTTTTATTTGTTGCAGCGAGCGCGAGCAAAACTGCCACTGGACAGCAGATGATCGCGAACAAATAAAGCAACAGATGACAACCAAACCGCCATTTCGTTTTGGTTTGTTATCGGTACATTGTTTTTCACCATCTTGTGCTTAATTATTGTGCCACGTTACGTTTCGTTTGGCTTTAATGCTAGGCAATAGTGTACAGTGTAGTCGGTGGCGGATCCAAAACGGGACATGCACCTCCTCCCCTTCTTGAGCCTCTATGCATGGGTAAACACTCTAACACTTTATATGCTCTGCCAAACTGCTAATTATTTTCTTTCTCCAAAAAGTCTGTCGAAAATTATTTTCAACAGCACAAATTTCCTCACATTTGGGAAGGAAAATTTAGCAACGAAATTAAACTTTTGAGCAACCGTCTTTCCTTTGTCACAAATTTGCAGCTACCTGTCCAAAAATTCTAAGCTCTTGCCCCACAGCAATAAAAACAGACGTTGCTAGTCAACATCATTACAAAGAAGTAATAGACAGTGCCCTACACTAGTTTACATCTTCAAGTAATTCACCGATTTGAAAATACGAGGCCCCAATCCTTCCTTTGTTCTTTTAAACTAAAAATTGTTGCTGAGTTACCGGTTGCTTTTGCCTGCAGAAAACGTCCACACTAATTGTTCGTTCTGAAGTTATAGATTAGATTTCGTATAGAAAAAAACAGACAGACAAACGGACGGACGAACGGGCAAGACCCGTAATGCAGCTGATTAGGACGACCGCATAATAAACTAAGTGCTTAATTACAAAGTTATACGTTGTTAAAACTCACATAAAGAGAAGTCGTAATCTGCAACAAACACAGCAAACACATTATATTTCACTATACCTCTTGCTTCATATGCGATCAAGCCTGAAAATGTTTTGTGCTTCCGGTTCCAGCCAGCGAAAAGTAGGGAGGAAGACGAAAGAATTTTTTCTTAATTTTTACTCCTCGCGCGCTACGTTCCTAACGAAGCGAAGAGGAGTATCACAGGCTGAACGGTAGTTCAAGCCCTGTGTTAACGGCGACTTCCCTTTCTTATGGGAAAGCCAAAAATTCGACCCCCCACAGAATCAAAACCCCTGACCCGATTGAGTTAAAATTTGGCACCGTTGATTACGTCGGCGAGGGGACCCGTCATGCAAAATTTTATGCAAATCCCTCTAAGGGGGTCTTCCGGCAAATGGGTGAAATATACGCAAAAATTTTTATAGTTGTACATATACCTTTTTTTCAGAAACTCACATACAGGTCAGACCCTTCGGCGGATTTTTGCGCGCGATGGCTCAAACGACGCGGTCTCGCGCAAGGATGTGCCTTTTGAGGGTTAAAAAATTTGAAATTAATATTTAACGT
>Ga0056128_1007270_pt1 | contig 13985 bp, 4 predicted proteins | sample WorMetLIZISLAND2_FD_71113 | JGI IMG/M metagenome (GOLD analysis project Ga0056128, IMG submission 71113) | Marine gutless worms symbiont microbial communities from Max Planck institute for Marine Microbiology, Germany - Olavius geniculatus... ... | reverse complement strand
ATTGTTATACATTTGCTTTTCTTTTTGCCCGCCACCACCTTTGCCGCCGCTATGCATTGCGTCCCAACCCAGAGAACAAAGGCACTATGCAAACTGTTCCACTACCTTTAGACATAATACTGATTGATCCGACGCGATTCGATTGTTATCGACGTGTAGAAGCTACGGGACTCAAAAAAACAAAGGAACAAAAGCGGTACGCCTCGACGCTTGCGTGGAGAAGTTCGTCAATAACGAAAGAGATAACTAGCTTAATTTAATCAGCTCGTGATTCAATCGGCTCTGCAGTCTGCATAGTAGCGCGCAATTTGCGCGAGGCGAACGCTTTCACATTCAAACTGTTTTGGATCCGGCCATAAAGCTCAGATACCAAATTTTTCTCAGAATGAGTAATGCGAAAGGACGCTCGTACAGTACTTTCCTCGTCTCAACAATTTGACCGAAATTGACCTGACCAATGACTCGCTCGTTCAAACAATTTGCATAACGTACCGCGGTACCAGACAGAAGGCTCGGCTATGCACTCACATAATTTATTTCAGCCCGTAGTAGACGCAAATTTTGTATAGAACGTTTCTACGATATCCTTATATGTGTTTGTACGTCTGCCTCTCTGTGTGGCAAAAATTATGAACGAATTTTGACCATATTTTCCAGTAAGAATAACTATGTAGTGCTAGAAGCAAATCGATTAGTTTTCACAACGACGGGATTCGGATTCTTTCTTGGATCCAGCTTCATGGATCATTTCACAATTCTTCCCATTAGCAAATTATAAAGCGCATTTTGTTAGCATTTTGCAACATGCATCAGCAAATTATGAACGAATTGTGATAAATTTTGCAGGGCTGGCATGACCCTAAGGAACAATCGATTACGTTTGGTGGTTCACTTGCGAAGACTGAACAAGACTTCCGAAGGGCAAAATACTCGTACTCGTAGCAATAATGACAAGCTTTTTAGATTTCTTAACATCGATGACCTTGAATAACTTTGAACCTTAAAACAGGATATTCTATTGTTTTTTTTGCAATTTGTGGCTGTGGTGCAGATTTTAAGAGTGAATGACGATAAAATAGACAGAGATAGACGAGTCACCAAGACAACTTGCGAACAGGAATTCAGTCAGGCTATCGCACGTCTCATGAGCCTTGCTCAAATTACTTGTGATTTTTGTCGTTAAACCGTTAACATCTATGATATCGGGGATACACTAGACTAAACCTCTGCGTACAAAGTCGCATCGTCGCACTCGGGTACAGACTGCATGCGTGCACCTGTCAGTTACCATAGCGACAGAGTACACACAGCACAAAGGCGACGCCAGTCAGAGCGCATATTACAAACAGGCGTTTATAGGCAAGCGCGTGAAATATAGACGGTCATAATCGATGACCTTCTAACCTATTAATAGAACGCACTTGGTCATAATCAATAGATGGGCGGCAGTTGTGATGGTGACACGATCGATATGTTAACGACGGCAAAGCATTGCACGGCTCATCTACCGACAGCCGTTCAAGCTACTATTGTTGCACGTCCATCCGTATGTATACACTGTGTTTCAGAAAAAAACGAATATCCCACATTATCGGTTGTAGTATGAACAAGGATTACTAGATTCAGATAATTTCTGGTACAAATATTCCTGACACAACTGGTGAGATAAAGTGACGTGAGAACCTGATCGGTCATTTGATAATTTGATAACAAATTACGGCGGGAATATCATTACTAAAATTATTACTATCTTTAAGTTGTTTCAATCGATAATGTCGGAGATCTTTTCTGATATAAAATGTAGACGTCGACCAGGGATGTCGACATTCAGGTACACGCAGAATTCGGATTAAATGGGTGTGTTACATTTATGCAGATTGTCTTCTCCGCTTTTTGGGCCTACCGTTAAACTGTAATGGTTAAACGGTAAAAAATAGGGCCAAAGTAAGTTGCTATTAATCACTAATAGGAAATCGCATAAGCCTTTTAGATGAAATAAGAATCATCGACCTTTGGTGACCTTGAAGGTCAGTACTGCAACAAGAACTGTATACGCTGTAGCGCGTCTTCCCTAGCGACAGCTGGAATTTCTTGTTTTTACGCGCGAAAGCAGCTACTGCTTTCAGCGCGTCTTAGCCATCGCAATTCTCTCTGTCTGTCTGTCACACAAGTGGATCAGTCAAAAGCGGTGCAAGCTAGAATCACCAAATCTTCACGGTCGGCTGCCTGGAAGACTCTACACGTAGTTTCAGGAACCGTAAAGCTTTTCAATAAATTCAAAGAGGGTCACCCCAAACGAGGGCGCTAAATGAGAGGGGGTGGACAAAATTTGTGATTTTTGGCCAATAAGTCGCTGTATCTCAGTAGCGGTGCGAGAGAGGGCCTAGGTTACTATTAATCACTAATAGTAATAATAATGTATTTTATCTAATCGTTATTAATTACTATTATTTATGTAGTTCCTAATTTTTTCATCTATTTTTCTTTCTTTTTTTGTTGTGCTACCAATGTTGGTGAATAAAAGATTGTCAATAGAAACTCATACACTGGCTCTCGATTGGCGCCGAATTCAATGATTTTGAATGACCATGAACGCCAAAATAGAGGGTTTTATGGATTTTTTTTGGCGATTTCGGGCTGCGACACAAGTCTATATCATTTACAAGGTGGCGCCACGGAACTATCGTTATGCGATCCAGATGGACAATTTGGTATTTGTATATTAACTTAGCGTGAACCGGAACTGCTATAGGTTTTCGCGCGTCTCGTGAGCATTAGCTCAAATTTCTTGTTAGATACGTCAGCATACGTCTACAGTCTACCTACATACACAAACTCATCACGAATGCTATGCATCAGCTTTTACAATTATTGTAATATTTTATTTTTAAAAAGTTTGGTCTCAGTCTTAATAAGCTAAAACACCTTGGTCTCGTTGCGTTACATTTAAATACCTTGAACGATTGTCTACGAACAAATTGTCTAAAGATGCGACTTAAATGCCAGACATTAAATCCGGTGAACAAATATTTCAGTTTTCATTTTAATGCCACGATTACTGTTCCAGCCAGTGACAATTTACGCCTCGGTCCCGGTCTTGTATAATGCGGTCTTGTTGACACACAGGCGTCTTGAAACTCTACAATACTGATGCCGCCCTCGCGTCAACTAATCAATGAGAGTGCAAGAGCGACGATGATGTCTACCCGTTGGAGTGACCGCCGACCGGCAGTGATACATTAATTGCAGTTTCGATCCGTCCGTCAGTCAGTCCGCCTTCTCGTTCGGAGACCGCGTAAATCGACGAAGTTCTATTTCTAAACCTCCACTTTCATTCCGTTTTTACTTTGCTTACATTTGCAGAATCAACAAAAAACAGTGTTATTTTTATACAGAAATAAAATCAAAGAAGTTGTTGAATAACCGAATTCTATTTGTGCCATGCTAACGCCATGCCATAAAAGACTGCTAGGCCTATCCATGAGGGATTCGGAAGCTAATTTTAAAAACAAAATCTCGGACCCACAGCTACCACGACGGGTCCGGCTAGTAGGCCTACTTCGATAGGTGGCCATCACTATGTAACCAGCCAACCATGTTAACTCAGCCTGGCCATCCCACCGTGAGTAGGCCCAATGAATTACGACTAATACCCCGTTTACACGATAAAGCAAACACGAAGCAAACGTATTCAAAATACACGTGCACGACGTGTGCTCTAAGTTTGCCTCATGTTTGCTCCATCGTGTAAACAGCGTATAAGCCTATCAGCCAAAGCTGGGGTCGTAAACAGGCACACCGCGCGATGCACTAAACCAGATGCAGATTATGTGGTCTTGCAACGAACAGAAGTTTTTTTTCAAATAGGCTACAATCCATCGGTACAGGGCTACAGGTGTGGGCAGTGCATAGTAAGAGTGTGTCAGACACTCGTAGCTTACAATGCAAACACAATCGGCAGCTGCTTGCTATATGTAACTGATAGTCGGTACTTGTTATGAAGGCCCTTACGATAGGAAGACAAGGCCATTTTTATGTCATACTTACTGCATTTTGCTTTAGCGCATAACCTCCGAGGTCCCTCCTCCAGTTGCCGCGATCTGGCATTAACGTATGCCGTACTTGAGGGTTTGTTAGCCTACCGGTCCTCTTTGTAGCAGAACTTCTCAAAACCAGCTTACAGTACGTGTTCTCGTATCAACAGACAGACATTTGTCGCAGTGCACCTGTGCATGGCCGTCATGGCATCAGCACAAAGCACTGTATACACAAATTAACTATGCTACGCAGCATTAAGCCAGCAGATTCAGCAGCAAAGCTTTTATGTTGCCATAATAACAGCCACGCATCACTGACATCGTACGGCCGGTAACTGATGACGGTTATAAAATAGTCATCACTAGGCCTACCTGGCGGAACATTAACTCGTTATAGACCGCTACTGCTGTTGAACATTCGTACCGGTAATCGCTTCGATTCTGTCGATATCTACACTGCTGACGCTTTCTATCCGCACTCGTTCCATCAGAAATCATTATCATACTGCCATCAAATGGGACGATAAAAATGATTTAGCAACTTGGCCATTTATTCTGAGTCACGTGTTCACAAGCAGCGACCTACGACTCCATGATACAACATTCTCCGTGTCCGTGATTGACATCAACTGACTAACATCGTGGGAAATGTCATGCAGTAAACGGTCCAAATTCCATTTTAAGGCTAGGCACGCACACTCCAATTAAACACAGTCTTCGTGTTAGAATAACAATACTAATACAAGATTTATATAGCGCCATGAAGTCCGAAGATACAGAGTTTGGTGTACCGCATAGCTTTGTCTTGACGCCTTGGCTGTTTGTATTACATAGGCCTACAGCCGATCTTGCCTCGCTGAGTTGGTGTCGGCCATGCAACGCCTGCTCACTGCGAGCTAGAATGTCGAGCGAGGATGGATGCGTGGTATCAGGCTGCAACTGAATGGCGACAACACAGAGTTCCTCCGGTGCGCTCCTCCATGTCGTCGTCACCACGTTCCGAGTGGTTATGTTCAACTCGGTCCCGACCAGGTACAGCCAGTCCAGTCAGCGAGAGACCTTGGCGTGTACATAATGGACGGCAGCATGACGATGAGAATTCACATCAACAATGTTTTGTCGTCGTGCTACGGTTCATTGAGGCAGATACGAAGCATCAAGCGGTCTCTGCCAGTTCACGCTCTCAACACACTCGCCACAAACCTCGTTCACAGTCGATTGGACTACTGCAACGTTGTGTTCTCAGGACTGCCAGCCTGCGACATCCAACGCCCGCAGTCCGTCCTTATCAGTGTCGCCGTACGATTGGTCACTAACGCCTTAAGACGAGACCACGTCACACCACTGCTTCGCGAGCGTCACTGGCTGTCCATCCAGCAACGCATCGACTACAAGCTGTGCGTGATGGTTCATCGCTGTCTGCATGAAGGTGCTCCATCTTATCTGTTAGAGCTCATCACGCCATCCGCAGCTGCACACAGCCGAGCTGGACTCAGGTCGGCAGAGTCGAGGACTGTGGCAGTACCGCGCACACTTTCATCACTTGGAGATCGTGCGTTCGCCGTCGCAGCGCCTCGTGCATGGAACAGTCTGCCGTTCTCACTTCGCGCGATCGATTCCGCTGCCTTTATGCCGTAACATTTATGATTTTAGTTAATTTGATTTTATGGCTGTTACTGTTGGGCGCCATTGTTGTGTTCTTAGAATAGTTAGATCGCCATAATCTTGACTTTTTGACGGATTGATTGACTGATTAACTGATAACCGATCAAACAAGCAATCGATTATAATTCTGTAGCGGATCGATCGGCTTTTGACGTAAATCGTGCGCATCATGCAGACGCAGCTATAGGCCTAAGCCTTTTTGTTTCCCATAATACCCCGATTACACGATCAAGCAAACATCGAGCAAACATCGACCTGGCTCGTCCAGTTAAATAGAGGCAGCTCGTCGAGCCAGCTTTATCGTGTAAACGGGGTATAAGCGAACACAGGACAGGCAGACGGATAAACGCACAATGTGGCTTATTAGAACGGCCGCATAATAATAATAATAATAATAACTAGAAAGCAGTCAGAGCCCGCACACCTCCGCCAAGGCAATGTTGTTCGCTAGGTGGCAGCACCATCGTCAGTTTTGCAGCGGTTTCCTTTATACCCCATTGAAAGCAATGGTAACGAAAATTTCAAAGTGATCCAGAATCCAGGATTCCTTCCGGATCACCCCCAAAATTGAATCACTGGTAGTTTGTGCCATTCCCGACATACCCTCAACATTTCAGAAAGATCCGTCCATAACTTTTTGAGTTATTTTGCTCACACACAGACAGACAGACAGACAAACAAACAAAGTCAAATGGCAAAAACATTACCTCCTTGGCGGAGGTAACAATAATAATAATAGCCATAAAATAACGTGTCTGCATTGCCACATCGCGCGACCAGCAAATAAAGCCGAACTAAGCCTGCACAAACAATAGGCCTATCAGATATATGACCGCAATCTCATTACTTTAATGGCGACACCGGCTTGCGATATACATCGTCTGCTGACCGTACAAGATAAAACTGCCTTAATATGTCACGTTTTATGGACAGACACGACTGGACAGGGATCCATAACGGCTTTAGTATCAAGCAAACAAGCAGCTGAGGATAAACGGACAAAATACGAAGGAAAACCAAATCGACAGCACAAATTGGCCAAGAAGTAAAAAATGTTGTTTTGTCGTCACGTGAACGCAAAATCGTCACCCGAAACACGCAGTACAGTGACATTGTACACTGACAGTGCATGTACGTAAGTCATTAGGCGTATAAGCAAACAGTAATATCCGAGACAAGCGAAGATGTCGGTCCATTGTGCCGACGTGTATGCGACCGTACGTCCATTTACCGATAACCTAAACAGTGATCTGCCAGCCGTAGGTAAACATGTATGACGGTCAGTAGATATGTGGCAATTTTTTTTACATTTTTATGTTTTAACTTTCCGGATAGACCTTGACTTGTTTTTCAGGTAAGGGCTTGAAATGTACGGACAAAAACGGACAAATTACGGGCAAGACGCGTAAAGCCTACATGAAGTCTATAATACGACCGCAGTTGTACCGGTATTTGACCGACCAGTGGCGGTTCTAGCCCGCAATATCTGGGGGGGGGGCATGGCCCCATGGCAAGCGCGGTAGCGCGAGCCTATATCTGGGCAACGTCCAGGGGCAGAGCCCCTGGTCAGGGGGTCAGCGGGGCCAAGCCCCCCCCCGCCTGAAGCTGAAGAACTTTCGGTTTTTGGACGTTCAATTAATGGAAACCCCAAAATTTCCCATTTTTCTCAAATGTGGAAACGCGATGAAATCAGATATTTGTTTTATCTTTGCAAAAAATCACGGGTGGCCACGAAACTGAAAGGGAGTGGCTAGCGCAAAACTGGGGGCCTGTGCTCTCTCCGTCGGCACGAGCCTTAAACCGCCACTGCGTACGACGTTTTCAGATCACTGCATTCTGCACCGACCAGGCTGGCAGATTAAAAGTAATCTACAGCCCGGTCACGTGTCTATTAAATTGGCGGAAATGCTAAAATTGCCGTATTCATGTTTTCATGTTACCACAATAAGTCATCAACCTGCTATGCAAAGTGCAACATCAGATGTGTATAAGCTAACTGACGGCGACATGCTCGGATTACTGTCCAAAGGCGATAGGCAACAGAGTAGGCTAATTGCAAATAATATTCAGTTTACATCGAGCAAACGTCCAGCAAACGTCCAGCAAACATCAAGCAAGCTTGATGGAACCCCGCCCCCTAGGCTTAGCCCACAGCTGATCACGTGTTATTTTTCCAATTACACCCGCCCGCCCTCCTAATTAGCATGCTAATTACCATATCTCGTCGAGCTAGCTCGATGTTTGTTCGATCGTGTAAACGGGGTATAACGTTTCACGAACGAACGTCGTCAGCGCAGACGTCTGGAATATAGGTGCGACATAACTCCCGCAACGGACTCCGCACTTCTATCCAATCCTTGGCTACGTCCATTTTCACTGTTGCGTCACTGGCGCCAAGAAGTAGCAAAGTCGTCAAATGTAAACCAGACTTAACACAGAGGACAGTGGCAAGCAAACGATGAGCACTGTTTCTTTAGCACATCCATCATTGTACCAAGCAAAATAACACACAGGCGTATTGAATACATAAACCTCGCCACGTACTACGCGCACCATTACTCCCATGCTGTAAACGCTAGTAACTATAGGCCTACTAGTAAGCAATGGAATGGGACTATAATCCATCGGCACGTCGTTAGTAAGAGCCGTTAGGTATGGTCCTGGAAGGCTACAAAATACGAATGACGAATGACGTTACAAGTTTACACCCACAGTCAGGTCTAGGTCTACTGTACGTGTGACCCATGAAGTCGACACATGATTCGTAGGGTCTCGACCAGAAACGACCCACGACAGACCACGGCCATAGTTCTCTGTGTGCTAATGAAGTGTCAGGTTCGCCGATAAAATACACACGCAGGCGTGCCTGTAACCCACATGTATTGAGTCAACGTATACTCTGCAGAAATGTCGTTTATTTGATTCTAGCTAAGAGGAGGCCGGTGTTTTTTATTCTACATTTGATACGATTTACACTACTAGACAAAACGATAATGGTACGGTAAGCCCGCAAATAGCAACTAATTATATGGCAGAATTTCTTGACTTATTCGTTGTTCAGGCCATAGCCTGCGTCTGAACGCTTCTTCTCTGTACAATTGCATTTTACTACCGGTATGCTATACATACGGCTACGAGAACAACGCCACGTCCGTCCACGTCTCGCCTAAATGCACTGCAATGAGGCCGTCACTACTGTCGTCTCGTCGCAGCTGCAGAAACCTCAGGCAATCAGACTGACGGCTATAGATACACTGTACATTGTACCGTGTGGCGTGTCTGTGTATGGCTATATAAGATTCAAGTCATGCACAAAATGGTTCTCGCCTATACATATTACGTAGCCAAGCCAGGCAGCCGGTCGCGCGTTACTGCTGCAGCCAGGAAACCCTTCGTGATTCGTTACGACCGACACATTGCTTTCATTAGACGTATCAACCACGTGGTTCCATGCATCGACACGGGTTTTCTACCAGGAAGTGACCAGTCTTTACGTTCAAGATCGAAGCCAGGTTGGCATACGACTGGGTCACTTATCAGAGACTGGTTAGGCACTTCCTTTTTAAGCCAGTCTTCCTTCCAGGCCTCGTCGATTGACCAGTCAGGCTGGAACACTATGGACCATATCGGACTTCTAAATGGCAGTCGAGCTTCAGGATGAGCGATTACGTCATCAAACACCGGTACAGCTATAAAATTAAACAAATTGCCATTATAATAGTGCCGACGTCTAGCCTATATATAAAAGTTGGCTTTAACGATAAATAAAATAAATGCATAATGCACGCAAGACATGTACGGCCGTCCGCCTAGTGTGCAGTGGGCGAAACAGCTACGAAACGCGACGCGCGAACCGTAACCAACTTGCGCGAAATACTTGTCACTTTCGGGAGCTTCTTGGCGTCCGAACGGTCCAGTCCAGTTAGCTTCAACTTCGACCTTTCGAACAGAAAAATACTGGAACACATTTCGTGACATTGTTGTTAGGATTTCGTGCAGGGGCGACGGACAAAACCAAAAAAACGTAATAATGCGGCCTGTTAAGTCGGCCGCATAACAATTTCAAACGCTAAAGGCTGGGAATAGAAAACACCACGGTGACAGTGACACTAAGACGACTGTTAGAACCTGTCTCTATACGTACAGTCGAAGGCATCCTTGGCGTTGTCGCTGGCATCGACTGCTATGACAATAACTCTCTGTCCACTGCCGGTTGTCGTCATCACCTCGACCCAACACCAGTGATTATTAACACACGTCAAGTCTCCAGTCTTAACCGCTTCGCAAAACGTTTGGACCACCAAGCTGCTGCACGCGTACCACTGTCAGCTGCAGTCACACAAACGCACGCACTACCAGTCAGCTTGCAGGCCTTTGCTTCTAGGCTATGTACACACTATCGCTAACTGCACCAGCCCGGAGAGCTGGCCGATTGCTCGGTAGTCTCTCTCTACTGTAGGTTAGAGTTGGGTCAGAATCAGAATTTCAATGTGGATATGACATCGATAACTTACAAGTAAGCTTGTCTAACGATCTAAACCATCCACTGCAATTTATAAGTTAATTTTTAATTTGTCTGACGCACAGTTTTAGCAGTAGGCCTAGGTCTATTTTAATACATCATAGATGTTAAAACACTGATTTGCAAATAAAAACCATAAAGACATGTTTTTTCCACTTTTATAAAAACAATGTTTAAAAACATGCATAAAAACGGTAAAGTGCAGATGTTTCCAATAGCTACTTTATCGCCATCATACATACAGAAAATATCTAACTCAGATAATTAAAAACAAAAACCTACCATTTGTAAAGACTAAAAACCGGAATGTACTGAATGTACAGATCAAAAACAGCTGAACGCAATTTGCTCATGAGAAATAAATCATATTTGTAATTTTGTTCATTTATGTTTTAACAAGAACAAAAAACGCGACATAAAAAAGCACAAAACATTAAAAAAACATTTAGAACAATATAAAAACATTTAAAAACAATATAAAAACATTAAAAATATAAAAAACCTAAAACATGTTTTTAAAACTTTTATAAAAAGCATAAAAATGTTTTTTACATCTATGATATAACGGTGCCTGTTGCAGTAACCTGTAGTGTAGGGCCTATTAGTACAATAGGCCTATTATAGGTTGACATTATCAATCACGTCACCATTGCAGCTACCGCGATAAATCGAAATTTCGATCAATATTATAACTGGATCGTTTTACGTGCGATAACAGCATGCTTTAGCGCATCTTAGCCATCGCATTCTGTCTGTCCGTCTGTCCGTCTGTCACACGGGCGGATCAGTCAAAAACAGTGCAAGCTAGGATCACCAAATCTTCACCATCGGCTGCCTGGAAGACTCTAGTTTTAGGAACCGATTTTTAGCCAAGAAGTCGCTGTACGGTATGTCAGTAACGGTGCATTAATTATCTGAGTTCTATTAATCACTAATTAGAAGTCGTACACTGGCTTTCGATCGGTACCAAATTCAATGACATTGGATGACCTTAAACGCCAAAATAGGGGTTTTTATGGATTTTTGTCGATTTCGGGCTGCAAGACACATTTCAAAAGCGAATTGCGCCGAAATCAGTTGAGATATACATGGACAAGCTGCATATGAAATTTTCAGCATTGAACGTAGATTTCGATGGTCCAAGTCTGGATTTTCTTGGTTCAAGGAAACCTGCGCACGAGGGTATCAAATAGCGGTACCCTCATAAGTCGTTATTTTACCGTTCTTGGCCAATCTTTCATGAAAACGGTTGCAGATCACCATGGGCATGCTGCCTATCACAACAAGCACTAATGACGAGCTTTTTAGTCGTATCAACTTCAATAACTTTGAAAGAATCTGAACTTTCAAAATAAGGGGTTTATTGATTTTTGCGATCGTCGGCTGCAGCGCACACACTAAGAATGAACTGCGACTAAATGGCTGGAGATAAACTAACAGTTTGCGAACAAAAACTGCTATAGGCTTTCGCGCGTCTCGTGAGCTTTAGCTCAAATTTCTTGTTCTACTAGACTCCGTTTACTCAGCAGTGACCACGTATCCTTACAGTGCAGTCTGTGTTGCGAACATCGGCTGTAGGTCTATGTCGAATGTGTTACACGCATTTAGTCTACAGTTTAAGCTTAGGCCTACATCACCGTGCGCCGTCATCTGTCACGCCTTAATTCTCATCTCATGGCACGACATTTGCGTCACTGTCTCCGTAGGATAGGCCTAAGAGTAAGCGACGAACTATCCTGTCAATGCGTATAAATACAGGAACAGCAGTGTCGTCTGCATGTGCATAAATGAGCGAACAACCAAGAAAAGATAGGGGGCCTAACAGAGCTCAGCTGTCGCCAGTGTTTGAATTGTGAAAAATTAGCTGGGGGAGAAGGGAGTTGAGCTTTTCGACGGTCGGAGCCCGACCAAAATTGTGATGTAAATCGTAGGTATACAGTATAGTTGATTCTCCCAGTACATAATTTGAGTGTGTTAGGGGGTTGAGAAAACAATTGGGGGTTTAACCACCCGGCAATTCAAACACTGGCTGTCGCTACGGAACGATATTAGTATGCCTGTCCCTCTCCACATTTAATCTGTTATTTGGTAATTTTATATTGATATCGTACGTTCTACTTTTGGTTTAACTGCTACCGTTATCAGTAAATAAGTATAAAATGTTTTCCATGGTGGCGTGGTGTAGTGGTAATCCCGATCAGCGAAGTTACTGTACGCCGGGCCCGGTTAATACTGCGATGGGTGACTGCCTGCGGGCAGGTAAACCATCACGGTATGTAACCAACCGCCTAGGTCAACTCAGCCTTCCATCTTTCCGGGGTAGGTAAATCGAGTACCGGCCTATCTGGCTGGGGTTAAAGCGGGGCGCGTTCACCTCTGTCGGGTGGCAGGTAACACTGTGTGATCCCATATGACAAGTGACGCTCCGTAGTTCTGTGAGGGGTTCGCTCCTTAAGAGCTATAATCTGACCTTTACCTTTATTTTAAGCGTTGCAACTTGCAAATTGCGGCCAAACCGATGCAGATACAGCGAAGCGCGTTAACTGTGAACTTGCCATTGCCCTATCCATTAACGGTACCATCGCCAAGTCCCTACGACGTTTCGTTTAGCCACAATGCAAAATGTTACAGACAGACGACAGAGAGAGAGAGAGAGAGAGAGAGAGAGAGGTATAAGCCTAAACCGTACGAGTACGACACATCGCACGGTAAGCGCGACTGTCCGAACGGTCGGCTAAACAGCCAAGAAGACGTAGCGACTACAATATTATTAATTTTATTATTATCAACTGCAGCATAGTTGTTTGATTATTCTGGATACAGACTTGTCCAAAAAGTTTTAGCATCAATTTAAGTTTCTGATGCAATTTTCTAGGCATAAAATACTGATTGCGATTTTTTCCCTTTTTTTACGCGCGAAAGCAGAATGCTTCGCGCGTCTTTGCCATCGTCTGGGCGTCTGTCTGTCTGTCTGTCCGTCCGCCCGTCTGTCACACTCGTGATCTGTATCAAAACGGTGCAAGCTAGGATCACAAAATCTTCACTGTAAGCTGCCCCAAGGTCTCTAGTTTATCGTGACAAAATTTCGTGCCACTGGGTGAAGGGGTTCCCCTCGAACGAGTTCGTCAAAGAGGGGTACCCCCCAAAAAGACGTCATTTTGCCGTTATTAGCTCGAATAATGTGAAAACGGTTGCAGATAGGTCCATATATGCTGCTTATCATAACAAGCACTGGTGACAGGCTTTTTGGATTTATTAACATAAATGACCCTGAACGACCTTGAACCCCTCAAAAAGAGGTTTTTAGTGAATTTTTCGCAATTTTTGGATGCAGCGCAACACTGAATTGCGACGAAATGGCTGGACATAGACCAAGACAACCTGAGTACGAAATTTTCAGCATTCAACGCAGATTTTAGCAGTTCAAGTCCCGACCCCTAAGTTCAAGGAGGCCGGTGCAGGCGGGCGTCAAAGACAGCTACCTTCTAAAAAGTGGTTATTTTACCTCAATTATGTCATGTAGCGTGACACGGTTGCAGATAGGCACAGACATGCTGCTTATCATAACAAGCACTGGTGACAGGCTTTTTAAATTTATCAACATCGATGACCTTGAATGACCGTGAACCTTCCCAAAAGGGTTTTTTAGTGAATTTTTTGCACAATTTTGCGCTGTGACACGCATTTCAAGAGTGAATTGCGCCAAAATGGCTGGAGATAGACCAAGACAACCTGCGTATGAAATTTTCAGCATGGAATGT
>Ga0056128_1007269_pt1 | contig 13986 bp, 4 predicted proteins | sample WorMetLIZISLAND2_FD_71113 | JGI IMG/M metagenome (GOLD analysis project Ga0056128, IMG submission 71113) | Marine gutless worms symbiont microbial communities from Max Planck institute for Marine Microbiology, Germany - Olavius geniculatus... ... | reverse complement strand
AAAGTAAAGACAACTAAAATAAGAAAAAAACTGAAAAGGTGAGAAATGAAGAATAATAATGAAAACTAAAACTCAGAAAAAAAACTGAAGAGAGTAAACATAAAAACCGTGAGCATATGCTGAATTATGAACCGACTTAACGAGGGGGCGATTTGACTTGTAGTCACAACGCCCGCAAACTGACCACGTATAGTAATAATGATTTATTCATACGCGAAAGAGATCGACGAGTCTACGTTTGCAGTAGTGATGAAGCTTCGTTTTGTGCGCTGACATTACGGCATTCGCCGAAATCCTCGACTGGAAATGATGTATTGAATTTTCACTGTTGCAGTAACACAAACTGTCACTTGACATGCTATTCAATTAAATATTTGAGATCGACGCTTATGTGCGGTGAATTTTAGAAATCATGACGGAAGCTAGACCGTTCACACAATAAGCAAGTTTACCGCGTTGATCGTGTGGCTGATTTGCCCCGCGGACAACACCACCACGTGACTATTTGCTTGGCGTGTTTGCTCGTCGGCTGCAGCCGATGTTGCCGCTTTGATCAGTCATAACTCGCTCGGAAATTTGTTTTCAGCCATAATGAACCGTGCGAGTGAGTGACGCAGCAGCAGCTGCTGCTTGCAGCGCATCTGCTGCTGCTGCTACTGATGATGATGATGATGATGTCGTGGTTGCCATGGCAGCCGAGTAACAGTATCTAGCTGATCTTTTTTTTCTACACGTCGTGACTGCTGGTCTTTGTTGAGAATTCTGTCGTGTACATTCTATGAAAAATCAGTATACATCCGACTTGATCACAAGCACATCAAAATTTGCATGAATGGATAAATTCGCGGCCATAATTTGCATTTTACACTTCTGTTAGTTCGCTGACCAATCGTGACAGGCGTGATCATTTGCTGTGAAATAAAAGTGTGGATGCTTTCTGAAAAATCGCTGAAAACTAATGGAGCTAGAAAGAATCTACTGAGTAACGAAAAACAAACATAAAGACATACATTAATTATACAGCAGGCATTTCTGTATTATAAACGATAATGTCCTACATAGACTGATCTCAATAATATACGGTGTTTTGGTTTGCATAACTTGGAGGCCGGTTTGGGTCGCGTTTGCTAGTTTTGCGATTACAGCAGCAGAAGACTGATTGTGTTTCTATGTAAAGGCGTGATTAGGAACGAATTCACTTCGTCGACTATCCGTCCGTATAGAAACCGATCACCATCTTCAGTCAGCGGCTGATTTATCGTATGGGGCGTCATGTTTAATTCATCTTGCGCTGCACCATTCTTATAATCGAGTCCAGCGTTGTTAATGCCTTCCATTCTCAGTCGATTACGTCTGTACAATACACACATCTTTCTTCGCCGCGCGACGGCACTGAGAAATGTACAACAAAGACAAAGATGAAGATAAATAAGTAAAAAAACTAAACTAAACTAAAACATATAAAATTATATGCAAAAATACTTAACTTATTTTTATTGGTATAACTCTTCATGGGCTGTAAAATTCTAAGTAAATATAATTCAGATGCATTTATCAGCACTTTGTCGCCGTCTACGTGATTGTCGTGTAATACATCAACTACTGCATTGCGTATAACGGTTAAAATTTTAAACCGATAAAATAAATTTAATCGTCTTTGTTGTCATAGTTATGCACACAAATAAAGCGGGGACACAGTAACACGGCTGATCAATTTAACAGCGTCATTTTGCCCAAACTTGACTACAACCAACTTTTTTCATAAAAATAAAATTCGGGTATTGAAACGCAAAATGTTTTACTCTAGTGAGTAATGACAAATTTTTGCACCTAACTGGAGGTTGTTAGGGCAAATATAACAGTGACAAGTATCCATGTTGCTTATATTTAATGAAAATTTCGTATCTTATACCAACATTTTGGCGTTTGTCATATAAATAAATTACTATGCCTAGAAGTTGGTTGGTGAATTCAGCCAGAAGTACGTGTAAAAAACAATTCGTAACATGAGAGTTATCGTTCTAGTCTTGTCAAATTGTTCTAGTTCAATGACAGCGGCGAAGGTCTGTAGTCAAGTCATTGAAGCGGCATTGTGCAGCAGTGGCCGTGAGACTATGGCAGCGATGAGCCGGCGGAGCGCGTCTGAGTTAGTCGCATCTGACTGCACGGATGCGGCTTACATCACAGCAAGCAATGACCGCAGCAGCAGCAGCAGCGACGCCTGGCGACTGGCGAGTGAACCGATCGATAAGAAGACACGACCGACGACGCCGGCTCAGCACAGCTGAGTGGTACGCGGAATCTTCATCGACAGATCCGCCAAAGACAACACTAACCTTGCACATCTCAACTGTGGAAGCAGTCTGTTACGGATACATTTTGTCGAAGCGACTCTAACGGCAAACCGAAATCCGTCGGAGAAATGCAGCTTCAGCGGTTGCCGAAACGTCATTAAATTAGTGAATAAGGATTTAATTTGATAAATTTCTACAGATCATTCGTTTCTTACGAATTTACTAATTACCGTGACATTTAAAAGGATATTTTATAACGCTCAACTGAAGTAATTGTGAAAAATCAGAAGTAGCGCACAACGTTTCCAGGTATAGGCCCCTATGTTAAATTTTATGTATGGTGTGTGGTGTCGCTGATAAGCCGAAACTCTGCTCCGTCGATATGCTGTGGACTTTCACTTATAGGACAAGCTGTACAGCATTTTGACATGTCAAGATATTGCACATCTGCTATAAGCTATCGGTTTGCTACGGAATTGTTGTATAAGCTTACAAATTGTCGTAGATTTGCTGCGTCAGCTTTTAGTTTGTAGTTGTATTCGTTGTATGACTTGTTGCATGCAGCACAACAAATCCGTAACAAATCCGAGTAGGCTAAGTGGAGTGTGGGCGATATCTTCGTAGCGCTCTGCAGGCAGATCCGCCGGCCCGGCAGTGCCTAGGCCTCTGTCGCCCGGCGCTGCATGGCGGATTTGACGGCGCGCGGTGGGTCAGGCGCCAACGAATTAGTGAAGGTCGGCGACTAAACGAGTTGAGCTTGGCGACCAGGCGACCGAGAGGCACAGAGCAAGCGACCACACACCGTACATAGGCTGATGCCGATCGGCGATATAATGCCGTCACTGGTGGTCGAATCCGGCCGATATCCGCGCGCCAGCTATAGCTGCATCCAGCATTGCATCTCGGCAACGCCCGGCCGGGAGTGACTGGCTGATTGTGCCATGGACAGACCGTGAGACTAACGAACTATGATCACAGACTCACGGTGTTTCCGCATGCATAGACGACGCACAACCCTGTCATATATTTGTCACAGAGAAGAACCAACGACGACTTTCTGCGGAATGCTGATATTAGATATAAAATTCCGGCAGGGTCTATCGGTCCAAGTGTTTCCAAAGCCAAAAATTCGAAGATATGTGAAGATGGATCATGGAAAGGGATAGATATTTTGCGGATTTCCTGGCTATGACAATGATGACATGCTCTGCTGCGCTACTTGGACTGGCAAAGAACGTGATAAAGGACTCCGCTTTTGTTTTAACCCCCGGGATCTTTACTACTGGGGAGGTAGGCTACAGGCAAAAGCAATCATAATAATGTTAGAGTGGAGATTTTTGAATGCTTAAACCTAAAAATTTAGTTGTATAAATGCCGGATAGAAAGGTCAAAGTGCGATAGAAATTCAGTCGAAGCTCTTTACTTTGAAGCTACATTTAGATCAGTACACGACGTGCGCATGCAGGTCTGGAGGTATTCGTGCTTCGTCTTATTCGAATAGGTTCGTATCTTGGCGTGGTAGCAGCTGCAGTGCGATGAAATCGGCTTACGCTGACATCGTATAACGGACAGACGGACAGACAGCTGTCAGGCATAACGCGCTCGAGTCGACATAAGGAAAGCTCATCTCTCAGCTACACGGACGAAGCGATGGAGAAAACCGGATTAACGTCAAGCAGAGGTTTGTTGGACTGAGCGAGATTAAGCGAAGTTGCTCGTGTTGCGTAAACGCCAAAAATGCCAACGCTGTTCAGTAACGGGAGCTGCACAAAAAACACATAAAACACAATAAAATCAGAAATACGTCGTACACGGGTGTATACGGCACCCCGTAACTTACGGTTTTTCACTGTTGCAGTGAATGACTTAACGTGTGTGTGTGTGTATGCCGCATAAAAGATAACGTGATAAATAAATATACGCACACGTTAAGTAACAGAAATGTATTATTTGCACACGATCACGAGAGACGTCGACAATGTTTACAAGTAGGCCTACATGCTTTTGAATACCATTTTTACTAATTCTATATTGACAAAAATAGAATTGATATTATACGTGTAAATGCGCGGCGTAAGCTTACCTTTTTTTGACGAAACTCAGTCCGGCTGCAAATTTTATCCGTGACAAGTGATAGCTCCAACTGGTCCATTTTGCCAATGCGCAGACCGTAGAGCCTCTTTGTTAGTGAAGGTGAGCCGTTGAAAGATAATCGATGCCGAGTGTCGACATGGCTTGCGGTCATCCGTTTAGTTGGCGAGCGTCTCAGGTATTGACAGTAAATTAGGTAACCAAACAAATCTTAATTACGCCAAGCATGAGTCATTTTTTTTAGATTTGTGACGTGTTGTGTCATTGATCTTTGACATTTTAAACTTAAAATTGGCATACCAGGCATTCGTGCACAGAGGAAGTCATTTGTTTTCGAGTTTGGGACAGACAGACGGATGGACAAGACACGTAATTAATGCGGCTTATAGCACGAGCTGCACGACAACATACTACTCGTATCTTGGCGTATATTTAGTTCAGTTATGATGATGGTGATAGTCGCTACCGACCGAATTCCGAACAGCTTTGAGTTTTTATTGTCATTAAACGCAAGCTGATTACACATTAAAACCAGCTTTTAATTGCTGACTTCACAGACAATTGCAGTGTGTCGCTTATCCTGTCATTGTGCAAACAACGCGGTCAAATTGTTATAATGATGATGATGATATCATCGATTTTTCGCAATTTAAAGTATACTATACGGTGTTATTTTGCTTTTTTCTGTAAAATCTTAATACTATCTTAATGTGCACAACTATTGATATTTTCATTTGAACTACCGTTAACTTTGTTTTTAAGCCTGATGTATCTTTCCAGCTGTGTTTTTTTATGAATTTATCAAGTAATTGCATTTTCGGTGAATGAATGACGACGCCAATGCTGATGCTGATGATGATGACTGTGACAGGTGACGTGGAGGAAACGCGACGAGATTCATCCGCTGACGATCGGTTTGTTCCAGTTCGCTCCTGACACACGCATCAGCGTCGACTACAACCAGAGGACGACTGAGTGGAGTCTTATCATACAGGACGTGAGGCCGTCGGACGAGGGTTTCTACTGCTGTCAAATCAGCACCAAACACGACCGCGACACCTACGACATCCGACTCAACGTCCGCAGTATGTGCTCGCCATGCAATGTCTGTCATCGGCTGATCAGTAGTCGTCCGCCAGCATAGTTGTAAATTATAATAAACTTTTAAAGTCATTTTAACAATAAAAGTGTCAGTGACGTCGATTTCCCGAGAACGAGAGGCACGATTGCCTTCCCACCACTTAATAAAAAAATACCGAGGAGAAAGGCGAATAAGTCTGTGTCAATTTGCATCCAGATAAAATGTCGCAGATTTTGTTTTTAAATATTTTGACTTTTGTTTAGAAAAAGCACTGTTTTTGAGTCTTTTCATACTTCGATTAGTTGAAATGTTAATAATATTGCTAAAACCATGGGTATGTGTGCACTACCCAGGGTATGTAGGTGTACATGTGTATCAGCGTCGTCGTAGATGACGAAAGTAGGGGCGACAGAAAATTGAAATTTTTTTGATAGACAATAGCAAATTTTTGCGAAAAGAGATTATGGATGCTTAAGATTTTAATTTTGATTGTAAATTGTTCGAAAATAAAAGAATTTTAACCTTAAATTTTGTATTTTCGAAAAACGAATATAATGATGATGATGACGAAGAGAAGAAAAGGCTAAATTAAAGGGTATGGAAAATTCTCCCTAAATTGCGCGCTTGACATGACGTCACTAATGGGTATATTGCAGCAATCCAGGTGTCGGGGACGGAGTACGTAGAGGCGAACAGTCCGATCCAGTTGATGTGCAACGCTACGGGTCGCCCGGAGCCTCCGCACAGCGTCGACTGGTACAAGGACGGCGGCAAGGTGCGCTCGGACGCACACGGAGGGGTCATCATCACCAAGAAGATCGAGACGCGAGTTCTCGTCAGTATGCTCGTTATTAAACACAGTCGCATCTCGGACTCCGGCACCTACGTCTGCCGCTCGTCCAACGGAGAGACAGGAACCATCGTCGTCCACGTCCTCGGTGAGACGCAAATTGCTGCTGGAAACTTCGCCGTCTTCACTGACGAAGAACCAGACACCACCACAGTCGTCCACGTCCTTAGTGGTATGTGTGTGATCAGTGTATTCATTTCCAGTCATTATTTTTAAATATGCTCGGTGTATGTAAATGATTTTTGTTTCATTATAAATTATAACTTTACTGTTTGCTATTATAGTGTCAATAACAAAGTGTGCGAAATTAGTTTTTATGTGCTAGTTTTACTTCAATTATATAAATAATATTAGTAACAGTGTGTTATTTTGACAATATTGAACTAATGCCGTCAAAGATGCTGTATATATATGACGTAAATATAAGTTTGGTGCCAGAATGTTTTTCAATAATAATACTTGTTACTTATTTCGTCTCAACCTCAATTTCTCGGCGAGTCGAAAAAAGTAAATAAAATAGTAATTTGACGAATTATTACATCACAACAAACCGTTGGTCTATGCGGAAATCTTTTTTCGGTTGAAGGAGGCCCTGTAAGACTTATTTCAGAATATCTGCTAGCTACCTACAACGAGAGTTCATCTGTTGTTTGTAGCATGTATATAATAACACAAAGTCTGGAGACGAAGCCTTTTGCAGCGCCGGTCCACGCACTCGAAACTAACTTTCTGTTGAAGTGAAATCTAACACCAACGCGGCTGCAACTGTTAAAATCATCTCAATACATTTTAAACTTCAATTTTTGATCAACTTCCCTAAGCTTTTTTGCCTTCTGTACTGCGCAATGTTTTGTTTTATCTGTCAATTTGTGGGATATAATTGTGATAACGGTGGTGGTGCTGGCGATGCCAATAGATGGCTGCGTGATGCATTTTGGTGTTATTAACTGATGACAATTTAGTTGCCTTTTGTAAAATTTAAAGCTCCGCTAATGCTAGTGTATGTTACAGTTAATGTTTAATCCGCAGTGCATTGTATTGTATGATTTATTCAACTGTTCGTTGTTGTTTTTTTGTCGGTTCGCTGATTTCGTTCGAAAGCAGTACCGTCGTCTTCTGCGGAAAAACGACGTAAGTTTTTTTGTTTTAATCGTAATAAAAGCAATCTAACGACGCTAATAAAAACTAATTAAGTAAATTAAATTAATGTACAAATTAAAGGTATTTCGGGAAACGGCCGCATATTGTGTCGGCACTGGGCCGACACAATATACGTGCGAAAAAAAAACGCAGGAAAACCCAGCTGTCGCTAGGGAAAATGCACTACAGCTTATACAGTGTTTGTTACAGTACTGACCCTCAAGGTCATTCAAGGTCGATTATTTGTATGTTTGAAAGCCAATATGCGACTTTCTATTAGTGATTAATAGCAATACGTCAGGTTGCTATTAATCACTAATAGAAAGTCGCATATTGGCTGATATTGCACCGTTTAGCTACAATAACGCGTAACTGCCTTAAGGTCATCTAAGGTCAATAATTTTTATTTCATGTGACAGAACGTATGCCACTTTTTAATAGTGATCATTAGTAACCTTGGCCGTATCTCTCACCGTTTCCGAGCTATGGCCGGTTTCCATTGAAAAACGCACATTTTTCCTACTCTTTCTTTCATTCAACCCCAAATTCGAAAATGTTTTTCTTGCACTAGATCGCTGAAATTTTGCAAGCTTTGGTTTATGACACAGGGCTAATTATTTGTGTGAAAAGTATATTTACAATATACCGTTTAGCCACAATACATTTGTGACAGACGACGACGACAGACGGACGGATAGACAGATGACGCATCGTGCCATAGACGCTTTACAGCGTAGCTGTAGCGCGTTAAAAAATGATGTAGGCTCATAAATCAAAGCTGTTGCAGTGATACTCAAGATACAAGGTATAACTCTGACCGGTTTTAATAGTTAGCTAAACAAATTGAGCGTTAGGCGTTGTACTCGTGCTGTTGCGTCAAATGACGTGTGAAATAGAAATATTTTTGTATTTTTTGTTTTTATTGACACATTTTATCAGGTGCATGGGAATTCTATACTCTGCGATCGACAGTCTCATTAGTAGCCTTTGTAGGTACTGAGTTTGAGTTTAGGGTTTCGAGTTTATCATCTTTTTATGTATACCGTGTGTAGCTGTGTATAATTTTATGATAAGAATTTCGTACAGTTGGCGAGTGGGGGTGTGGTGCAGGTAACGCAGCGGCCGGTGACAGTCCTGCAGTCCTGGGTCATCTCAGTCGAGATGCAGCAGCAGAATCAACCACGTCGTCGTCATCTGTCGTCGTCCTAGTCTGCTTAGCGTTCTCGGTACATGTGTTACTGCGGCTCGCGGCGCTACAGGCTGTCACCAGGTAGCTCTAGCTGGCAGTGGCAGACTGACTGGAGTCCTCTGTACACTGGAGACTTCGTGCTAAGAAATGCATTGTCCGTTCTCAAGATCATTACTCCCTGCTCGATGTTCTGGACCGCATCAAGAGTCCCAAGATTTCTGGCTAACGGCCGGTATTTATGCACCTCCGCTTACGTGCAGTATTGGAAAATTTATGGCTAGAATTTGTCGAAAAAATTATGTTTTGGGACGTATCATGGCCATAAGCGCAAATGATGCTTAAATCAATCACTGGTGTATTTAGATAAAGAGTCTTTCACTTTTTACCAGAATTACTTTTTAAAATATGCATATAAAATGTGCACATACCCCAACCCTTTGGCATTTTTCGCTAACCCCACTGGTCCCTGGGGCTTATAGAACATCGTTGAAGAGGTCTTGAGTACGAAAAGTCTCGACACGTTAGCGTTGCGATCGTCTCTGCACAGCTGATGGGGCCGAAATCGTTGAGACCGCTGCAGCCGACTTGTTACTTAGAACGACCGAATGTCTTGTGATCGTGCTATATGATACTGTTAGCCTATAGCAGAAGAAAAAAAACACATACGTAATAAACGTTAGGAAGAAAGTTATAAACGTTAAAACGCATTCTATGAAATTGCAACTGTGTCGCAATGATACGTTTTATGCCTCCTACACGCTCACCATCAACGAGTTCGATATACGGCCAGAGTGTCACACTAATTCTTAATGGTTGCTATTTTTACACAGTATTGCGACGCTAGCAGAAGAAATCCGTATGCCTATCTGCTAGGCTAGCGTTTTGTATATTTTATAGTAGATAAATGTCGAGATTGTTAAACTCATTGGCGTAAACTTCGGAAAATGTATTCCACTAAGCTTCTGGGAAAATGAAGTGGGTACCTATGCGCAAATTGTTCTTTCAATCTGGCTTGATTAATTTGAGATTTCTTAAATTTAACGTTATTTTGCATTTGTTGATTTTAGTTTCCCTAAAACTGAAATATTTGCTGGCAATTTTAAGCTCGGTTATGGATTTGTTTTTTTTTCTTATAAACTGCAAACGTGATAATTTTCTGTCAGTCGAAAAACCAGGATTTAGTTTACGCATAGTTTTTTTTGGTTCAAGTTTCGGCCAAATTTGTTTAATCCGGTTCTCTAGCTTTCCACTGATCGGTCGTTCCAGGTTTACGCTTTTGATAAGTCTAGTATATAGGAGTCTTGTTATTGTGATTGTAAGTAAGTAAGTAAGTAAATGATTTATAAAGCGCCAAAGTCTCAGAAAGAACCAGGGCGCGTGAGTGTCTGGCCTTGTTTGTCATAACTCGCTGCATACTGCAGACACTCGTTGATAACTACGTGTCTGCGCAGGCAGCGGATAAAAAGCGCAGATTGTCAATAGGCAAAAGTCGATAACTTCCCCTAGTGGAGTCGAGGATGGAGCCTTCGCTAGACATGAGCCGAAGCCGGTATCGATCATCGGCCGCAGCCAGTTCGGTTCTTTTCGGTCTTTCAAACGACCCGGCTGCGATATTATCACGAATAGACGGGACAGTAGGCCTACTCTACATCGGCACCAAACAGAACATATTTCGTGACCCATAATACAACTGCTGAGTTATATTTACTGTTTTTTACTATTTTCAAACTATGATTTTGTCGTATTTTATTCTATTTTTGCGTTTGTGTATAGTCTATCTGTCGTAGTTAAGTGCAGACCATCCTGGAACGGGCAGTGCGATGCCGTGACAACGTTACGCATTTTGGTTTATTTATGTTTTGTGTTCCACAGTTTTAAATCTAGCTATCACAAGATGCTGGACGACAGGAGGACATTGGATTTAGAATTTGATGTAAGGTAGAACGTCTAAACAAAAAAATAATCAGAGTGGGCCATAAAATGGCATCATCTTATATACCTTATTTGTATCAAGTACTATCAGATTTTCAAATTTTTTTTCACTGTCAGAATCAAGAAAAAATTGTAATAAGACTATCACTGAAGATTTGAACACACATCATAAAAGTAGCACAACGCCGCGTTCTGCCTTCAAAATCAAGATTTGCTTTTTAAAACATTTTGCTTTCTTGTACGTTTTCTTCTTCTCATGTTTGGTGACATCATCACTGACGTCATTGGCATTTGGTCAGTGTTTTTCGAAAGTTTTATTTGTTTGTCAAGAATTAGGTGACTGACTGAGAGCAAAATGTGTTGTTACAGAAGTCGTTTTTCAATTGTTGTTCTAAGATATTGACAATTCACAGAGTAATGTAGCAACACACTTAATGTGTGGTGGGGTCTTTAACGATAATATTGTCACAAATTGTTTTTTTTTATTTTAACTGTGAACATATTTTGAAAATCGGTTAATATTTGAGGAAGTTAAGGCGTATAAAAATGTTGGCATTTTGGCCCACCTTTATAACTAGACTTTGGTTTTAAGCTTTGAATGAAAGTAGACTGATTTGCTCGATTTAACGCGTTAGCGAACAATACATAGGCCTAGTCGACGCTCGCTCTGAAAGCCAAACTTTTGTAAGCTTAGAGAAAATTTTCATCTGCTTCTGTTAAGGCCGAGGGTTAGCATTGGCTCTGTTCAACTGAAGAGTGACAATGAGAATAAAGCGTATACGTGAATAATATGCATTCCCGTTATTTTGCACTGCAGTGTGCAAATGTACAGAGATACCCATGACGACTATGCTAACCGCATGCAAATGTGGCGTGTGTGAGACTATAATCGTTCTTGCATAACTATAGCTAACGTGTATGCTTGCTTTGCGTCTTTCTGGATGTGAACAGTTTGATAGATCAGTATACGAATATTGCAAGACACGCTTGGATGACGTTAGGTGGCACATCGATGCGTGAATTATTACTTCCGCCAAGGAGGTAATGTTTTTGTCTGACTTTGTTTGTTTGTCTGTCTGTCTGTCTGTGTGTTAGCAAGATAACTCAAAAAGTTATAAACGGATCTTTCTGAAATTTTCTGGGAATGTTGGGAATGACACAAACTACCAGAGATTCAATTTTGGGGATGCGGGCTCTGACTGCTTTCTAGTTACTCCATTTACTGATCAGTACAATTCTTTTCACCGCAGGACACACACAACAGCATTTTTACGCGGAACCTGTTTCTCGTGCAGTCCACCGATAACAGATTAGCGTACAGTATACATAGACACTAATAGTAAATCCAAGCAGAGCCGGTGAAACAAAAAAGCGGTCAACAGCGTGTGATGCAAAAATGTTACATAATACACGGTGCGTCAATAAAACTAGACTAACATTTGAGTGTGAATAACTTAGGGACAGTTTTGTAGTAAGTAAGTAAGTAAATCTTTCATTGCATAAAACAAACGCTAATGCACGCAGTAGTAGTAGTAGTAGAAAGGTGTGTGATATGTCCAAAGTTTCGTAATTATGTCTGGACAAAGTCGAAATGTAGAGCTTGTTTGGTGGGATTGCCGGCTGGTTTACTGTATACTATATTACACTGTGTTTCAGCCATATTTTGTCCATATATTTTGAATTAGCATTTCTTCAGCTACATCTGGTAAAAATTTCGTGTAAATTGATCATCATTTGAGTGAATTATGAAAGAAATAAAAAGAGTGCCCGTTCTTTTAAAACACAGTGTAGATACGACAATACACGGTTTGCCTCGACTGTTGATTCTGTGCAAACGGTTCAGCGGGAAAAATAGGGTAGCTATATAAACAAAAAAATCCCCCATTTCGATCAGTACCTCACCAGGCAAATTAAAACCGTAAAATTTACTTTTTACGACCAACTGGACGAGGCTGTGAAACAGCTGGTGTTAATTTATGCCTATAGACAAGTGGACGTTCGACCTATTGGTAGATTAAATTATACCGTCTATCTAATTCTACGCTATCGCGTTTTTGTTCTGATCGCGAGACAAATCGCTCAGCAAATATTTTACAACTGCACATTATGTCATTTATTTGCGTATATAAAATTTTTGATACGCATAATTTCGTAAAAATATTTTAACTTCCTTAACTGCTAATACTGTAACTGGTCAGTTTGTCTTAAGTTAGCCTAAACTGTACTTCGATACGACTTTAAAGTCAAACAAAACGCACAAATATTTACAACGTACACCGTTGACTAATCACTTAATTTATGACTATCTCGACATAATATAACTACAAAACAGGCAGATTACTCGCAGCACATATGCTGTCAGTGCTAATGCCAACGGTTATAGGCCTAAGTATTAACTTCTGCTGAGCTAGCGTATATGACTGTTGTCAACGGACAGCGAACTGTATACAAATATTTACACATTATGTACAGCAATTTGCTTAACAACCACAATAAAAAATTGAACCAAACTAAGCAATGTAGCTGTAGCTACCATTATCGCTATTAATTATGCAGATATAATACAGCTTTTGCTACAGTTTATACACGATCTTTGAAACGAATAGTCTGGCAGTTATAAGATACAGACAGCTCTGAAGCATAGGCCTATCATGGCAACGAATATGGTGACGACCACTGCTCAAAAAACAAACATACAAATAATGACAATAATAATAACAATACAGCATAACATAAGTTACGCAACGCACAACACACATGGACCGCTACGGGGGTCCAACAGTCACGAACACTCAAAAATCTGAAACGTAAAACTGCCAATTTCAATCCGCCTCACACAGAAAGAAAAATTTGCTCTCCCTTCATCAAATGCTTTACTCATATGCCAATATATTATGTTATTATAATATGTGCGTATTTAGCTTTGTATACTTAACATTTTAGCTAGACTAAGCAAAAACTTATGCAAAGCATACAGATCCAAAGATTTTTCATTTTTGGATGTGGATTGTGACGATCGCCACACCGTCACATTTTAATCATTTGTTTCTTTGACTAACTGGCCAAACGATTCATCCAAATTCGTTCATATTTACCTCCGCCAAAAAGGTTATGTTTTTGCCAGACTTTGTTTATTTGTTTGTTTGTTTGTTTGTCTGTCTATCTGTGTGTTAACAAGGTAACTTAGAATGTTCTGAAAAGATCATTCTGAAATTTTGAGGGCATGTTGAGAATGGCAAAAACTACCAGTGATTCAACTTTGCGGGTGATCCGGAAGGAATCCTGGATTCTGGATTACTTTGAAATTTTCGTTACCATTGCTTTCAATGGGGCATAAGGCAAACCGCTGCGAAACCGAAGATGGTGCTGCCACCTAGCGAACAACATGGCCTTGGCGGAGGTGTGCGGG
>Ga0056128_1007268_pt1 | contig 13986 bp, 7 predicted proteins | sample WorMetLIZISLAND2_FD_71113 | JGI IMG/M metagenome (GOLD analysis project Ga0056128, IMG submission 71113) | Marine gutless worms symbiont microbial communities from Max Planck institute for Marine Microbiology, Germany - Olavius geniculatus... ... | reverse complement strand
AACGAATATCTATTGGAACACAAAATGCATATCTTCGGAACTTTATCATGCAACTGTTGATGCGAAAAATGTGTGATAACTTCAGGGAAGCTTAAAATTCGAACAAATTACGGCCAATCTACACTGGACTGTTTCGTCAGCATTGCGTGCGACTGTGACGTGACTGTAGTTGGCCCATAGGCCAAGCATGGTGGACCAATCAGCGTTGTTCGCGGTATAACCACGGCCGTTTAACTGAACGGGATCAGCTGATCCGAGTTCAACTTGGTGCAACGTAATCAGCATGAACTCGGTTCAACTCTTGATCTAGGTTCAGCTGAATCAAGATCATGAACAACGTTGGTGCAACTCACCCTAAGTGAAGATTGTTACTAAAAGTATATGAGAAAGTATTTTTCAAACCTTACTTCAGACATTTTCTTGATGTAGTCTTTCTATTAAACCAGTAAAAATGTAACAATAACCAAACACGCCATGTGCTTCTTATCTGACCCAAATAGGCCTACCCGAACAAAAGAAACCGCGAGTGCCGACTGTTGCTAAGCAACCACCGTAAAGCAGTTAATAGTGACGACTATCGTTCGAACGGGCCCCAGTTATTTATTGTAAACTTAAACTTGGCTAACCAGTAATACAAAATTAATGTATTGGCTTAGGCTAGCCTATAAAAGGTACATGTAATAAAACTCATAGCGGCAGCAGTCTTTTTTCATAATCATAACCATAATGAAAGATTAAAGATCTTTCACCATGTCATAACTCAGTGACTATGTCACATACAGTGTAGAATAGTTTTCTTTTTGCCTCGTGATGACGTCAGTTGCACGGTTGATGCTGTCGGCACTGCTGTTTGCGGTGTGAAAAGAAAGGAACTAAAAAGCAGTTAAAAGAATACAGGAGAAAATAATGCGCGCGAGGAATACATTAGATTGGTCACAATCTAAAATATTTCTTTTTATTGTTACATATGCATACTCATAATTGTAAGATCTTACAATTTTAGGTTAGGGTTGATATTTTGTGTTTTATGTGTTTCTCATTTTTTTTCTGTAAAGGTTAACTTTTGTGTTTCATTATGTGTTTATCTATTACATACATGTGTGCAATTGCCTGGAAAGGTCGTCCCCGAAATGACTTATACTGTGTCATGTCGGGCAGGCAGGATGTTAAACCCTACTTACTCATGCATCCACTTACATCCACCATTTTAACTGCTTTTCAAAATTACCTTTTATGTGCTGATCGGGATGTTAAACTTCTCTTCATTCAGGTTAAACTAACGTGCATTGTATTGTAGGGGTTAGGAATTGTGTTGGATGTTGGAGTATTTGGAGTTAACTGAATATCCGATGATTGTCATGACGTTCGGGTCGGGATAATATCTAATTTTGTATTAGCTCATAACTGAGTTAGTAGGTAGTGAGATCTTGTCCTTTCACACTTTTAATTAACAGCGATTGCTATACAACGCCAATCAGCATCAGAGCCCCCATGTGACAAGTGACGGCAACCATGGCTTATTGCGATTGGTCACACTACGTGCGCCGTAGTGCACGCCACCTACAGTATTTTGGTCAGCATCCAAATACTTTTGTGCACCCTGTGTCTTTTTCCAGGATTTTTTCCTGTAAGTGGATAGGTGCAAGTAAGCCAAAATTTTTCGGTATCTCAGCAAGTTAAAAACAGAATTTGATAAATCTTATAAGGATTGTAGTCAAACAAATGATCCAAGTGATTTGGAGATTTTTCTGTTAATCTGGGATCATTTTTCTTGGCACATGTATGCACTCCACTTTTCTAGTTATAAACTGACATAACAAATGAATAAAAGTACAATGTTTGATAGTGATTTCATCTTGAAGGTACTTTTTGAGAGGTTTAATTTATTACAGTGCCGTTTAGCTGTGTAGCATTTTCATTGCAGTTGTTGAGCTGAAGACTGAAGATCGAAGCAAATTCTTCGATGCTTTGATAACACTTCTGCAATAGCGTGCATCTGTCTGCTGGGATTTTATGCTGATTGTCGATGCAAATCTTTTGTACTGGTTCTATCATGCCATTGCTGATTTTAGCTTTCTGTGGTTTTTACTCATTTTAAGTGTATGTTAACTTATTTGAGCCTGTAAGTTGTAGAAATGTAATGGGCGACTTCAGTTTTTGACTTAGACTTTCACTGAGCCTTTTCGCTGAGCCAAAGCTAATACTGAACGCTAAAGTCTGTACTTAGACCAAAGTTCAACTAAACGATTAAAAATGGCGGAAAACCGGTTAACCTACATCCTAACAGGAAATAAATCAATCAGTTAAGCTTGGACTTGCTTATTTAATTGCGCCGCACACCCGAATGACGTAATTACGTAACGTCTTACGTCATTGTGTAGCCATTACGGCGTTTATTTTTGGTACCAGACTGTTTTAATTTACTAAAATATCCATGTTAGTCGCCATGTTTTCGCTCAGCGAAATCACTTCACTTTTTGACTTAAGTGGGTACTTAGACCAAAGTTTAGGCTTAGCGAAAGTCTAAGTCAAAAAGTGAAGTTGCCCAATGTATAGTAGACTTGCATAGGAAAATTTTTGAATGACTTTGTGTGATAGATTTCTATTATCATAAGTTGTTCAATTGCAGCCAGATTTCTTGGCTGCCAAGGTTGTGAAAAAAAATATGTGAGACCAATTTGATTTTTCTCCTAATCCTTTTTTAATTTGCCCTTCCCCATCTTTCATCATTTTCTCCTTTCCCCCTTTTTGCTTGTCTTACTTTTTGTGCGCTTTCCCAAATCCATCTGGTGCATTTAATGCTTTCTCCCAGTGGTGTTTAGGGCATAGCCCCGGCTATAATATATGTGCATCTACACTGTGTCTGGAAAAAAAGTAACCCCTTAGACATCGTACAATAAAAGTGTCAAATCTGAATAAAATTTCACAGTTTTAATTTCAAATAAATTGTTAAAGCAATCGCCAAATTTCACTAAAAATATTATTTCTTAGCTGAGTTATTAATTGTTAAATATCGATAACAAAATATCTTAGGCATTACATAAGTAAACCCCTCTGTTGCTGTACATTTGCGTAACTCCAACAAACAACATCTGATTCCAGCAAAATTTTACGCCTACAATGCATTGCCTATTGGCAATTAAGCTGCCAAATTTCAGTTAAATCTGCCAAAGCAAACAAGAGCTACAGACGCTTTTTGTGAGGTCACCCAAAAAGCTTCAGTTACAGGTCTCGCATCATTCAGAAAGGCCTGAAACTGAAGTGTTTTGGGGTGACCTTGCCAAAACCGCTGTAGCCATTGTTTATCTTGGCAGATTTAGTTCATATTTGGCGCTTTGATTGCCAATAAATGGTGCATTGTTGATGTAGAATTTTGCTAGAATTAAGTTTAGTTTGTTGGATTTGCGCAAATGTACATTTACAGAGGAGTTTACTTGTGCATGCCATATTGGTAACAGATATTTTGTTATCGATATTGAACAATTAATAACTTCGCTAAGAAATAATATTTTTCCATGAAAATTGGTGCTCGCTTTAACAATTTATTGGAAATTAAGTGTGCAAAATTTTATTCAGATTTGACATTTTATTGTAGGGGGTTGCTTTTTTTCCGGACACAGTGTGGTTTATTTTCAGGCCAGAAATTGCACCTAGTGAAAATGATTTTCCATTGTTGTGATGAGAAACTGTTGAAAATGATGTGAACTTAAAATGGGCGATGCACTATTTTCGCATGTGGAAAAGAGTTAGTTGTCTCAAAATCTACAAGAATCATCTGAGATGAATGGCTGAGACGTTTGTCTATTAGTGCACTTCTTACAGTGAACTGAGACTAGTGTTAATTTCATTAAAGAGGCAGTATGCAATTGTTTGGAAAGTTTGCTTATTTAACTAGTATGATGTAATTTAAGTGTGAAGCCCTGGCATATATTTGTTGCCCGTCTTGTGTTACAATGTCAGCTTCAGGCCCATCTTCTAGGGGGTGGCACTTTGGCACTGTGCCAAGGGCTTCATGCCCCAAAGGGGCCTTGCGCTACGGCAGTGATCGCCGCAGCGGACGATGGATCGACTGATCAATCTGATTTTTGTCACTTTGGGGGATGAATTATTGTCACAACTTTAACTCAGTTAAAAGATCTCGAAAATGTTGTGGGAGGAAGTCTAAAAAATAATTTCACTCACTACGCTCGCGAAAATTTAGGTCTAAAACTTGTAGCTGGTTTACAAGTCAACTAAAACAATGGTTGTAATTTTTAAGCATGATTTTTCAACAGTTTTTATTTTCAACAGTTTTCATTCACGCTTAAATAGGTTTTGATGCATGTTTCTCAAGCTCTTCTTGATGATCAGTGCTTACATTCAATAAAGTTGCACACATGTAAACCATCTTGTTTGATACTTGTAGCCATCATCAAGGTGACTCACGGGGCAGTTCAGCCTTCTGTCCCTCTGTGGTAGGTTAGGCAACTGAAGCCCAGCTGTCACTAGGGAGGACGGACTGTGCGGGTGTTGGAAAGCCAGCAAATGATTTTTGTGTCATGAAAGAGTTTATACCACTACCTATTAGTGCTCAATAGGAACTTTGGCCCCCGTCTCTCACCTCTTTTTCTCATCTCTTAACTCATCATTTCTGAGATACGCTGAACTGTTTAGCCACAATAGCTCATACTGACCTTTTAGGTCATCCAAGGTCAATAATTTTCGTGTCATCTGAAAGGCAGCATGCCACTTTTTATTACTGATCAATAACAGTCTAGGCCTTATCTTGCACCGTTTAGCCACACGAACACAACATCCGTTACGTACGGATGTACTGACAAACGGTACAGTCAGACCGTTAAGCTTAATGGCCCAAAAATGTATATCAAAGCACTTGTTATAAATGTTGACAACGCAACGTTTCTTTTTCACAGTCTGAACGGTAGTTCAAGTCCTGTGTTAACGGCGACTTCTCTTTCTCATGGGAAAGCCAAAATTTCATGAAATGTTTACTTCTTGGTCAAGATCATATCGATTATTGATACCAAATCGAAATTGTGATATTGGCCCATCTCTTCGGTCAAGTTTATTTCAGATCGCGTTTACTTACTGGTTGTTTACGTCTGTGACGCGAATGAAAAGATGGAGGTGGACGAGGAAAAAAGTTCGGAAATGTCGGCAGACGATACCGAAGACTCTTCAGAGTCGTCTGATGCGGACAGCAGTGATCAGTCGGATGGAGAAAATGATGCGGTCGACAACGCCGAAGCAGAGAAGAAAATTGCACAGCTGCGGAAAGCGGTAGCCTATCCTGCTTATAATATCGCTCACTCGTACGCCAGTTGAACGTTTTTCAAATGCACTGTAGTGTAGGTATTAGATATAATTTTGTTGTGTCTGTCCACAGTGACGCAGAATGAAGTATAAATGTCGCTGTTGGCCGTTTTGTAACGCAGAATCTGCCCCTGTTTCTAGTGTTCTGAGTTTCTACATCAACAACAGTATTGGTCCTGAGGGGTGCGACGAAACACCACACCGGCCTCACCGAGCGCACCGGCAGGAAATTACCGCTCCCTAACCCTAACCCTAATGCTAACCCTAACCCGTCTGCAGCTGCCGCCATGCTCAAAGTGGTCGTTTTAGGCACCGGTGCGGTAATTTCCTGCCGGTGCGATCGGTGAGGCCAGTGCGGTGTTTCGTCACACCGGGTCCTGAGCATACCTCAGCAGAAGCAGAAACAGTATGCAAAGCTATCCACAGTCTAAACTCAAACCACGTGTCGGCTTCCGTTTTATCTGAATGTAATGCACGCGCTGTGTTTCAGCTACAAAGCTAGTTCTGCAGTAATATTATGTATCTAAGCATTAAAGGTTTAATTTTAAAAATTGGCAACATTTCTAATATGTCATATTGTGTCTCATTTAATACCAGTTTTATGGAGAATTTTCAGTTAATTCATTAACTATGTCTGTGTTTAATGTTGCAACATTAACAGTATTCCGTACTAGTTGTTGTAAGATGTGTTATTGGTATGTTGAAATAGGCTCAATTATGTTAGGTAGTTGGCAGTTTTTATACTACATGTGCATGCTGGATGTAATAGAAGTGGGTAGCAGCCAGCCAGTAACTTGCATTTATGTTGTTCTTATGTCTGGTGGTACAGCTGGAAGACAGTCCATACTCGTACAATCTGCACGTAGAGCTGGTGAAGCTGCTGAGATCACAGGGAGACTTGGACCAGCTTCGTGCTGCACGTGAAAGCATGAGTGCTGCATTTCCGCTAACAGAAGGTATGCTGACAACAGGCTTATGCGGTGTTTACATGATCCAGCATTCATCCAGCTAGCTGGAAGTTCTATGATAATTAGGAGGACGGGCGGGTTGTAACCACAGATTTAAATATTAATGATATTGGTGATAGGCATATTGGAAAGTGGACTCACGTTGGGCTTTGCCCCAAATTTGTAGTTTAGTCTTTGTAAAATGTTGATATTAATTAGGAAATGGAATAGGAATACGAACTCATTAGCTCTCCTCTGAGAGAATTCATCATGAGTAATCAGTAGTTAGCAGTCAGCTGTTAGCAACTCAACTTAGACAAAGCATTGAATAGAACATAAGTGAAAGATGAAAGATTAGTAGCTTAATAGCATAAAAAACAATGCAGATAAAATCTGGCAGAATGATGCTAATATCCTGAGTTGTTAGAATTGGATTTAGACAACTATGAGACGCAAAGAAATGAACATAGAAGGATATTGACTCTTAGAAGAGAAAATAAATGACAATAAACTAATTAATATATAACTGAACTAACTAAAATCCACCTCTCACATGACAGGACAGACCAGATTACTTTGAAGTCTGTCACATTAGCTGACATCACCAATGCTTCTGAAGATGTTGCCTAATAACAATGATCATAATGTTTATACTGCCTTAGCAGTAGCGGCAGTGTTAATGATTGAGTTGTTTTTTATCAGCACGTAGTGGGCCATTTCGTGCTATAATAATGTTAATTGTAACTGATTGTCAGAAAATTTTTTTTGTTCGAAAATTGTTGTCCAAAAATGAAAAACTTGGGGTTGAAAATTTCCACTTTGGGAAAATTTGGGAGCAAAATTAAGGTTTAGAGTACTCATAATCTCGGTTATGTGAAATTTTTAACTGTCTGTCGGAATTTTGTAAGAAATTTGCAACTTATGTTCCACTTACTTTTTTGACCCACAATGCTGCTGTATATGAAACTACATGGTTCAGCTGCAATAAATGTAGATAACAAAAACACAGTTAATAAAATATGATGTTGTGCAGCAGTTGTAAACAGTTGTTTACTTATCTGTAGTGACTGTTGTACATTTCAGAGCTGTGGTTGGACTGGGTCAGAGATGAAATGAAATATGCAGAGGCAACTGATCGGCCAAAAGTCATTGCTCTGTTCGAACGAGCCGTCAAAGATTACATGTGTGAGGCCAGCTTTTCTCTTGACTGTGTTTCTGACTGCAAACCAGTTGATTGAAATAGTTTGGGTGATTTTAATGGATTATGTAATATTGTTTAAAATTTATGTTATTTAAGTACCCGGTAGTATTCAGCAGTTGTGGAGATCTTTTTATTACTTAAAATAGTAAACAGTTGATTGCTTCTAGTACAGTAAGTTTCGTTGTGGTCAGTGGTCACTTTTTCATTTGGTTCAGTCTGGTTTTTAGTTTGAGAAGTTGTTGCTTTTATAAATTAATCGTGAATTTTGGTAAATTGGTCGTTGACTAGTCTTCGAATAGAGTGGCAAGTTGATGATGTTGACACATATAATGCATTATATGACCACGTGTTGTACTGCGCCATTGCAGTGCAGGTAAGGATTACTTGTGTATTTACGGAAATATAAATACTATTGAAATAGTTGACTCCTATTGGGTGTCGAAATACTATTTTAAATAATAAAAATTCTGGACATTTGGCATAAGGTACCAGATTTGCCTATCTCGCAAGGATAGAAGGCCTAGTTAATCTTGGTGTTAGTTATATACCGAGATGGTTCATAAATACCAAGTACCACTTGATAGTGACACAACCAGGAGTTGAACCAATGACCTTGTGATTGCAAGTTCAACATTTTAATGATTACGCTACATAGCCACCATAGATAAGTAAGTAAGTGATTAAGTATGTAAGATGACTCAGCAGGTGCAGTTATCAGTTAGCCACTGTGTGTCGTGATCTCAGCACCCAAACAAAAATGTCTTTAGCAGCTGCTCACACTGTTTGAAGTTAGGTATGTGTGGATGTTGTATTCCAGCGGTGTCGGTATGGTTGGAGTATGTCCAATATTCAATCGGGCGTATGTCGGAGTCGGACGGCTTGGCTGCTGTCCGGGACACATTCGAGCATGCTCTGACTGCGGTCGGTATCCATGTAGCCAGTGGGAGCTCGGTGTGGGAGGCTTATCGTGAGTTTGAGTCAGCTCTGCTGGCCGGCCTGCAGCCCACGCCAGGCTCTGTAGCTGATGCTGAGACAATGAAGCAGATTGATACGCAGACAAAGAGGATTTCTAAGCTGTTTCAGCGCCAGCTCTCCATTCCTCTAATTGGTCAGTTAAATTCATATTCTGAGGTTCGATTCACAGTCATTGTTATAAGATTCATCTTAGGATATGTCTTAGGAGCATCCTAAAACAGAAGTTAAGATAGCGTAAGATATTTTCATTCTTTTACAACTTAACAAATTGTCCTAATACACCAAAAGTAGTCATAGGATTTCATCTTAAGATTTATCTTTGAAGGTGTGTTGAATTAGGTCATTTTTCTAGAAAACCACAAGTGTGAAAAATGTTTTAACATTATTTTGAGATGTTTTATGAATTAGACTCCAGTCTTTTAATAGTTTTTGATGTCATATGTTGGACAACAGGAAGTGCATCTAGCATGTAGCATAAAAGTCTTGCTTCAATGACTCTCAAGAGTGTATTTTTGGTATATCTGGACTAACATTAGAATGATTTGCCGGTTAATGGAAAGTCACAGATAGTATTGCGGTAAGTCAGCAGAGATGATTATTGAAGTGTATTCATTCTAATAGTGGTAACAGACTGTGATCAATTTTTTTTTCTAGCAAGCTGGTTTGCCTAGGAATTTAAGAAGTTTATTATTATTATTTTATGCACTCACCTGCATGTCACGGGTGCTATTATTTTACTTGGGTTTTTAGTTTAGCTTTGGAGCAGGACTTTTGACAGCTGGCTGCCGAACTTAGGTTGTGTGGTGACTGTTTGCTCACTAGTCCAAGGGGGTAGTAGTTTGAACAGCGTGAGGGTTAGGGATAGGGTTACAATTAGAGATGGGGTTAAGAATAAGGAAAGTTGCATTTTTGACTGGCATTTGGCAGACTTGGCTGTGGTGGACTTTGAATGTGGCGGCCCCTGGTTATGGCAGAATAAAACGTGACCAAATTTGGACTAATGCCCCTTCGGACTGGTGACTGGTCTGTGGTCGCCAGGTTGTTTTTCGTGTGCAATGTGCGTCAGACATGGAGACAACGTACAAAGAGTATGAAGAGTGGCTGAGTGAAGATGTAGATTCGGAGACGAGGCATAAGTATGAGAAAGCAAAGAAGAAACTGGACCAGCTGATGCCTTTTGAGAATGAGCTGGTATCTGTCAACCACTTTGCATCAGTTTACTCACGCTGATTGATTGATATAGGTCAATGATTATGTGGCGCGGTTTAGTGGTAATGCGTCTGATCCGATCAGCGAAGTTACTGTACGCCGGGCTCGGTTAATACTGCAATGGGTGACTGCCTGTGGGCAGGTAAACCATCTCGGTATGTAACCAACCACCTAGGTCAACTCGGCCTTCCATCCCTCCAGGGTAGGTAAATCGAGTACCGGCCTATCTGGCTGGGGTTAAGGCAGGACACGTTTACCTCTGTCGGGTGGCAGGTAACACTGTGTGATCCCATATGTCAAATGACGCTCCGTAGCTCTGTGAGGGGTTCGCTCCTTAAGAGCTATATTCTGACCTTTACCTTTTTTTACCCTTAAATTAGGGATGTACTGGAGTTTAGCTGTTGTAAACAGGATACAAAATTGTAAATTGTTTTTCTCCAATTGATGCAATTAATAATCTAAACAAAAGTATAATATTAACCACAGTAATAATTATAATAATCTAGCATCATGGGTAATGGGTTTGTTGTCGGTAATCTATTCACTGGTGCGAACATTGGCGGCATGGCAGACCAAGCTTCTCCAAATTGTGCAGTTCTTTGTCGACTGCAGCATCTCGTCTGTTCATAAATATGTCTACTCCTTGATGTCACCACATGTAATGGGTTTAGCTTAAAGATTTTTAGTAAAGATACATGTGAAACTTAGTAGAAAAACAAGTCAGATGTTAAAAAAATTTTTTTTAACAATTCTGCCAAAAGAAAAACGTTATACTGTTACCTGAGTGTCTCTGTCAATCATGACTGTTTTCTCTCTTGCAGTTTACAAGTTTACTGAAAAATATAAATTATTTTGATGAATTTTTTGGTGGGGCGGGGTGTAGCCCTGGGTTAAGTCAATTAGGTTTTGCTAGCATTTTTGAGCACAGTTCCAGGTGTGAACCGGAAGTAAAAAGTTTTAACAAAAATTTATGCATTAGAAAGTTTTGTTTGTTTACTGTCTAATTAGTTCACTGTACTACAGATTTTATAAATGTGTTTGCTGATACTTTCAATTTTTGCTCACTTACCAATTGCTACTGTATACGACTTTGTTTTCTGATGTTGAGTAATAAGTTTTTATGGTTTATTGCTTATATCTTGTACATGTGAATGACAGACTAATTCTGAGCCTCCACATTTAGCAGCCTATGCATCGTACATAGACCATGAGATCGAGGATCGTGATCCTGTTCGTGTTCTTTGTATTTTTGAACGTGCCATCGTTGACAATTGTCTACAGCCAGATCTCTGGATCCGTTACCTCAACTATGTCGTATGTATTTGGTTGTGTTTTTTGCTTATTCTGATATGCACTGCTGACGTTTTTAACTATTTAGCTTCTATTACATCATCAGTTTATTATTGCTGCTAGTTTCTCTTATTCGCGTAATTCACAGTTTTTATGCGCAACTGCAGCTAGTGCTGTAGCGCATCTTAGCCATCGCAATTCTGTCCGTTTGTCTGTCCGTCCATCTGTCTGTACATCACACAGGTGGTTAGTCAAAAACGTTGCAAGCTAGGGTCACCAAATCTTCACCTGCCGAAAGACTCTAGTTTCAGGAACCATAAAGCTTTTCCATAAGTTTAAAGGGGGTCACCCCGAATGAGGGTGCTAAATGAGAGGGGGTAGGGAAAATATCTGATATCCAGCCGATATGGCATTGCCAGAGCAAGATAGTGGTGCTTTCTGGTGAGTACAAGTAAAACACTATACATATTTAGCCGTAGGTCGTCTGGCACCATTTGGCAACTGATTTTGTTTTACTGGGCCTTCTGTGAAACTGTAGCCAAAAGCCGTACAGGTGAGATCTACAGATGAAGTCTACGGATCACTACTCACTAGCGTACGACGGTGCATTGCTGTTGCTCATTCCTCTTTGCATTAGCAGGGCTTTTCTTGTTGTATTATTGCTAGAAGTTAATGTATTGTTTTTTGCACACAGTGTACATGTGTCACATGTTATGAACATTTTTTAGCTTTTATATACTAATTTATATTATAAGCATTCTTGTGTTTGTTCAAGTTATGGTAGTAAGCGAACATTGGATGATACTTTCTTGTATCAGTTGAAACTGCGGGCGCCACTTATATGAACAGTTAAGGGAGGTGCTGTACATTTGTGAGGTTCAGGGTGTCACAAAAATACAAAGTAGTCTGCAGCAAATGCTCCCCCCAGACTTTGTTATCTTTTTTCTTTCAGCATCTCAGCTGCTTCACTGCCAGTACCACTGCTACAAACAAGAGGGTGCGGCCGTTGAGGGGCCGCCCGCTATGTGGCCGTCCTTGCAGTTGAGTACGTGCGTGGTGTTTTGGGGCTTTCTAGGTCAGTGCAAGGCGGCAGGGGATCCTTACGCCACCTGCCAAATATCACATGCCAAATATTTTTCGCCAACAACGTAATTAGCCGCCATGACCTTGACCTCTGACCCCTTGACCTTGAAATTGGTTCACTGGGTGCTGGTGTCCCAGGGACCCTTCCTACCAAGTTTCGTATTCGTAGGCCTTTTCGTTTTCCTTCTAGGTGGAGGCACGGGACAGACAGATGGACAGGATCAACACATGATGGGGCCTCCTTCTAGGAAGGACGGCTCCATAATAAGGCACAGGTGATTTAACTTGGTACTTACCTTACCATTGGGGTGTGCAGGTTGTTACACCTACCCAGCACTGAGGCCATATCAGTTTGGCCCAATGTGCATCCCCAAATGTTACCATAGGGTTACAGTAAACTTCTGAAAAACTGTGGATGGCTGTGAAGCTGTAGATAAATTGGTCGGTTTAAATATTTCAAAAACTTATCTATGATAAAATATTTTGTTATTGATGAAACAGGAAACTGAAGTTGGATTAAGTTTGGGGTGGGTTTTTAGCAAGTTTTCTAGGTGTTTTTACTCGCCTCAGAAAACCACGGTGGGTTTTTGGGGTTTTTCAACTGTGGTTAGTTGGTGTTAATTTCATTGCTGTAAGATGTGTTTATTGGTGGCAGGATTCAACGTTGAAATCAACCGATGCACAACTCTCACTGTACGAGCGTGCTATCAGAAACTGTCCCTGGTCGGCTCAGTTGTGGGTCGGTCAGCTACAGCTGCTGGAGCGCTCTGAACAATCTCACAAACACATCGTAGGCAAGTATCAGCATTTACTGTGCTTTATTCATTGCCCATGTTTACTACAATTTTTATTTAACTCTTTTGAGGCTGAATATTTTTTTCCATAGGCCTTCCAGGTGGAGTACTTTCTGTGTTAATGATATGACATTGTGACATTGTTGATGTCTGTCAACACATCAGCTACGGTTAGCTAACAACATTACCTCTGGCACCCTCCGTCAAACAGCAGTGAAGATAAGTAAGTCAGACAAGACAAGAGGTCGCCGATATATCTAAGCAGAAGGCGGATGTCGGCAAAATTTGACATTGGGAAAAGATCTTCCAGTGTCGAATTTTGCCGACATCCCTCTCCTGCTTAGCAATCACCTCTTGTTCACACCAGTCTTGAAAGAGTTAACAGGGTGACCACTCATGTTACCACTGAAGTTTTTATTTAGGAAAAGTTAGATAAACCATTGAAAGAATCCAGATGACCTCTTGTCTGGAAAACCAGGAAATAACTGTTTGCTGATTGCCACTGCACTGGCATTTGATTTTTTTTTGCTAAACTGACTTACTTACTTATCTTCACCGCTGTTTGATGGAGGGTGCCAGAGGTAATGTTGTTAGGCGCATCTGTCCGTGTGTTTGTCCGTTCATGAGATTACTCGGAAAGAAGTTCTGCATAGTCATTTGAGACCTGAAAAGTTGATCATTTGATCGTGAGAGGTTAAAATTTTCCCCATATCATTTATGTTCAAGTAATTGCCTTAGACTTTTCGAAGGCGTTTGATACAATATGGCATGCCACGCTAATGGAAAAAATGGCCAACCTACAGATGCCGGACCACATCTACAACTGGATTAAGAACTTTTTTGATGGACACAGCCATTGCACGAAATATGCTGGGTGTGAATCAGTCCAGGCAAATACTCAGGCAAGTGTCATTCAAGGATCTGCTATCGGTCCGGCATCTTACGTGGTAACGGCGGCCGACCTACAGGTTCTCAATGACGGCAACTGTTTAGTAAAGTTTGCGGTTGACACATATTTGATTGTTCCAGCGAGGAATTCTGGAACATGTGATGCAGGAATCGCCCACGTCAAGGATTGGGCGACCGAGAATAATCTGACATTAAACTGTATCAAAACTAAAGAGATGATTTTCTGTGCGAAGGGCAACCAAAGTAGTTCAGCTGGACATAACCT
>Ga0056128_1007266_pt1 | contig 13987 bp, 6 predicted proteins | sample WorMetLIZISLAND2_FD_71113 | JGI IMG/M metagenome (GOLD analysis project Ga0056128, IMG submission 71113) | Marine gutless worms symbiont microbial communities from Max Planck institute for Marine Microbiology, Germany - Olavius geniculatus... ... | reverse complement strand
TGAAACCACCATTCGATGACATATAGTCTCATTAATAAGTGTGCCAAAAATTATTATAATCGGACATTCATTGTTCCAGTTATTGCAAAAAATGTAGTCACATGCTTTTTTTTGGGACACAGTGTACAGTACTAGCGCCATAAAAAATCCCTGTGCTTCCAGTTGCAGTGTGGTAAAAAAAGGTAGGCACCAGGGCTGGAAATTAATCTGTAAACCATTCTTTCATGACATGCGATGCAATATTACACAACTCGAAAAAGTCACAATAAATAGTACCCACGACAACATGAGTAAAGATACTGTACCACAGACAAGTGCAAACAGTCTCTTTCGGTAACACTTTGTAAAAGCAAACAAAAAACTGCACCAATATTTGTCTGGGTTTGACAGAAATTTAAGGGATAGAGTTCTTTTGGAACTAACAGCACCCGGAAACACAGATTTTTTCACGCCTCGAGAACGACAAACGACAACGACCGACGAAGAACGAGTCTGCACACAATGTAATGCAATGTCATGATGGTGAGAGAGCCAGACACAGACAGAGAGACGAGAGGCCGGCCAGCAACTGGCATCAGAGATAGCTGCTAGCAACAGACCACACCCACTTCCCATCATGCATCTGCCTCCTCTTCCTCCTCCTCACCTTCCTCCTCCTGACACCAATTAACAATATGCAGATTTATACCCCGCTTACATGATGGAGCTGGCTCAATGAGCAGTCATAAAGCCAGCTGAATGTGTGCTCGATGAGCTATGCCGCTGCAACCTATATACACTTGAACCAGCTTGACGTGTGCTCAATAAGTGATGGGCCAGCCAGCTCCATTGAGCAAACGGTATTATAATACAGCAGGGACATGGGGGTCAGTGGCATTGTGGCAATTTTTTGTCCCCCCACAACCAGACTAAATTTCACCTAGGAGAAAATTTTTTTCCAAAAAATGTTAAATCTATAAGGTGAACATCATTTAGGGCAAAAAAATGTCAGAAATTTGCAGCCATCCAACGGAAAAATTACAATTCTCTTTTTCCTAACTTATTAACCCATGACAGTTCACTAGCTGACATATGTCCATTTTCGACAACTTTCAGGAATATATAGTCAAGCGGATATCAAACAAGTCAGATTTTCACATATGCTGACTATGTTAAACACCAAAAACATGTACACGGGTCTTTATTGAGGTAACTGTTATGCCTTTATCTTCCACGACTTCTAAAAATCTGTAACTTATTTCCTAGTGACAACGTGTAGACTAGTGATTGCAATTCGGGAATTGATTTCTCAATCCCGGGATCCGGGATTAACAAATTTGTAATCTTGGTATTAGGCTTATAGATTGGTCATTATTTAGGATCACTCTAGTAGCCCTATCAGTCTAACTTCCTGCATAGGATGCAGTACACTAAAACCAGTAGCGACAGGAAGAGACTGTGACAGTCAAAATGCAACTTGCAGCGCACAGCAAGCACTCTTGCATGCACAAACAATATCCGTAAGATGGCTAAAATTGCTGCCGTACTTTACTATCTAACACTCGAAATTGGGATGCTGCCAATAATGGGATTCGGAAATGGCCAAAATAGCCAGGATCCTGAGACTGCAATCAATAGTGTGGAGTACTTATCATTTAGTGTACCTCATCTAGTTCCGCTCCTTCTCCATCTTCATCCTCAGCCCCTTCCTCTTCGTCATCACCTATACATCAGCAGCAGCAGCAACGGGCTGTCAGTCTCTGCAGTCTCATATCAACTGCACTAGATCAGTGTTGTCAGGGCTGAAAGAACATCATCTGTTACAGCCCAACCCAGTGAGTTTTATTGGGTTTTTGGTTAAGATAGAGAAGCAAGGCTGTAAGATATAAACTGAGTGCAAGAATCAGTGCAGTACAGCTATTTCTATATCAGAGTGCAATTAAGCCAGGGTCGATGTGATTTAAATCAAGTAATTTAAATCTATTTAAATCATGATTTAAATGAACAATAAAAACCATGATTTAAATCACTGAACTACAAATTTTCGTGTAAATGTGATGGCTGTTTTCAGTTTGCAATCTATTACTGGTATTTAGTGCACCGTAGTGCTTGCTGTTTATTTTGCTGATTATAATTATATTTCATTATATCCGAGCTGGTAAGTTAGCTTAATCTGATGCACCTTACCAAAGTTAACATCGCCAATTACTAGGCGTTGACTCTTGTTAATTACTCATGTTGTTTTGGTAGTTACTTTCAGCAATCAGCATGCTTACAAGTATTAGAAATATGGCCGTCATCACTGTCTACTATTTGCCTTAAAAAGTCTGACAAACTGCAGCCGAATAAATATTCACAAACATTAGAAAGCATCACCAGGTTGAAATTGTAAAGTTCTTTGCCAGGCAGCTATAAAAAAATAACACAAGTAATTAAAAAAACTAATCAAGGTGAATTACTGTCATCTACAAACTAACAGACAAAGGTAACACATTGGTTATCACAGACAGCATAGAATGGTGTAAAAATCTAATAAAAAAGTTTTTCATCGATTTAAATAAAAAAAATTGATGCATTCAATTTTTATTTAAAAAATAGTAATTTTTATCAACCCTGAATTAAGCACAATGCTCCACTGTGCCCCAGTAGCAACTCTAAAACACTCGGCGTGTTCGGAGTCGAAAAGGAGGGCTATAATGCCAATCAACCAAAAATCTGGTAGTCTGTAGCTAGAAAAAATCAGAAGTGGAAATCGGGATTGCGATAGGGGATCGCGTGGCCTTTGGCTAGGTCGACCAGGTGGTAAACAAACCACGAATTACCGCGTGAAAATCACCGCGATATCGACGATGTGTAATTTTCGTTTTTGGGCATTGAGCCAAAAACCGTAAGCGCAAAGCGGGATCGTCATGGGGCGTCGCAAAAAGCTGGGTGAGGCCTACCAAACAATCATTGAGCGATTGCAAAATGGGCGATTTTCATGCCACATTTTGAGGGCCGGCAACCCAAACTCCTAACGCCCATGGCTTGATTGTGTCACGCGTTACAGTTAGGGTTACCTAGTCTACAATGTTCCGCAACAAAAAATTATGGACCGCTTGTAATTTTTTGGGGAAAATTTTTTAAATTATTGTCGCAAAATGTCCAAAAATTAGGTCAACTTTGGGGGAGGTGATTTCTGACAAATGAGTGAAAATTTGAAAAATTGTACCCCCGCATGATAAGTAAGAGCTACTCCCCGACAACTGGTGAATGAATCAGATTGATCCAACCCATAATTTCCAAAATCTGACGTCGACCGAAATCGACCCACAAAATTGGGAAAATGACTTAACAGTCACCCCCCGTCTCTCGGTCAATTGAAGGGGCTAAAATTTTGCTGGGATACGCCCCCTCAAAGGCCCTTTGAGGGAAAAAATTTCAGCGCCCCAGTTCACCCAATCGGAGAGATATGGGTCAAAGGAAAATTTTCCCCTCAAAATCTCTGATGCATCCGCCTAGAATTTTGCCGATGACCAGCCCTTGATGTCCCCTACCAGTGGCCAAAATTAGGGTGCACGTAGCGGCCACAGCTTTTCGGCTAGAGAAAAATGTGGGTTGAGCAAATGCACACATAGAACCTAGTCAATTTCCTAAAAAGCGGATTCAGCCAACACTCCTTCACAAGTTTACACCTGAAACTCATAGGTAACGTGCTCATGAATGAATGAGACAAAAACTGCACCACGCCGCACACAGACTTGACTCTGTACACTAGAGCTATGTCATGCCAGAAGTACCAAGGCTATTGATTATATACTGCCACACTACAGTTTGCTATTAAACTGACAGACTAAATTATTAATGTGCTATCACAACAGTGCAAATTTCCTTAATTCACTGTCATCAGAAAACACAGCAGACTTCTAAGAAAATGACACGAGTTATCACTTGTAAAACACTGAATTGATAGCAAACTCACCTTCTGGGCCTTCTTCCTCAATTTCAGAGGCCTACAAATTGTATCACAACAGAACAGCCATAAACTTCTAGGCACACACACAGTTAAACAAATGGGCAATTCCATTGTGACGGATGTTACGTGCACAGTTCTTTTGCCTGAGATACTTCACTTGAAAACAGTCTGTGCACGTTGGCAGTGGTCTGTTAGTGTCACATAGTTTATTACACCTAAGTACATGAAATATGTAAGTGTGTTGTAAATTGGTTTCATACTTTCATCAGTGTTCCAAAACCTGTTGCACGACAGATGTTATCTGCAGTGGACATTAGATTTCACCGACTAATTATTTTGTCAAAAGTCTGTGAAGTGATGATCAATTTTTTAAACACTGCTACATTTCTTGATAAGCAATTGTAGTGTAAATATAAGTGAAGCACCAGTGTTCAGCACTTTGCTGATTTTGCTAGTAATTCCTGATAGTTTAACGTGACGGATGTTACGGTATTTGTGACGGATGTTACACTCCGCAACCATGTTACATCTGCAGGTAAAACAGTGAGTTTATATTTATATACAAGAAATTTGAGCAAAGCTCACGAGACGCGCGAAAGCCTATAGCATTTCCAGTTCAGTACTTATAGTTTCGAAAATCGCATACCACTTGGACTCGGCCCATCGGGACCATAATACACATCGGCCATAGGCGCATGTGGCGTTGGCGACGGTGGCGCCTTCTTTGAATGATATAGACTTGCGCAGCCCGATATTGTGAAAAAAAATCCGTAAAACCCACTATTTTGGTGTTCAAGGTCATCCAAGGTAATTGAATTCAGCGCCAATCGAAAGCCAGTATACGATTTCCTATTAGTGATTAATAGTAACCTAGGCCTTATCTCGCACCATTACTGAGATACAGCGAGTTATAGGCCAAAAATCGGAAATTTTGCCTACCCCCTCTCATTTAGCGCCCTTGTTCGGGGTGACCCCCTTCGAATTTATGGAAAAGCTTTACGGTTCCTGAAACTAGAGTCTTCAGGCAGCCGACGGTGAAGATTTGGTGATCCCAGCTTGGACCGTTTTTGCCTGATCCACCCGTGTGACAGACAGACGGACAGAATTGCGATGGCTAAGACGCGCTGAAAGCATAGCTGCTGTCGCGCGTAAAAATTGAGTTGCACAAGACACTTATTGTTATGGTGCAAGTGTTATACACAAAATGTCAGACACAGTGAAGCCACACAACTAAGATTCCACTTATGTTTGCTCAAAACATGTTGACAAAATGCAAATCAATCTGAAGTCGAATTTGGTGCATTTTAGCTGTGAAATATGATGTCCGGTAGCAACAGTTTGACAGCTACATCACACAAATGGTACGTGCTAAGTGCATGTGATTTTCAACCATCAAATCAAACTCAGATTGCAAAATTACATTTTTCTGAGATTTTGCATGCAGTCAACAGCTTAGTCACTTGCAGAGCCATGGCACATCACCAAATGAAAGCATTCACACCTCACATAATACGACCGATTATAAAGCGAGAATAAAATCAAAAGTCCAATTAGCTGAACAGCATAGCTCCAATGACAACATTCTACATATTGCCTACTGCCTACGTACCGTAAACAAATAAACAGAACAGGTGAACTCTTGCTATGATACCACTGCCTGAGAGTGTCACGCCCGGTTTTTGAAACGATGGGTAAACCTCAAATTATCTACCCTGAGATCGAAGGGTTACCTCGAAGTTAAATCTAGATTTTAACTTTTTGCGTTTTTGCAGTTACCGCAGTTCGCTTCAATACAAAATGTTATTTTCATACATTGCATGCAACAATTCGCTGAATATAAAATGTTTTTGCAGTCCTTATAGCAATCTCAAGTATGATGTTGAACAAAAAAGATGTTAAACGAAATAAGCGTAAAAGCATATTATTAATTATTAAACGTCATTTTAAAATACTGTAGTGATGTTGTATAAAATATATATGTTTCATCATCAACTTAATCAGAATACCTGTTGCAACTTGAAATTTGCTATTAATATTACTAGACAACCGAACAGATTAACGAATCGTCATCAAACTAGTCTAAGTAAGCCATTTTGCTTGTCGAGTTTTGCCCCTGATTTACCCATGGGATAATCCTCTGATGATACAGGGTTAACTTTTGGCGAGTTACCTCTGGTTTAAACCATGGTAAGCGGTTGCAAAAACGCAATTTATGCTTAACCCAGGAATAACCCTCGGTCGAGTTACCCCTGGTTTTCCCCTTGTTTCAAAAACCGGGCATTACTGTGTGTTTTTATAACCAACTCAAGAGTCAAGAGACACTGTTTTGTGAGCAATTCAGATTTTGGTGCTTCACTCCAAACATGGCACTATATAAATCAAATACCTATTTAATTACCGCAACAATCAAAAACTGTGTCATGATTATAGTTAGCATTAACTACTGCTATTACTACAGCATATTATCAGCACAACTCACAAGATAGTACTGGAGTGGGTTAGGCCAGATGTCGTCTTTTATAACTTCACCCAACTCATCAGCCCCGGCATCGTTATGATCTAAGAACCAGCCAAAGAATGACTCCTGGTCTGTGTGGGACCGCTTGTGCTGCTCACCTTTCTGAGCAGCCGATGACTTCTTGGTCAAGTCCTGCCAGCAACAGATGCACAGCTCAGTACTAGAGATGTGCATCCCTAATAGCCCATTTACACAATGAAGCCAGTTCAAACATTTATCAAATATGCCTAATATTGCAAGCATTCTCCGAGGTAGCCAGTGCATCATGTGTGCTCAATGAGTGTCCGTCAAGCACGCCATCTCGACAAGGTGGCTCATCGAGCCAGCTTTATCATGTAAATGGTGTATAGCTCAGCTGCAGAAATACTTCTGAGTTCAGACAGTTGGCATGTTTCACTCGGGGATGGAAAAAAACTAAGTTGTTTTCGAAAAAGTTTTAGCGCTTTTAAGCTGTTAGTGTACAAAAATCGGTACACAAATTTTATGACCCAGAAAGAACTTTCCAATACACTCTTCTACACCTCACATTCTGCTTGTTTGTTGAGTCACACTCATGAAGTCAGAAATCAAACACCATGGTATATGAAACAACAAAAAGAAATGTATAAAATTGGGACAACAAATAAAAAGCTAAGAAATTTTAATTGGGTGAATTAAGTTTGGGGCGCTTTTTTTTTAAATCGGCTCATTCAATAAAACCAACTGCATATTTGGGTATGTGCCCAGGTGTCTGAACCTAGATACATTTAAATGTGTGTTAAGTGGCTAGAAATTTTGGGAAAAGCCCAACGCGAGTCCGCCTGGTGCCCTAAGTCCGATTGGGAGGTTAATTCAGGGGGTTGAAATTTCCCTGGCAGCAAAGTCACACGGCCCGCAGTCAAATGCATCAGCATAAGCAGAATGCGCATTGTCGACTTAGGGTGGGTCAACACCCGCGCCTGCAACTTTTTTGTTAGTGTACCAAACTTCACCAAATTTTTTTTGTTAAGATTCCATAGAAATCGTCCTCGATCAAGTTTGTTTCCAAGTTTCGATATCTCAATCGGGTTCTTAAGATATTCGCAGTTAAGTCAAAAGTTATCCGAAATCAAGTCAAATTTTCAACTTTTTGGCTTTCTCACAATTTCTGGAGAGCAAGCCTCCCCAAAATTTGTACATAAGTGATCATGCCCACCCTATGGCCCGTCATGTGGCAAAGTTTCATAGGGGTACTCCCTTTATCCCAAGCTACAAGCACGGATGTCAAATTTTAAACCAATTCTGGACCTCCTCCAGGGGGTGCACTAGCATGACTTAAGTCATTCTCTAGTGCTTGCAAAAATTTGGAGGCGCAACAACCCCAAACGGCCGAAATATGGTCTTCCAAAAAATGCTTTAGGTGGGTACAATTTTATATCGATATCTCCAAGGTTACTGGACCAAAGTTCACCAGACTTGTTTCACCTAAAGCGGAGCGGTAGATCAAATACTTGTCCAATTTTGAATATCTTCATCCGTCCGGAGATATTCGCCGCCAAACTTTTAAGTCGTCCAAAATCAGGCCAAATTTTGCATGTTTTTGGTCCCTAAAATGTTTTTTTGGCAGGGCTCCCAAAATTTTGGACTGGCGTTATTAAACTAACTACTAATCATCGTGCAAAATTTCACCATGATTGGCCAACGGAGCTTGGAGATACCTTGGAGAAATAAAGAATAAACATCTGCAGTAAAACATAAGCCCACCCCGCAAGCTATCGCTTCCGGGCAGACTAATTTCTGCATTTCTTCACCAGATGAAAAACGAACAACTATGATTAGATGCTGCACAGACTGCTAACAGATCATTCATAGATTGACAAACCATTGAAGCAAATATGTATTAGATTAGTGCACCTTGCCAGCTTTCCATGAGATGGGAGTCGACTTGGACGATGGTTCTCCAGTCTCGTTGAGGTGAAACTCCTTCGTGATGCCATCGTTCTCAAAATACGGATTCTCGTCAAAGTACTGCCAATGACAACAACAACAACACAAAGATCAAGTCCACTCGCTTTAAGCACATTCACACTGTCCAGCTCATGGGCTCAGCACTAGACCAAGAAACATAATCATTACATAATATGAATTTATTGAGTCCTGCTGAGAACAGTAGCCAATACCAAAAACCAACATTGTTGAAGCCCGAGTTTGGCCCGAGCCAGCCATTTGACTGTGCAATTTTATGAACCATGTATTTTACAAAGACTGTTTTTAGTTGTTTTTAGCATGTCAGTATGTTCTGCATTGTGTTTAACAGCAGTGTGTCTGTAGATTGCTTTAATAAAGAGTATCGTCATCATCAGTGTCTAACCACAACCATCAAGCCTCGTCACATGGTTATTTGCCATTTTTCACGCATGCCCAGGACTCTAACTTTACTCTACATCCCCAATCGCCGTCGTCATCTGCTGGCAAAATGGCACTTTATACTAATTACTTGCATAAATACTAAGTAAATAAACAGAATCTCAATAACACTTACGAAGTTTATTTTGTAGCCGGACTTAATGTCTTCAAACTCCTGAACTTCGACCTTTTTAAGATACTGCAAAGCTTCCTCATCTTCTTCCGACAGCAATGCGGAAACCTAAACAACAAAAACAAAACAAGACCTTTATCAATACTTAAACACTCAGTCACTCATGCATACATGTGCGCACAGCAAACAGCAGTGTGACGAAACACAGCACCAGCAGCAGTGACCCCACGGGCAGCAAATTACAGCAAATTAGATGCTAGTGAAACACTAGGGTTAGAGTTAGAATCAGGGTTTGCGATAATTTGCTGCCGGTGCGGTGTTTCGTCTCACCCCTGCAAATAGTGCTACCACAAGTGGTTTAAAAATGCAAATGTCCTGACGTGAAGTCAATCGACAGACAGGCACTATACAGATTAGTTTATTATTATTACACGCGAAAGCAGCTACTGCTTTCAGCGTGTCTTAGCCATCGCAATTCTGTCTGTCCGTCTGTCACACGGGTGGATCAGCCAAAGACGGTGCAAGCCAGGATCACCAAATCTTTACCGTCGGCTGCCCGGAAGACTCTAGTTTCAGGAACCGCAAAGCTTTTCCATAAATTCAAAGAGGGTCACCCCGAACGAGGGAGCTAAATGAGAGGAGGGTAGGCAAAATTTGCGATTTTTGGCCAATAAGTCGCTGTATCTCAGTAACGGTGCGAGATGGGGCATAGGTTACTATTAATCACTGATAAAAAGTTGTACACTGGCTCTCGAATGGCGCCGAATTCAATGACCTTGAATGCCAAAATAGGGAGCTTCATGGATTTTTTTGGCAATTTTGGGCTGTGACACAAGTCTATATCAATCACAAGGTGGAGCCACCAGTGTTTGATTTGCCGGGGGGGGAGGTTTAACCCCCACTGCATGAGGACAACCTCCCCACTGGAACTTGTCTGGGGGGTAGGCTTTGACCCCCCCCAGAAGGGTTCCAGGAGCAACTGGACAAAACGTTGACGAGTAGTAAATGCCATCGGCCATTCAACTGGCAGCATAATTGTCTACCACTAATCGACTGATTGACAGCTGGTAGACAACAGAAATGATACTATTTGGCATCAACAAAGAGACACTTAGCAGCAGTCTGCAGATGTTGTTATGTGCCAGTAGTAAAATGCTGTGTTGAGTAGGCCTATGGTGTAGTACTAGGCTGTTGTACACCTTATGAAGCAGAGTCTAACTGTCTAACTGGTGCCCGGGAGGCTGGGCCTGACCGTGCTGTACCTGGGAGACCACCCATATTGGCTGGTGTGCAATAGCTGCTGTTGTCCACCCTGGGAAAATGTATAGTAGACCAGCTGACCACATACCAGGTAGTGAGTGGTCTCCCAGTGCAGCATCCTAACCACCAGCAGTATTTGAAGCTTCTTGATAGCTGGTGTCTGCCAATTCTCATATTGATTTTTGGCTAGGTTAGTATACAGGGTAGGCCAAAAAAGTAAGCTATGGTACTTTATTTATATCTTCAGTAAATATTGAGCAATTTTCACAATTTTTTTCACCAAAAACATACAATATCTACAGATGGACAGGTCTAATGGTAAATTTATGAAGTATATAACTTAAATGTTAAAATATGAGTTATAGTAAGTGGCAAAAGTATTGCAGGACATATTAAACATTTTTTTCACATAATTTAAATGATTTTACTGTGCAATAATTTTCAACGTAGGCCTACACTGTTGCTGGTTGATGGCTGCAATCTTGCTCAGTTAACTGCATGAGCATACAGAGCAATGTGTTTTCAATTGTGCAGCCCTACAAGCTGCAAATTATTTTTTGAAACATGAAAACCTACTCAGTAGCTACATCTAAACCTTTTTGACAATTATTATAACTCACATTTACATTTTACTTAATTACTTTAAAAATTTAACACATAATCTTATTACCATCTGTAAATATTGTACGTTTTTGGATATTTATATTTTACAAAGTAGTGTAGCGACATAATAGTTGTGGTGTGAATACCATTGAGTAGCAAATTCATTCCAGTCTACTGGTGAAAACATTGTGAAAATTGGCCAATATCTAGTGAAGATATGGAAAAAGTACAATAACTTATTTTTTGGCCCACTTTGTACACCACTCTTAAAATATGTGACAACAGTGCAGCAGTGGTAACTTTCTGTGTGTGACCATCCAACTTTTAAACCTACACTTTAATGCAGCCTCAGACAGGCTGTAGGCCTACGAACAGTGAATACGGCTGCAGGCTGTCTCATGACGCCAGCATTGCAGTTTTCCCCACTGATAATTATGCACTGAGTCAATTATAAGCACTTTGCAGACTTGTGTAACTTGTATACTGTGAAAAATCCTGCCAAGCACCAGGTGGGTCTACTGCTATGATGCTCCTATTGTAAGATAGGAGTTAAAACTCGCTTAATTAGTTTACTTATTTACTATACTTACTTAAATTTTTCGGTAAGAGAGAGACAGTTGAGGCCTGGATGTAAAATGGCTGTAATCATATGGTTTGTTTATAATGTAATGTTTGGTGATTGTTTTGTGCCAGATTTTGCTGCTTTTTTCTAATATTACCCATCATCACTTACATAAGTGTTTCCCTACTTATTTGCTCACTCTGTAAACTGATGAACGAAAATCCCAGTAAACCCTCAGCGGCTCGGGGTGGGTCAAGGCCGGAAATCATAACTAGATTGCCACCAGCTCCGGCCGCCGGGGAATTTACATTGGTTCCCACACCGGGAACTGAACCCTATCACCCTGCTGTTTTAACTGAGGCACGCATTATAGAAATTTATATTTTGAAAATTAAGAAATGTGGACCACCGTATAACAGAATTAGGCCTAAATAAATTGCAGTGGTGTGCGACACAAAAATATGCAAAAATTTGGAGGTATTTGAGATTAAATGGGTGCATACCAGTATTCAATCGATCAAAGCAGATTAGGCCTACTAAAAATTCTGCTTCATACAAATGCTATCACAGTGTCCGTGCCAAAAAGTTCGAACGTGCATCTGTCCTCCTTTGTGACCCTACGCATCACAGCATTATCCTACTGACGACAGTTTGCTGCTGCACGTGTTATGCTCCCCCACGCTGAGTTACGTCACCTATCAACGTCAATTAACAATCGTCGCCGCTAGATCAGATCAAAGCACACCGCCGCCTGCAGCCACTCTGTGCCATTGTACTACACAGTGCAGGCGGCCTCGCACACGCCACCTTGATAATTGCCCCGTTTCTCGCACGAATTCCTCGCACGCTCCCACGCACTATACCCTCTTCGCACCTTGCGCCTCGCATTTTACCATCGTCCTAACTATCACTGTTATCTACCTGCGGGTGGTTAACGAACGCCGTGACCCAGAAGTTTGGTATTTTGCTGATGAGCTCGGTGCGTCGTTGGAAGTGAGGTTGTCGCATCTTGTTGTACTTCTGCTCCACTTTGAGAATTTCTTCACTCGCCTGCTCATTCAGCCGGTCAATCTCATTCTGCACCTCGTCTATCCGCTCGATCGCATCCTGCTGGTCCTTGTCTGTCAGCAAACAACAATCATTACAAAGCAATAACAAATCATAAAGTCCATCGACATATGACAGATCTACGCAGAGTTAAGAACAAAGTTAGTCACAGTTGCACACCACAATTACATGGCAAAATTCACTGAATTTTCTTCGATCTTTTTTTACCTGATTCAGAAAATCAGAGACCTTCTGGGAGACTGGTAGAGACCTGGAGTACCTTTAAAAAGTTGCCCGTTTGAATTATAACCCAATCAATCAAGTAATGCTAAATATACACAAAATAGTTTTCCTCCATTTGGCCATAATGGAAAGCACGAGAAGCGGCCACAGCGGTTGTGAAACGCACACGAGTCTCGGGGTGACTATTCATGATGGTCTACAATAATCTACGAACGAAGACTATTTTACACTGTGCTATGAACTGTTAATGAATAAAAAATAAAACGTACCTGCTTGTTCTTGTGACATTCCGTGGTTGTTTTTAGCATCTCTTTTCGCTACCTTAGTCGGTGTAGCCATTTTTACCTCTTACAAACTGTGCGCACGAGGTGGCCTTTGTGCCGAATGCGCATGCGCCGTAACCTGGCGGGCGCGATGTTATTATTTTAAACAATACGCTGGTACTTCGCTTCGGTCGACGTGGCACCAAAACCTCGGGCAAAAGCCGATCTTCTTCCAATGTTTTACAAACATAACGTGCAATTACGTGTTAGACATGTTAAACACGGTGCGAAGCGCTGTAGGTTGTGTTTTTTGTAAGGGCTGGAAAAGCTAAACTCAAAAGTTAGCCACAGCCTGCGTCCTCTCATACGCCCTCATATCGTATGTTCGATTCTAGCTGAAAGTCTGCTTTTATATTGTTGTCAAAGTTGTCTTCCGTTCAGTTTTTGCTTTGTAAGTCATAAAACGAGCATTTTGTTGTTTTCCAATGGATCGTGATTGGAAACTAAAGACAACACACACCGGTACGAAAACCTAGTCAAACGTTTGTATTCGTTATTGGTGTTTCAACACTGTGTTTTTACTGTTTCACTCATGAACAAATCTATACATAGGTTTCCAATGACGTCATGCAGGCTGACGCAACATTACGCGTCGTCATGTTGCGTAGAAAGTTCCATAGGTGGAACTTTCGTTCCCTCGAACGTTCGCTCCTCCCTTATTTTTTGGTTATTTACTTATTAAAAGGTAAAGGTAAAGGTCGTCAATTTGTATAGCGCATCGTCGTGAGCATGCGCACGCTTCTAATGCGTTTTCTTCACTAACCAGAGCCGCCTGCTGCGCGGCCACCGTGTGCAGCCTGCAGACACAGGCTGGCGCAGCGGCCGGCTAGGCAACCCCACTCAGCTGTACCAAGGTCCCCACCTTCTGTAACCCATGTAAATGAGTTACTACTCATTTTACCATCCCACGGAGGGTAGAAGGCTGAGTCGACCTAGCTGGCAGGCTTTGCACCGAGATGGTTTACCTGCCCGCAGGCAGTCACCCATCGCAGTACTAACC
>Ga0056128_1007263_pt1 | contig 13988 bp, 7 predicted proteins | sample WorMetLIZISLAND2_FD_71113 | JGI IMG/M metagenome (GOLD analysis project Ga0056128, IMG submission 71113) | Marine gutless worms symbiont microbial communities from Max Planck institute for Marine Microbiology, Germany - Olavius geniculatus... ... | reverse complement strand
GTCTGATGAGCCGGACCCTCGGTTCCATCACGGCGCTGCCCAGTCTGTTCGCGAAATCGTCGGACTCGTCGTCGACGCCGCCTCCGCCCCTTTCTCCTCGCTCCACGCCGGCTGCCGACAAGAACGACCGATCGCCCGGCTCCGGCTGCTCCGCCAAGACGCCCCGCATGTTCTTCTGTCAGCGCTTCGTCGGCAGATCGGCCACCAACTCGAGCGAACCGGACACGCCCGAGTCCAGCAGGACCGCAGACGATGGTAAAATCTGACTGAGATCTTTTAGTTTTGTCTAACTGTTTATTAACGTCGCTAATGGGCGTCGGTCGGACGAATCCCGGTCAAAGTTTCGTATAACTTTGTAAATGGTTGCTTTGCTTTTATCTGATACAGAGTTTCGGTTTTCTGAACTTCTCTCGTATTTTCGCGTCTAATGAAGTCAGTCAGTTCAGTTGTGTATAGCACACAGTGTGAAAAAAGATTGTGCCACTGTCTGTTGTAATAACGCTGAGATCGCGGCAGTTACTTACTGTTGACGGTTTGTCTCATGGGATCACGTTGTACACAGAGAACGAGGAAGAGTCCAGTCAGCCGTTGTACATGTGCATTAAAATCGGCAAGAAGTTCAACCTGGTGCCGGGGCACGGAGGTACTTTTGTACGCACACGGCTCAAGGCCGAATACTGGTTTGACATCCCACCTGACAGGTAATCAGTACTCAGCTTCTTTCTTTCTGCTACAAAGGGATTATTTTCGCCGGCATTTGCAGGCGAATTCAGGACAGTCTTGGCAGACGAAAGTTTATTCAAACTGGAAAAAAATATGACAGCCTTGTGTCGACATATTTATTTGGCCGTCTACCAGAAACTGCGCAACTTTAATCCTAACTTTGACTTTTTACTTTTTGAGCTAAATATTTATTGACACACCGGTTACTCCTACCGTAAACAACATTCAGAGACAGTCGCCAATCCAATTACTGACCGAGTCCGGTGTAAAGCAACTATGTTGATCGGACAGAACGTGCTAACTGTCCACTAGACCACGTCACTGCGTTGTTTGCTCATTCTTAGCTGAATTATTATTATTGAAACAAATCTTGCAGTTGAGGGGCGTAGCCAGATATGTAAATTGTGGGGAGGGGGAGGTTCGTCTTCCGTTCCCTGACCATTTCTTGATCGTTTTGTCCCCTTTTGTTCTTTCCCTCCCTTTTTCTATTTTCTGCCCTTCCCCATTTTCCCCTTTCCTGTTTTTCCTTTTCCTTCTTCTGCTTAGAAGTATAGGACCCCTAAAATCTAACTACATAGTCTGTAAGCTTTCCTATCGGGGTCTGGGACAGAATCTGAGCCGAAATCGAATTTGGTGCGTTGTAGCTTTTAAAATGTGAGATCTGGCGGCAACAGTTGCAGTTATTTTTCTGAGAATCAACTGACCAAATTGGCACATTTAGTGCAGTTTGAACTTGTGTTTATGTCTGGGGACTAGGGGGAGCTGGACTCCTTGGGTACGCCACTATGCAATCGTCGCAGTGGTGTTGCTGATCGCTGTGCTAGGGTCGATGCGTTGTACTCGTTCTTCATTCAGTGGTCGCCGAACGTATCCGGTGACGGCGAGTTCGATGTTAATGACCGGGGATTTGTCGTGCTCGGATCAGCCGATAGTGGCGCCACCAAGACGGACGCCGCCGAACCACGCTCAACCAATTACCCCGCTAGCAAATGGCATGTGAGTTAGAGCTCTGCACGGCCCGGCCCGGCACCGGACACGTTAAAATCAGCTGTTGTTTGATGGAGTTACGCAAATGTATAGCAACAGAGGGGTTTACTTGCGTAACGCCATATTGGTAACGAAGATATTTTGTTATCGATATTCAACATTTAATAACTTTGATAAGAAATGTTATTTTTAAATCAAAGTTGGCAATCGCCTCAGAAATTTATTGAGGATTAAGTGTACAAAACATATAGAGGATTAGTTTTTTTTACCGGACACAGTGTATTTACTTAATGAAAACTAAGCACATAACAAACGTATATGCAGACAGTCAGCACAACTGAATACCGGTACTAGTGACATCGCGCGATGCTCCACATTATTATGTGATCTTCCTGATAGGTCTCATTACGTGTCTTGCTTGTCCGTCCGTCCATCTGTCTGTCTTGTTCGTGCTACTAAGTCGAAAACGACAGTGTGTAGAAAAACCAATATTGTTGCGAACGTTTCCCGTTATGTCTGCATTGAGCATTTCACAACTTGACGGGGGCCTTTTGTAGAGGCATTTTTCAGTAGCTTGTTTGCTAGAAATCCTTGTTAAACTCTGCGATTTAAATGAATACTTACACTTCTGATTAGCTTTTGGCTAATAGTGTTCTATAAGTGTTGAATTGGTTGAAACTTGGCCGCTATTGGCTTTAGTGCAAGGCGTATCTTACTTTTTAGAGTAAACTGCTGTAGAAAATGCAGTGCTGCAATGCAAAGAATGTATAAGCAACTTGGCATTATATATTACCGGTATGCTTCTACATGTACACAGCTTAGTTATTGTTGCTTTGTATTGTGATAACGAGTAAATGCACAAACGTTGTTGTGTTTGTCAGATTGTGAGTGTCAAGGAAATCAGGAAAATTCTGTCAAACGCCGAAGTACAGCGACTGCCTTTGCCCGAACTGCGAAGTTGTAGCAAGATCCTCGAAAACCATCACATACGACAGGTAAGGCTATAGTCATTGTCTGCTGCTTTACAACAGTCGTTATGCAAGCCATTGCCAAAGTAGACAGCTGCAGTGATGTGTTGGTGCCTTGCTGAATAAAAGTTACTTTGTTTACCATAGATGTAGCATAAAACAATACAGTGAACAGATAAGACGGACCGCAAAAACGACGAGATCAGATTACACACGGCAATACGATTTAGATAATATGCAGAAACTAATGAAACACGTTTAAGATCAACTAAACTACCAGCGTCAACACGTCGGATTGTTTCAAACGAGCACTGAAGACGTTCGTGCTATGAGTGGCGTTTCGTTTCACATGACAGCACCTATGACGAACAGTTTTGTGGGGAGGGGCGCTATAGTAAAGACAAAATATCGCTAACATCAAGCGTACAAATCTCTCTACGAATTTCTGTTCGAGTTTCTTGATAGTGGTTGCCAATGACGACGGAACATTCAAGTACTTTCTTGGATGATTATGTTTTGACTTCGCTTTAAGTGCAAGCGTGCGTGTGTGCGTCTGCATCTGTAGCTATGCTATCACTTGCCGGCGCGTGCGGAGGGCTGTCCGTGGCGTTTGCTTTACAGCTCCGAGAACCACGGCTTCAGTCTCAACACTCTCTACCGCTGCATGAGTCGCATCGACGCGCCCATACTGCTCGTCATCGAGGACGATTCCGACCAAGTCGGTTTTTGTCGTCTGCCGTTGTATTTGCTTCTGCTGCAGTGTTTACGTACACTGTGTCTCAGAAAAAACTGTGCCAGTGCTACTTTCTGAAAATAACTATGTGAAACATCGGCCGATTTTAATATTTTTTGGCAGGCAACATCACGAAGAAACTTGACGTAAATGACTGTAGTTCCGTCTACTTCACCTGTTTACTGTCGCTACATTACCTTGTGAAATGCAGAAGTCGTAGTCGTAGTTTTGCCGTTTACAACAGTCATACTGTCTAACGCATGCCGGCTCAAAAAAATCATTGTGGGGTTACAATATCATTGAAAATTTGTTACTTATTTAACATTAATTTTATCCAACATACGACGCAGCAACAGTGAGCGGGCCGCTCTGAGTCACTCGGTTATTGAACGTGCTGTTGGCGAGTGTCGTCAGCGTCTACGCGCTTGCGTTCGTGCTGAAAGTGGACATTTTGAGCACATGCTGTAATCAAGATGATTGTGATGTAACACATGTGACTTGTATGTTATATTCTGTGTAAAATTTATATAAGTTTCTAGGTTGTTTTCTCATGATGCGATGATGCAGTATCATGCTTAGGTTCTGCCATATACGCAGGTATTCGGAGCGATGCTGCCTTGCGCGCTGCGGGTCAGTGAGACGTTCTACGGCAATGGTGAATCGTATCTCTTCTCGTTCTACGAAGGCTTTAAGGTCGGTAAATTGGTAATTATCAGTGCAGTTTTGCCGATCAATTATATAATGTCGTTTTGTGCTGCTTTTGAATCTTTGTTACTAGCTGTGTCATGAAACAGTATAATTTGAAACTAGCTAGAGAGTGCTGATGTTCATGCTCTGCGCGTGAGAAGCTAACTGTAAGCCTGCCGTAATATAACGGCAACTTACTGCTGGTTGTAGGGGCCTATCGCAGAATTAGCTCTGCATTAACTATCAGCTTGTACTGTCATTGTGACCGATTGATTTGTGAAAATTTTTGCATCACAACAAGTTCAACAAATAATGAATGTATTGATTTTCCTTCGTCCAATATTCAGTGTTTTGCTAAATCTGCTTGTTGTGCTGCAGAAATATGCGTGGACCGGGCATAACAATTTTTTCATCAAAGGCAACCTGGACAGCTTGTCCATTGGTGCTGGCGAGTAAGTCCCTTTACTGCTTCATTTTCAGATAAAAACAATTAACGTTCAGCGTTCACGGTTGATGTCTTTGATTTCATTTTTTGGTAACTGAAAATCTTGCTATAAGTTAATATATATTTTTTATTCACCGTAAATGAAATGGCAGGTAAATGAAATAGTAGCACAAAAAAACAACCAAACTAATGACAATCGAAATGCTATAACTTTGTTCCTACTGTTCGTAATTTAGATCTGCAAATGTTACCAGTATTGTGCTCAAGAACAGACCATTATGTTTTTATTGCTGCACTCTTTTAGTATTTTATATACTGCTGCTTTATCTAGACTTCTTATTATTAATTTCAGCAAACAGTAAACTGCGCAGAGCATTAAAATACAGTTGCCTCATAGTACCACATGTATCTGCTAGCCAATTCAGACAGTGTTTCGTAGCATTTTCTCCGCCTGTGAGGCACTTCGTGACATGAGATGACGGCTGGATTTCATGGGATGTCGTATGCTGTGTCAGGGGAGTGTACGGCCTGTGGTTGGACGGTGACCTGTACCATGGACGCACGCAGTGGTGCATGACCTACGACAACGACTTATTAACAGTGTCCGAAGATTTCATGATCAAATGCTTGGAAGTTTGGACTTTCACTTGAAGCTCGCATGCTGCAGGTTTTCGTCTGTCTCTCCTGCACTTCGTATTTCGAACGTACAACTTGTTTTAGTCATATTAAATTGTTGCCTTGTTGCCCTGACGCTGTTTTTTTGTGTGAAGGCTTCTTCAGTAATGTTGCCAAAATTCTAATAGTTTTTTTGTTTTGGTAACTTTTCAAAAAAGTAAACCGATTACGTACGGGCTATAGCTCGAAAACAACAGGGCATAGAAAAACTAAAATAGATGCAGTAATTTCCCAGGACATGCGAAAGTATGCCAATGTTTGGCTTAAAATGTCATCCAGCGTAAAAACGTCATGAAAATGACGCATATCTCGCGTATAGCCACGGCTTGAGCAATTAGCAGTGACCTAATTTGCTCTTGACGCCTGAGACGCTCGTCAATTGGACAGACGGCCACGGTATCATGTCAGCACTCGGCGCCGACATCTTCTTTTGTTGAGTTTGTTTTTGCGAAATTTCTCTTTCATTTGCTGAAGCAGTAACTTGTAGAGTAATGCTGTATGCCTACGTGTGCGTGTTTCAGCATGTCGGATGGCGTTCACACTGCTTGGTGTCAGACAGGCAACGTTAGAGCTTAGTCATTCAGCGTATAGATCTACCGATTGCATCTCAACGCAGGGGGTCTACATGGATGATCGACATCTCAGAGCTAGCTGCATACGCATCCTCCTAGACATCACCTCAACCGTGCTTGTCCACACTGCGATAGACTTGTATCCGTTTGTTTTCGACTTAGTGAATTTCGTGGCGGCGGCGTTTTGTATTGGCAGCTGAGCACTGCAGCGTGCGGTGTCCCCCCAGCCCCACCCCGGTGCTTTTTGGGGGTCGGTGGTCCACCGACAGAAGTGCAGATCGTTACATATCGTGCTAGCATATAGTTTGTGGCGTTATACCCCGTTTACACGAGGAAGCATGCATGAAGCGCACACGAAGCACACGTTTGCAATATACACCGTTGTCAAGCCAGCTCGAAGAGTGCACGACATGTGCTGTAAGTTTGCTTCAATCATGTATGCTTCGTGTATGCTTCCTCGTGTGAACGGGGTATTAGTTGGTTGTTTTTCACTCGTCGTGTTTTTTAGTTCGTGTTGACCCGGCGTAACGTAGTCTTTCCTCGCGTACGATTACAGTACGAAATATTACAAACTGCAGAATGAGATAGTGATCTCGTGTTGATTGCGTAGTGTGTGCTGTGGTTTGTGTTGTCACTTCAGGTACCACGGTCTGCAGAGTGAACCAGACCGGCTGAGACCGTGCCACGGTTGCTAGTGGTGTAGCCAAAAATGTGAATTGGGGGGCTTTCCCTCACTTTCCCTTTTTCCCAACCTTTTTCTTTCCTTTTCTGTCATTTTTTTCTTTTTTCCTTTTCTTATTTTTTCTATTTTCCTTTTCCTTCCCATCACTTCTACGCAATTTTTTTCCTTTTCTTACATTTTCCTTTCAACCCTCCGCTTAGAAGTATGACTCTTAAAATCCAGCTAGGAGGTCCGGGGAAACGCTGTGAGCTTCCCCAATGGGTCGGTGGCGAAGCCTTAGCCGAAATCAAATTTGGTGCATTCTAGCTTCAAGAAATGAGATCTGGTGGCAAGGATTTTAATGATTTTTCTGAGAATTAACTCACCAAATTTAGTGCAGTTTAAACGTGAGCTTATATCTAGTTCGGGAGTTGTGGGGACCTTGTCTGCGCTACTGACGGCTGTCGTTTTAGTTTTTATTGGTCGAATAGGTGCATTATTATTCGTTGCCATATTGAACCAGAATGTACCAAGTATACTAAAATTGAAAACTAGACGGTGTATCGATGTCTCCAGTACACTAACCACGATAACTCACTGATCGATTCAATCAGTTGAAGTTAGAATGCTGACTGCAAGTATACGGCCGTGGCACGAACAGGTTTCATTGGCTTAATGCGTGGACCTTTCCAGGTACAATTATTGTTTAGTCTTGCTGTCGCGAGGCTGGGCTGAATCCTGCAGAAATTTTGATTTCAAACGCAAGCCAAATGTGTTCACCCGTGATTAGTCTGTGTCTTGAGAATGGTGTGATTAGGTTCGGTTGATGTCAGCCATTCGCTATGTCATTATCTCGTATAATGATCGCGTTCGTTTTTTCCCGACGGATGCATCTTTAAGCAACATCGTATTAGGATTGACCCAGAACGGTTTTGTTAAACCATTGACATTAAAGCCTCTGTCTGTAAAAGGAAAATGATTGATGTAGCCACACAACAGTACAACACACGAAGTTTAGCCTATCGGTACAAGAAGTTTGAGCTAATGCTCACGAGACGCGCAAAAGCCTATAGCACTTCCTGTTCGCAAACTGTCAGTCTATATCCAGCCATGTCGTCGCAGTTCATTCTTGGAGTGTGCGCTACAGCCGAAGATCGCAAAAGTCAATAAAAAACCCTTTATTTTGGAAGTCCAGGGTTTTTCAAAGTTATCGATGTTGATATGACTGAAAAGCTCGTCACTAGTGCTTGTTGTAATAGGCAGCATGCACATGCCTATCTGCATCCGTTTCCACGAAAGACTGGCCAACAACGGTGAAATAACGACTTTTACAGGGGTACCGTTCTTTGATGCCCTCGTGCGCAGGTTTCCTTGAACCTAGAAAATCGAGACTTGGACTGTCGAAATTTACGTTCAATTATGAAAATTTCATTCGCAGTTTTTCCATGTCTATCTCAATTAGTTTTGGCGCAGTTCGCTCTTGAAATGTGTCTTGCAGCCCGAAATCGCCAAAAAATCCATAAAACCACTATTTTTGGCGTTCAAGGTCATCCAAGGTCATTGAATTCGGTGGCAATCGAGAGCCAGTGTACGACTTTCTATTACTGATTCATAGTAAACTAGGCCTTCTCTCGCAACGTTATTAAGATACAGCGACTTATTGGCTAAAAATCGCGAATTTTCTCCACCCCCTCTCATTTGGCGCTTTCGTTCGGTGTGACCCCCTTCGAATGTATGGGAAAGCTTTACGATTCCTGAAACTAGAGTTTTTCAGGCAGCCGACGGTGAAAATTTAGTGGTCCTAGTTTGCACCGTTTTTGACTGATCCACCCGTGTGACAGACAGACGGACAGACAGACAGAATTGCGATGGCTAAGACGCGCTGAAAGCAGTAGCTACTTTCGCGTGTAAATTGAATTTTATTGCATATTAGTTTACCCATACAAAAAATTAACGAAAAGTGTTTAAAAAAATTTATGGACTGGTTAATGCAGAACCATTTCCTCAACTTAAAACTCTGTTTTGCGAACTAAATAGATAACACGTACTTGATTTAATGTCGGTTGCGATTTAATTGAAGACCCCAAAGTAATCACATAGCCAAAACCAAGGTAGTTTTTAGTGTTACTGTATGGGAATAAGGATTCCGTCGGATCTGTTACGGGTAAATCGAGGTAATCTATGCACGATCATGCACGCACGCACACGCGAGTGGTTGTGTTCACGCGTTGCTTTCCGTTATACCCCGTTTACACGATCGAGCAGACATCGAGCAAACGTCGAGCAAACGTCCAGCAAACATCGAGCAGACATCCAGCAAGCATCGAGCAAACATCGAGCTGGCTCGTCCAGCTAACATACACTGTATAGCCAGGTCGTTAAGCCAGCTTGTTCTTGTAAACGGGGTATTAGTTGTAATTGTAATGGACCATTGCGTTTGCATATCACGCTACTTAATACAGTACTTACTTCTCTGAAGACAGTTGTTTTGCGGCCGCCCTTTACACCGCATTGCGCGTCCTGTCTGTTCGTCTGTTTGTCCGTCCGTCTGTCCTCTGTGGGCTGCTAACTCGAAAACAAAAAAGTGTAAAAGAACTTTTTGATAACGGTGTGAAAATTTCGCAACGCATGCAAGAGTAACCTGCGTGCCAGTTTTTATTTGAAAAGGTCAAAGGTCAAAGTCATATCGGTAGTCAAAATCTTCAACAAAATAACGCATCATATTTCTTGTTATGTCGACTTGATTCGGTCACTTAATTTACTGTCAACGCCCAAGTCCCTCAGCAATTGGACGGACGGTCGCAAATCATGTCGGCACTCGACGCCGACATTTTGTTGAGCTTGTTCGTGCAAAATTCTTTCATTCGCAGACCCAGTCACGTGTCTAATCACCGAGAGGTGATCATCATCGTCATCATTCGTCAAATGATGTTTTTCGTCAGTGATCCGCTGTCGACTAAAGGCGCGTTCACAGCGACGTAGGCTAAGTGAACTGAAATGAACTGACACGGTTTAGTTTTTGACGAGTTCACTGGTTGACGCGTACGTGATCATAGTTACGTAGTCCAACGACGCCGTTAGATGGTGCCTACTGTAATGCATTACTGCTTGCCCATTGGTCAGTTCGTCAAAAACTAAACCGTGTCAGTTCAGTTCAGTCCAGTTACGTCGCTCTGTACACGCTTTAACGCTTACGTTACTCAGTTTGTTCCGACTTAGCTATACTTGAATGCATCGTCTAAACTTGCTATAAACTTAGGCCTTCTATCGCAGCAGCAGCAGCTGGATAATTTTTCCCGCCATGCAGAGCTTGTAAATACCGGTGACTGATCACGCTGCGTCTGGTTGAAGTCTTTTTGCTCCATAAACTTTGTCTGCGTACATACTCAGGGTGACCATTTTTTGTCCGAAAAAACCTGAAAGTTTCAAAGAAATTGAAAACATGAAAAATTAGGGAGGGAATTGGCCGAACGTCGTGTAAATGTGTGGGGAAATTGTTTACTGTTAACTTCATGCCACTCTTATTCGAAACACTTTGTTGGCCGTTGCTGTTGCTATAGTTTACTTCACCTTCCAAGAGTCTGCGTTTGAGTTGACGTTTTTTCTTGCACTCTTTCGTTAGTTTGAAGTTAGTTTGTCTAGCGTTTGACTGATCCGTTGTTAACTGTCCACAAGACTAGGTTATTAGTTGTACGAAACGTTTAGTAGGTCTAAGCCCAAAACAGACTGCTGTGTGAGCAATTAGGCCTAGGCCTATACTGTGTTCTTACGAGCGAGTGGACTTGGTCATTATTTGCTGTTGAGCATTTGTTAGTTTGTGTTCGTCTTTATCGTCTAGCTAATAGGAAACGACATTAAAACTAGGCGTATCGGCACTGCATGTTTTCGTGAGACAATTGCGATAGCTGCAACGCAAGTCTGTTCACTTTATGGGGTGTTTACACGGTTCAGCAAACGTCCAGCAAACTTCCAGCAAATGTATTCAAAATACACGTGCTAATGCTGGACGTTTGCTGGACGTTTGCTGGATCGTGTGAACACCCCACAAACTGGACTGGGATTATAGCTCATTCGTCAGTTAAAAGTTGCTTCGATTGTTTTGGTCGGATACGCAGCAGTTTTGTTCCGTCAAGATACGATGTACGTGTTTCACATGTGCATGTTTCAGCCTGTGTTATTATTATTAGTATTAATTAAAGTTTACTATAAAATCGTACAAGACGCAGTTGTGCGTCTGTGTCGACATCTAGCGAGTTAGCGACGTAGTGATTATTGTGGATATTGTGACAGTGCGGTTAATTGTGTCTCAAAATAACGTCACCCTTTTTATTTTCGTGATATCATCCGCACGTGGTACAGAACGAACATATAAGACGAGGTGTGGTGGAGTGTGAAAAATTTTTTTAAAATATGTGTCTTGTTTCAAATTTCCGGGGTATGGTTCTGCCAAAAATTAGCAAAGTCGGACGACATGTGCAAATGATATTACGAAAACAAAAAGAGTGACGCTTTTTGAGACACAGCGTATTAGGTCAGTGCTCCGCGTCTACAAGTAATAGGGGGTCTACATATAGCCGTTATCTGCAGTGTCTCCCTTTTGTCGACAAACTGTGTTAGATGCCACGTTTCATTGGCAAATGGAAATTGTGGGGAATGCCAACCAGGCCGACATCGCCAAACAGCGAACTTTCTGTTGCTGATGCTTGCAAGCGCGTCGAGATGGTGGGGTAGGGAGGGGGTAAGCTATCCCGGGCCCCGCGACGTTTGGGGGCCCCGCCGTCGGCCATAAATATAAAATACGCCAGAATGTACCATTTTGAAAAGAAAAAATTCGAAAGTTTTCTCCCAAGAAAAGCTCCATGGAAATGTTTAGGGGCCCCGCGAGAATGTTTCCCCGGGCCCCGCTGTGGCTCTCAACGGGCCTGGCTGCTTGTACCTTTTGACATTTTGTTGGCCTTGCAGACTTTCTGACCATTTGCACAGTTTAATCTGCACGGACTTGCCTACCAGTTCATTGAGAATGATGGATTTCAATATTGTGGGATAGAGGGCTTTAGGCTGTACCAAAGTCACTAATATGGGGAACCCTACCCCTCTCCATTTATGGGGAATTTTTTTACGAATTTTGGCGTTTCACAAGTTTGACCCATAGATTCTCGAAATCCTCCTAGGCTAGTCCTTGTCAGTTACAGCCACAATTTCTGTGAAACGTACCGTATCACAACGTCAGCTCAAGTAACTTAGCGCGCGTATTTCGTTGGAGGATTTCTTTGGTAGATTAGAGGGGGGATTAAGCAGATTAGTGTTTTCCAACGAAACGTGGCTAACGTTAGTCTGCCTTGAACTTTTTTATGGCCAGATTTTCACGAGGACGATGATGATGACGACGTCGACTCTAGATATCTATGCTCGTTGTATCTGTTGTTCGTGGCGTCGACTGACTTGAGTCTGATCGTCGTACATACTGTAGCTATATACGTCTGAGTCGTCGTTCGTCAGTGATAATATAGTGTGTACTATAGACAACGAACGCGTTGCTAGTTTACTTACTTACTTTCACGGTGGAGTGCAACAGAGATGAAAAGGTCAGTTTGAAGTTGGAATCGTGTTATGGAATCGTACGTACGGAGCAACAGAAAAGTTAAAGCGGTACCTGCATGCGTGTGTGATAACACAAAAAAAACAAAGTTGCATATGGGGCACTTTTGTTTTTATTTTTTTTTTGGTTAAGTCATTGGTAGTCGTTAAAAAATTAGCTGTGACGTATAGCTAAGAGTTGGAATTAGACGTTGACATCTAACGCGTATACCCTTGCAGAATGCTGGTTTAATATAAACGTAAAATATAAAAGCCTCAGTTTTGGGACAGAAACACAGAAGAATGGGTAAATATACGGCATCAAGTTTGCACACGGACTATTATTATATTTTGTTGAAATTTCAGAAGTAAACTAAAGGGGTGTTACTTTGTACCAAAGAATGGATCAAAATGTATTTCGTGGGGAAGGGACCCGGCCCGGGAGAGAAGATGCGTAAAAATTTGAGACAAATTATTGGTGAGATGTCAACGCGTATTTGTTTAAAAGAATTTGGGATAGTTATTAACTAGGCCTAAAAATTCCTGTGCTTCTGTTTGCAATCTGGCGACTAAAAATACTGCCGCATAACAGTTTTTAACAAACTAGATGCAAACAGTTTTTTTTCAGTAAAACTTTGAAAGCAAACTGAAAATTGCATCAATATTTTTAGAGGTTTTGGTGACAAACGAAAGCACATGAATTTTTAGGCCTTTCTGGCCGCGTTGTAGGCTGATTGCTGATGAAATGTTTTGTGCCATCTGTGTTGCGCTTGCTTCACACGCTCGTCAGTCGTAATGTACGAACCGCGTCATAAGAATATTATAATACTACGATAATTTGTCGATAATAATTGCTAGCAAGAAATCATCGGTTGGTCAACAGATATTTCACGCTTCACTCGCTCTGTGCTCACTCACTGTAAACTTGTCCTATGCTTTATCGTTTATAAATCGTACTAAAGCAAAGGACTAGAGCCTGCACACAGTTGTTTTTCTGCAGCGCAAACATGGTGCCCTTTTCGTTCGGCACGCATTCTGCTGCATGTGAACGTGAGAAATGACGATCTAATTGCGGAAAAAAGCCAAAAACTTTGTCACATTTAAAGATAATTGAACGCCTTTCAGCATTTTTGCGTGGGAATGAATAGGTAATAAACGTGTGAAATTTCGCTTCGAAATTCTCAGCGATCCTTAAGAAAATGACAAAAAAATTAGAAGATATTTTTACCGCACCCTATAAGCCTATAGTTTGAAAAAAATCGTTTTTATACAGTCATGGATGCTTTCCTGGATGCTTCTTTTCGTCATATTTTGCAGGTTTTTCCGGTACTGGCATTGTCACTGAGTGTGTGCGCTTTCTCGAGTTGAAAATTTCCGTTTGATGCTTGCGTCTGTATATAGGCTAATATCAGAAGACAGGATACTATTGGCTAATAATGGTAAACATATCATGCATGCTACAGACATTGATAACTCGGTTTTGATGCTGGTATTATTGACTTGGTTCGTAATTGCCGTAAATCGGTATTCTGCGGCAGTTGATGTGAAACAAAATGATGTCACGCAGTATTGGTTGATTTAGTTGAAAAATTTAACGTAGTTGCGCAATCGATGCAAACCGTTAGGGACCTACCTAAGGGTGCGGCAGAAAAAAGTAGCCCCCTAAAGTTTTTTGCTGTTTTCTCAGCAAACGTTTAGCATTTTAATCTGATTTACAGGTTCATTTACTAAATTGTTCTACGGCTAAATGCCAAATAAAATTTGATTCCATTGAAAAATGACGAAGTTATAGATTTTTTAACATGACCGCTTACCGATTTTTTAGCGTGAAAAAAATGTCCAAGCTACAACACCAGTTCAATAACATCGTTGAAACAAGTCAAACAACACAGTTAACTAATGATCAGATGCCAAAATTCCATTGTCACTGTGAATGTTCGAAGTGTCCACCGACAGCTCC
>Ga0056128_1007258_pt1 | contig 13994 bp, 5 predicted proteins | sample WorMetLIZISLAND2_FD_71113 | JGI IMG/M metagenome (GOLD analysis project Ga0056128, IMG submission 71113) | Marine gutless worms symbiont microbial communities from Max Planck institute for Marine Microbiology, Germany - Olavius geniculatus... ... | reverse complement strand
TGACAAGCATCGCAAAGTTTTGTATCGTGGGTCCAATGCAGTAGCAATGCGCAAGATCTCAACACCATCGATACCAGTCACACGCCGCTGGAAGTCATCAAGAGCAGCCGATTTATGTCGTACGTGAGTAAGTAAAATGCTGAGTTAATTAATTGTTAAAAATAAAATTAATCGTTAATTTTCTTTGTTAGTTAACGATTAAATTAATCGTTAAAATCCGCAGCTCTAATTTTTTTGTTTGCAAAACTTGAAATACAAAAAGTGACTATTTACTACAAAATGCAGTTTTTTTCAGTCACCATATTTTTGCCATCACATATAAATGAGTAAATATAAATATAAATATATTAAATCAAAATAATTTTTACCCTGGCCAATGGAAGTTCAACGTCCATTATAAAAAAAATTGCCAAAAAGTAAGAAAAAGGCTTAAACGCATTCTTTGCGATAAAATTTGTGAAAAAACGTTTATAAAAATTCTTATCGCACTATGACAGCAACTTCTCTATCAAATCAATTAATCTACCAATCATCAGCACTCCCTTAACAATTAAGTTGAATTAACCATTAAAATTTCTTTAATTGCTACCATCTCTATAACTTTATTACTCATGAAGTTATCAACAAGACTCACACACAGCATATGTACGTGGTGTTTCATAAAAAATGGCACCTTTTCCTCTTTCATAGTTCACTGAAATGAAGATGAATTTACATGAAATTTCTACCAATTGTAGCTACAGAAATATTAATTCAAATTATTTAGACAAAATACGGATGTTAGTTAAATATTCTTCACTATTTGTGATGATACGCTAACATCATAAGTGACTGCAAACTTGCTTGTCGCAACCAGTGCTGACAGTTGCTGACTTTTATGCCTTCCAGCACGATAGTGCACAAGCACACATTGCTTGCGAGATGGTTGAGTTTTCGAATTGCAAAAATACCTGATTTCATGCCCCACATTGCTTAGTGTTGATACAATGAACATTTTTCATCAGGGAACCAGACAAAGTTCACGATCGAAGCAGGGTAGCAACTGACAGTACCAGTTGAAATAAGCAAGCTTGTAGTCACGACACATTGTTATGTGTACATCATGACTAGCAAAGAATATTTAAATAATAGCCATATTTTGTTAAAATATTTTCAATAAATATTTCTTCAACTACAGCTAGTAAAAATTTCATGTAAATTGATCACCATTCGACTGTGTTATGAAAAACAGAAAAAAAGTGTCATTTTTTATGAAACACCGTGTATTAGTGTTGTGCGATACCTTTGATACCTCAATAAGTATCGTGAGTACCAATGTTTCGATACCAGTATCGAAGAGGTCTCGATATATTGAGGAGCCACAATACTGCCAAGTATCGTGACATGACGATACCAGTTTCAATACCATGCAATCGCTCTATTGTTGACAACTGCACATTGCATGACAGCAATGAAAATAAAACGTCACATCAAAACCATTTTTGTAAGTTAGTAATATGCTTGCAGTTTGCACATGCGTTGATAAGTGTTTTGTCAAAAAGGTGTATCTCTAGTTCATTGTGGCGTTTTGTCAACTTTCGTGATCTAAACACAGTGCAACTGATGGGTGAACAATGCGCACGCCGCGTGCGCTATAGACCTACGCTGGCTGCTAGTGGCGAAGTTTTGTTTGCGCTGTCTATAACGCGTTGTTCACGTGTTTAGTTTAGTTTTGCACAAGTGTTGCAGTATTCCATAATGACAAACATTGATCATAATTACGTTGAATCACTGAAGTGAGCGTGAGTGCCACACTGAAACTGTTTCGAGTTTGACATCTTCGAAGCTGATCGGTGCGGAAATCATCCAAGAAAACAGATTTGTTGTAAAAGCGTCACAAAATAACTGTCGACTGATGTTAGCTCAATTCAAAGATAATCAGTTAAGCTGTCAAAAGTATAGGCCTAGTAAATATATATTTTTTAAGTGATGGCGCAGCCCCCCAAACGTCACGGGGCACTGGAAAACTAACCCCTCTCCACTCTGACGGGCCTGAGGACTAACGTTTCATATGCACTTCCGGTATCGCGATAGTATCACGATCACCAATTTCAGGTATCGCACAACACTACTGTGTATATGTTGTGTATATGATTGGTTATCTGACTGACCCAGGTCTTCTGACATGCAGGTCTCCACGATTGGTGCCATAAACGAGTCCCTCGCCCGGTGAGAGAAGCCATCGTGCAGAGTTCATGCTCACAGGAGCACGGAAGTCCAGATCACATGAATGCATCACATCATAGACGTGCTGTCCAGCACAATATAAACAACTCAAATGAACACTAGAAGTAACAATGCATGAAAGTGATTTCTATTACAAGAACAAAGAAATAAGTGAAAGGCATTGGCTATGATACACAGCGGGGTTGTGGGTAAAAAAATACGCAAAACAGGAAGTTGCGATTTTCCGACAGACACCGCAAATTTCCGACCGAATTCTGACAAAGCTGCAAATGTCAGACATTGCCGATTTTCGGCTCTTGAAATTTCCATTTGCACCAAATTTCTCCAAAATTGGAGTTTTCAGGCTGCAGATTTTGCATTCTTGGGCATAAAAATTTTGTCAAGAGAAAATTTTCTGACAATTTTCCAACAGCATAAAATTTAGGGGTAGCAATTACCTCTTCTGACCCCCACCAGCGCAGCCACAACGCCACTTATGATATACTCTCTGCTACTTTTTATCCCTACAATATGTACTAGACGTTGCTAGTCACAATCAATGTAATGCCAATAGTGCATTAGAAGGTCTAGGTCAGTTGGAGGACAAATGAGTCTTTAAGAGATCTATAAAAAGCTAGAGCAGAATTGATGTTCCCGATGTGAAGAGGAATTTAGTTCCAAATCTGTGGATTGCAAACGGAAAAGGTGTGCTTCCTGAACTGCTACGGAAAATAATCACCCACTGTTCGAATTATGACAGAGGAATGGTAATAATAATGTAACCTACGTGAATGAGAAAATCTCAAATAAAGATAGTTATGACACATGATGCAACACAAGATCAGGCAGGATTATAACCACTACGGCACTACCAGTATGAATGAAATTTCCCCAGGTACTGTATGAAGTGGCAGGTGTGTCACTGTTACCAGGCACGTCCAACTAGCAAGAGGCAAATTATCAAAATCAAAAGAATGTTTACAAAATTTCACACAATGCTCACAAAAGATATGCAACATTTATGAACTGCTCCACAGAAGTACTCCGATAACAGAGCCATCACATCTCACGAAATGTAGCAAAGTCACTTACAATCATACTGTTTTCGCCAGCGGCTTCGTTCTTCAGTTCAAACACTTGTGCCACCAACTATTTAAACACGTCAACATAATCATCGATCAACACCTACACTACAAACATATATGGAGCTCTGGAAATTAGCAATAGCAATTTATCACACAATTACAAAAATTATTTCAACAATTAACAAAACTACACTCCATAAAATCACATCAAGAAAAACATTCCACAGCAGATACAACGACGTCATGACAAGCATCTGAAATCGTCTTTTTCTTTCGAGAAAATTCAACATTTCAGTCTGTTTACAACACCATGTTGCAATCACTTAACAACTGTGTATCCGTGAAGTAAATGAAACAACTGGCTAAACCAAAAAAAACACAAAATGTTTTTTAACATGCTGATATGCCACAAATATACTATCACTCACTGACTAAGATTCCAGCTCAACCTTGACTGGTTTACTAATACACAAACTTCACTACTTAAGTCATAGATGTAAAAAACATTTTTTAATTTTTTTTATAAAAGTTTAAACAACTTGTTTCTGATGTTTTTTTTTATTTTTTAACATTTAAAAAATTTTGTTTAATGTTTTTTGTTCTATTTTTAATGTCGTGTTTTTCTCTTATTAAAACATAAACGTACAAAATTACAAATATGATGCATTTCTCATGGGCAAATTGTGTTTAGCCCTGTTATCAATCTGTACCATAATCACCGTTACATAATAACATTCAGTACATGTCTGTCTTTACTTTTGACAAATGGTAGGTTTTTGTTTTTAACATGTTATTGTGCTAATTTCTGCCAAATGTAGTTTAATGTTTTTATGTATGTTTTTCACACGTTTTTTACAAAAGTGAAAAAAAGTTTTGTAATGTTTTTTTTTATTTGCAAGTTAATGTTTTTAACATCTACGACTTGAATTTATAAGCTGTACACTGTACAATGTACATAGTACATTGTATAACATTTCGCACGACAAGAAGTTGTGGACTGCAGAGGGCTTTTGATGTTTTGTTGGCCTACTGCACAAGTGCTCTGGATTTACTTCAAAATGGTTGTACAGGACATCGTACAACAAACCCACAAAAAGCGAAGCAAGTGGAATATGAACTTGACCATAAAACATACAGTGCAGTGTGTTGCATGCAAGTACAAAACAGTGAAATATGTGCCAATGACCTGTTTAGGAGTGAATATCCACGTGAACCTCTTAGCTGCCAGACCGACAAGGACGTAGTGGTTACAAGGAGACAGACTCACTGAGATCGCATTCGGACCTGCAGTTAGCAGTTCGTACAAATAGAGCTCTTTCATGAAATGAAACAACAATCAAATACAATTAGATTAATGCAACCGCAACTTTGGTAGTTTCAGAAATTATCGTCTACCACTCATGGTATCTAACTACACCAAAATTTATACACTTAGCTGTTCAGCGTCTGCCCTAAACCATTGAACACATAACAGACATAGGACACAGCCGGCTATTATTGTTACCATTACTGTGAAAAAAAAACGTAAGCTAAAAACCACAAAAATGCATGACTTCAGGTCTGTAAATTTGTACTGCAACAATTCCCAAACACTCACCAGAAAAAAATGCCAGTCAGACAACAACTGAAACTAAGTATAAAAATGGTTTTAAAAAACTACTAAAACTGCTGAGCCTTGCTCAAGGCTAAGTAGCCGCAGTGTAATGCACGTAAAAACATGCAAAAACCAACCAGACCTTGACCTTTGACTTATGACATTGATATTCAATAGTCTCAAAGAGATTGTCAAAGTAGACGTTTATGCAAAATTCAATCAAGCTAAGTGCAGCGGTTCATGAGTTATCATGCAAAGAAAAAACACAGCAACAATGCCAAAAACAATACAATCGTCGCTTCCGCAGGCAGTATAGAACAGAATCTAAATTTGCACTTGAAAACTGACATAACAAACTGTTGGTTTAATCTAGAAATGATAATGGTTAATGATATAAAATCTTGGAATGCAAAGGCCTGTCTCATATAGCACAGAAAGTCTGGTAACGACATTACCGAAAGTCTTGGTGTAAAGACACTGTCCGCGGTTGCGCGGCTGCAGTGCAAACACTCCGAGCGTCACGTCGCCATTGAAACTACGACTCGTCTGAATAAACGTGCATAGAAGCCGTCCGTCCTGAGAGATGTCACAACTAGAGTCATTGTGCAGCTTTGCTCGACGAACTACCACGTTCAACTCAGCTGTCAAGACAACAAAGTTATCTGTGAATAAACTCCACGACTGAAAAAGTAACTGGTAGTGATGACTTATAATAATATTATGCAGGGCTCAAAGTGGGACGGCATGGACTGATATGGCATACCGGCACTTCCTTGGCCGACTTGAAAGCATACAGCACTTCTTTTCTGAGAAAAGTCATACCAGTATGCTTTGCAAACCATTTTGTGAGATTTAGGCAACTGGTTGCTGATGTTTGCATCGATCAGTGGCTGAAATAGCGCTAGCTTAAGGCGAGTAAGAGAAGGAAGGCAAAACTACCATACCGACACTTATCTTTTCCCACTTTGAGCCCTGGTATTATGCCAATATACCAACTTTAATTTTATTCAATTGAGGATAGGGGTCTGGGCACAAGCCACAGCCAGTTAAAGTCCACATACCACCATGGGAAATTTTCTGCACTCTGATACGACCCGGTGGCAATTTGCAGGCAGTCTGCCATCTATATAACACATTTGCAACCTTGCACTGTATGTTGAACAGTTCTGTCAGTTGCAGTGTCTTCATAGGCCATATAGGCCTACTGTTTTGCTCTTATGTACTCAAAGCAAGGAAGCTATATTGTGCAGTAGAAAAGAAGCACAAGTTTTATGACATAACATGTCTAAATGTAGTAAATTTTGATAGAGCTCAAAACTAAATAAAGAACCACAACATTGCAAAGGACAAAAAGGTAAAGGTAAGAGTCAAAATATAGCTCTTTAGAAGACTGAAACCCTCACAGCGCTATGGAGTGTCACCTGCCATATGGTATCACACAGTGTTACCTGCCACCCGACACAGGTGAACGCGCCTCAAATTAACCCCAGCCAGAAAGGCTGGTACTTGATTTACCTATCCTGGAGGGATGGAAGGCTGAGTTGACCTGGGTGGCTGGTTACATACCGAGATGGTTTACCTGCCCGCAGGCAGTCACCCATCGCAGTACTAGCCCGGCCCGGCATACAGTAACTTCGTTGATAGAATGAAACGCATTACTGCTATGCCAGGCCACAAGCCAAGGTTGAAGCTCTCAAACATGCATTGGTTTGAGAAAGATTTGTAGAAAGACTAAAATGTTCACACGCTCCACGCAAAAAGTGCAAATCATTAGTCACAAGCTTGTCATCAGACCTACTATAAAATGCTTTCTTACTGACAATACTTTAAAGATGACAAAAAGTGTGCAGTTAATAAACAAAACTGCAGGAAAAATAGATCAGCATTTATTTACATCTGCCGAGATTGGGAGGCTGAGCATGAATGAAGTTCCAAGCCTGAATCCTATACGTAAGATCCATGATATTTGCACCGACCGATGGCTCGCCACCACTAGCAATGAAAGCACCTGATCGACATACACATACAATGAATATCTTCTTGGTCTTAAATTTGTCAAATCTTGTACCTCGTATACCTTAGAATGCTTTGAGCATCAGCTAAGTCATTTTGGGTGAAATATCAATGACGAAATGTGCACCACAGAGCACATTAGATTTGTTTTGATTAAACACTACAGAAATTGACACTTTACTTACACACATCAAGTTACATTAACAAAAATCAGTGGCAGTACTTTCAACTTCTGTTTCACAGCAATATGAAAGGAAAGCCAAATGAATTGCTTGACAAAAGTAAGTCAAATAATTACAACAAGAAAAAGCAACAAAAAATCAAATAATTTTGACGCAAGTAAAAGACGACTGAAATGTGCCTATTAGTATTCGACTTTTACTTCCACTTCCAGTGTGTCAGGCCGGTATCAAAAAAAAAGTCATACTCGTGAAGATTTTGGGTTAGAGAGTTTAGTGTCAGCTCCAGCCTCACAAATGTTTGTGAAGAGACTGTTCTCGGCCTGGCTTGCTGACTACTGGCAAAAGTAACAGAATGGACAAGTGACTACTAAGCATGAACATGCAAACATTGCGCTGAAAATTAAACAGTTGTGATAGTATACTAACCACAAATGGCCCGGATGACAGTATAGTGCAACTATACAGAGTCTAGCTAAAAGTAGCAGTAGTAGTAAGCTAGCACTGTCGTTGTAGTAGTAGTAAGTAGTATTAGTACCCAGTAGTAGTAGTATACTGACCGTGAATGGCCTGGTTCACGGCCGAGTGCAGCTGATCTTCCTGCGCAGTGTCTAGTTCATGCAGGTGTCGTGGATGGACGCGTTCACCGAGGTGTCGTATCTCAGCCTGACGACGCAGCTCTGCACGAGTTCGATGCCTGAACGCAGCCCGTCAAACTATCTACACTGGTGTCTCAGAAAAAAACAACACCTTTTTCGTTTTCTCTCTGTGTCACAAAGCAACCTGATTTTGCCAGTTCTTAATGCTGATGTCATAAAAATTGTTGCCACTTTTTACAACGTACACTACAAACATATAAAACAAGGTGTGATGGGCTGTGCAAATACGTCTGTTTCAAATTCCCTGGGGCTATGTTTCTGCCAACAATTGGCAATAAAAAATTTGAGCTAATGCTCACGAGATACACGAAAGCCTAGAGCAGTTCCTGCTCGCAAACTGTCAGTCTATCTCCAGACATTTCATCGCGGTTCACCTTGGATGTGTGCTGCAGAGGAAGATTGCAAAAATCAATAAAAACCCTTTATTGCAGAAGTTTAGGATCTTTCAAATTGCAGAAGTTTAGGATCTTTCAAAGTCATTGATGTTGATACGACTGAAAAGCACGTCACTAGTGCTTGTTGTGATAGGCAGCAAGCCCTTGCCTATCTGCAACCATTTTCACGAAAAACTGGCCAACAACAGTAAAAATAACAACCTTTATGGGGGTACTGCTCTTTGATGCCTTCGTGCGCAAGTTTCCTTGAACATAAGAAATCGAGACTTGGACCGTCGGACTCTACGCTCTATGCTGAAAATTTTATACGCAGCTTTTCCATGTCTATCTCAATTGGTTTCGGAGCAATTCATTCTTGAAATGTGTCTTGCAGCCCAAAATTGCCAAAAAATCCATAAAACCCCTACTTTAGCATTCAAGGTCATCCAAGGTCATCAAATTCGGGGGCAATCGAGAGCCAGTGTACGACTTCCTATTAGTGATTAATGGTAACCTAGGCCCAATCTCGTACCAATAGTGAGATACAGCGACTTATTGGCTAGAAATTGCAAATTTTTCTCACTGCCCTCGCATTTAGCGCCTAGTTTAAAATAAACCTTTTCGAATTTATGGAAAAGCTTTACGGTTTCTGAAACTACAATCTTCCATGCAAAAGACGGTGAAAATTTGGTGATCCTAGCTTGCACCATTATTGACTGATCCACCCGTGTGACAGACAGGCAGACGAACAGAATTGCGATGGCTAAGACACGCTGAAAGCAGTATCTGCTTTCGCACGTATAAAAAGATGACATTTAACATAATGATCCAAATATAAAAAAGTTGTCTATCTACAACACAGTGTGTTAACCTTAAACAGAACAAGAACGCCCAGCTCATGCAAAGGAAAACGTGCCACAGCACTGCATGTTTGAAGGCCCACTGCAAACATAATCTAAGCTGAAAGATCCCAGCAGGTGACATTTGACACAATGATTATGAAGGCTAGTATCTATAGCGTTTCATTTGCACTCGCCAGGGGGCATAACCGGTCTAGCGCAGCCAGTAGCGGTAAAATAACGACTTATAAAGGGTACCCATCCTTGATCCCCTTGCGCGCAGGCCACTTTGAAGCTATGGGGTCGAGACTTGGACTGTTTAAATCTGTTTAATGTCAAAAATTTCATGTGCAGGTTGTACTGGTCTATCTGTAGTGATTTTCAGCACAATTCGCTCTTAAAATGTGTGTCACAGCCCAAAAAGTCCATAAAACTCCCTATTTTGGCATTCGAGGTCACCCAAGATCATTGATTTTGGTGCCAATCAAAAGCCAATGTACGCCTTCCTATTAGTGATTCCTAGGCCGTATCTCACACCATTTCTGAGATATGGCAACTTATTGGCCAAAATTGCAAATTTTTCTCACCCCTCTCACTTAGCGCCCCTGCTCAAGGTGACAACTTTCAAATTCATGAAAAAGCTTTACGGATCCTGAAACTAGAGTTTTCCAGGCAACCACTGGTAAAGATTTGGTGATCCTAAGTTGCACCGTTTTTGACTGATCCGCCTGGGTGACAAAGGGACAGACTGACAGAATTGCAGTGGCTAAGACAAGCTACAGCAATAGTTTCTGTCACGTGTAAAGAAAGAAAATAATTATTTTGCACAGACTGTGAGGCAGCTCGTCCCCTTCACGGTGCTTTGAGATAGTAAGGATTAAACTGGGGTCAAATCCGGCAAAGAACTTTAGTCAGCCGAATTTCTCGCTGCATTAACAACCAGCACCTTTAACTGTCTGCATCAATATGCCAGCAGTCACTGGACTAACTGCTATGTAGAATTCAGCCATTTCTTCTATTTGATCACCCACGAATGGAGTTTTATAGGTCATTATAGGTAATTTCAAAAATGGCGACTCCAGACAATCAATTGGACTAGTATTGACAAAAAATCAACTAATGTGACAACCTAAACTACAATAATGAACTACCTACATAGACACGCACATATGACTATACCACTAGAAAAATAAAAACATGGCACCGCACTGTGTATGCCAAGAAAGGGATCAGGCCTGTACGACAGTTGCCAGGAACCAACATGGAGCAAGTCCACAGACATAACGACACTACAAGAGAGAAAAACAAAAAAACCCAGCTAATGCAAAGGGAAACGTGCAACAGTGCTGCTTGTTTGAAAGCCCAGTAGCACAAAATCTATGTTTCTATTACAGTCGCCAGAGGGCGCCAGACGACCGGTGGCTAATGATCTATAGTGTTTTATGTGTACTCGCCAGAGAGGGCGTGACCTGTCTTGCTCTGCCAACGCCGTATCGGCTGGGAATCGCAAATTTTCCACACCCCTCTCTCACTTAGCGCCCTCGATCAGAGTGACCCCCTTCAAATTTACGCAAAAAAGCTTTACGATTCCTGAAACTAGCATCTGCCAGGCAACCAATGGTGAAAATTAGGTGATCCTCGCTCATACCGTTTTTGACTGATCCACCCGTGTGACAGACAGACGGACAGACAGAACTGCGATGGTTAAGATGCGCTACAGCAGTAGCTGCTGTTGCACGTAAAAATAACAGTCTAGATACTGCATTGCACAATAACTCACAGCAGGGCATCATTTCGTCTCGTCCGGTCGAACACAGAAGGATCTGTACACAGCAAGCAACATAGAACACTGAATAGCAGCAAAAGTCATTAACAGCCTTAACTCAGCCCTGCCAAGCAACCGTCTAGCAACATGGTTTGCTGGATGAGGGCCTATACAATGTCCATCAATTCTGCTTCCCATAAATATACAGACATCACACCGTAAAGTGCAGAAATGCCACGTATCTCACTGATTATAGAGGATGTCGTCAAACCCTATCAAATGTGGAAGAAATTAATCTCAAAGCGCACAAACAAATAACACTGATGAGATCATTCCACTCATTAAACTCATAGTCATAGTGTGCAATGGCTCAAAAAAAAACTGTGAGTGAGTAAGGTTTTAGGCCCTGCCCGACACAGTATAGGTCATTTCGAGGATGGCCTTTGCAGGCAGAATTGCATAAAAACATAATAATGAAACAAAAAGTTTAACCTTTATGAAAAACAATTTTACACACAAAAAAACGACCAAAACCTAAGATTATAATTGTGCATATGTAACGATAATAACAGTTCTAATAATCTTCCCTGTTATCCTCCAGTCATCAGTATCATAATGCTGCCTATTGGAAGACACAGATACAAAATGAGTGAGTGAGCAGGGTTTAACGTCACACCAAGGTCATTTCTGGGATGGCCTTTCCAGGCAAAATGCACACAAACACATAATAATGAAATAGTAAGTTTAACATTAAAAAAAAGAAAGTTACAAAAATAACTTCAGACAATATGTACACTACTCAACATTTAAGCTGATACAAATTTTCCATTCATAAAATGGTAGAAAAATTGGCCTTTGTGTATGATTAAGAATAATAATACCAGTACCACTAACAAAATAGTTAAGTGGTAAGTCTACTAAAAATAAAAGAAATTTACTTCTGTTAAAAGTAACATGTAAAAGAAGTTAATGATGGCAACTTGACAAAACTGGCATGAAACGCTGACAAACACACGCACCAATTCTGGACATCAAAGAGCTTGGACGAGTTTCTGAAAAACAAACAGATAAAAGTTAAAATCAAACCACTATCGGACTCCAAAACAAGTGCACATCAAGCAGAACCAGCAAGAGTTAATTGATAACAAACTTTAGTCTAAAGCAATCATCGAATAAATCATCATTAGCACCTAATCTGCACAATAGAGTTCTCAGTAACTCCGAAACCAGTCTATAAAAACAACTGCTGGCAATACAGCCACCTAGATTGGCAGCTTGCTATTTGCAGTCCAGGTTAGAAATAACACCAACGTTATTATCTCCGCCAAGGTAAACGTAGTGGACACTGGCAGAGATTCTGTTTTCGCTCATTCTGTCCATCGTTCGTTCCTTCTGTGTACATGTTGACTCATAATAGGAATGACGTCATTGCACGAACAGCACTAGCAGCAAAGCCAGCTATTACTTTTCCATCCCTTTCCCCTGCCGTAAAGCGGCTCTTCCTTCTCCCCCCACTTTCCTTGCTGTAGATGTAGTAGTAGTTGGTGTTGTAGTATTAATAGTAGTAGTAATGTTTAAATTACTTCACTTGGCAGAGACATGCACTCCCACAAGCACCTACTTTATCAAAGTGGTGGCATAGTGTAGTGGTTAACATGTCGTGTAAAATCAACATTGTTGCCGTACGCCAGACCCGGTAAATATCCAGATGGAGTGATTGTAGTGTTTGCAATCCCTGGATTAAATTCTCAATCCCGAGATCCAGGATTGGAAAATTTGTAATCCTGGTATCCCATTTCGGGATTAGACTTACACAGAATTGTTGCTGTTTTGGTATCCATAGTAGACTTATTCCATGCATGAGGATGTAGTAGGTCGACCGTTTGAAAGGTACTGCAATTGTAGGGACTAGGGAGTGACTATTAAAAACACAAATTACAGTGCATAGAAGGAGCAGAATTCTATTAAGGTGCATCAAATATTTTATTCATTAAAGGGCTTGTTATCTGTGTATTTGATACTCAAAAAAAGAATATTTTTGACAAATTTTTGTAATCTCTTAATCCCGGGATTGAGACGTGGCCAATCCCAGGATTCGGGATTGGCGAAAACAGCTGGCATCCAAGGATTGCAAACGCTAGGTGATTGTCTTTGGACAAATAAACCACCTCTGTACATAACCAACCTTGCATGCCAACTCAGCCTTACATCGCTCTCTAAGTTAGGCAAATCGAGTACCAGCTGCCCTGCTTCAGGTCAAGCATGGTATGTTCACCTGCATTGGGTAGCAAAGGTGACAGAGAGTGGTCTCTTATGGCAGGCAATGCTCCATAGCACTAAGGTGGGTTAGCATGAAAAGCTAAATTGACACACTTTAATCACCAAATTACTACAAAGATCTCCACATATCTATTTATGGATTACTGTCTAGAAATTTAGTACCAGAAGTAAATAACCATCCCATAAAAAATCCCTACGCCGCAGCCAAAACCGCGTTACCGGAGTTATCGGCATAATACTGGTAAATGTGTTGTACATGTAGCCACATATTTGATGGAGCAGAGAGAAGAAAAGTGAAATATGGTGAATACTTTATCAATTTGTGCATGTTGTCTGGCCACCTTCCCCTCAGTACTCCCGATGGCTACGTCTATGATAGGCCTATGTGTAAGTAAAAACAGCAGCTATGCATATGAAATGTGTAAGTGGATTTTTTTTTCAAAAAAAAAAAAACATAAAAATGTACCTCACACCTCAGTCACAATATTTTTATCACCAAATCAAGCATACATCAAAGTTCAGTTACAATATCGGTTTTAGGCCTACTGTGCCACAGTCCGAAGCATGCTACCACGCATAGGCCCGGTTTACCGGTTTACTTGGAAACTCAAAAATGCAGAATGTTTTTACTTGTGTAAGTTCAACATTATTTTCCAAAACTAATCAAAATGTACACCACATTTTAGCCCCAATATAATTTTCGTCAATCAAATCAAACGTACGTCAATGTTTAGTCCCAGTATCTGGTCTTGCTATGCCAAAGTCCAAAACATGGCATTGCGCATAAACCCGATTTACTCAGACACTGATCGCAGATAGTTTTGACATCCCGCCGCCGACCTTGTCTGCTGCACACTCTGTATCTGGACTGTGGTTTCGTCCACATTGCGGAAGGTGCCAGTGCTGACGGGAAGTGTCTTTCCGTGAGTCTGATGACTGACTCCATCGTTTAGCCATTGCTATTGTTTACAACAACTGCTAGGCAATATGCAAATTAGGTT